>Ga0116168_1000969_pt1 | contig 24123 bp, 17 predicted proteins | sample AD_UKC129_MetaG_FD_89795 | JGI IMG/M metagenome (GOLD analysis project Ga0116168, IMG submission 89795) | Active sludge microbial communities of municipal wastewater-treating anaerobic digesters from Canada - AD_UKC129_MetaG | ecosystem: Engineered > Bioreactor > Anaerobic > Digestate | place...
AAAATAAATAAAGATTTAGTAATAGCTAAGGAAAAAATTGAAGAAAGTGATAGATTAAAAACTGCTTTTTTAAATAATTTGAACCATGAGATTAGGACACCAATGAATGGAATTATAGGTTTTTCTGAATTGTTACGAAAAGATGATTTGAGTGAAACAGATAGAATATATTATGCTACAATAATAAATCAAAGTGCCTATCGTTTGCTAAAATTGGTAAATCAAATAATAGAATTATCAAAAATTGATTCAAATCAAATAGAGTTAATTCAGGTAGATTGTGCGATTTATAGTATTGCATATGAAATTATTAACCAATATAAAAACAAGGTAACAAGTAAGGGATTAGAATATAAATTTTACCTTAGTGATGAACTAAGAGATATTGTATTCAAAACTGATGAAGATAAAATAATTAAGATTATTGATAATTTAATTGATAATTCTTTGAAATTTACCACTAAAGGTTATGTTAATATAGAATTTCATAAAAAAGATAAAGATTTGGTTATCATTATTGAAGATACAGGTTGTGGTATAAGTGAGGATGCAATTAATAGAGTTTTTGAAAGATTTTTCCAAGCAAATATTGAACTCAATAGAGGATATGAAGGAAGTGGATTAGGACTTTCAATTGTTAAAGAATATGTAAATTTATTAAATGGAAAAATTGAAATACAATCTATTGTAAACCAAGGGACAAGAGTTGTTGTTTATTTACCTATAAAAGCCGAGTTAGATAATAAAAATATTGTTACATTTAAGAACGTTCAGAAATTAAAAAATTTTCCAACAAATTTACCAATTCTTATAGTTGATGATGATGAATTTAATAATGAACTTTTAAGTGATATTATGACAAATATATTTAATGCTAAAGTTTATAGAGCTTATAATGGAAGGCAAGCGGTAGAAATATTAAAAAACAAATTTAATATTATGTTAGTTTTTATGGATGTAAAAATGCCAGAAATGGACGGTTTAGAAGCAACTAGGGAAATAAGAAAGTTTAATAAGTCAATTCCTATCATCGGAATATCAGCTTATGCAAATTATGAAGATATTAAAAAAGCAGAAGAAGCAGGTATGAACCATTATATAGCAAAGCCCTTTAAGAAAGAAACAATACAAAATGTGTTGAGTAAATTTTTCAGCATTTAAAATTATTTGGAGGTATTATGGGAAGCTTTTTACATCCATTATTCTGGCTTGCACCAATTGGTTCTTTGTTAGCATTAATATTTGCATACTATTTTTTTAAGAGTATGATGAAGGAGGATGAAGGTACTGACACGATGAAAAAAATAGCTCTTTATGTTAGAAAAGGGGCTATGGCTTATTTAAAACAACAATATAAAGTTGTAGCTATAGTATTTCTAGTAATTGCAATAATTTTTTCAATAATGGCATATGTTTTTCATATTCAAAATCCTTGGGTTCCTTTTGCATTTTTAACAGGTGGTTTCTTCTCAGGATTGTCTGGTTTTCTTGGAATGAAAACTGCTACATACGCATCAGCAAGAACAGCTAATGCTGCAAGAAGATCATTAAATGATGGTTTAACTGTTGCATTCAGAAGTGGTGCTGTTATGGGGTTGGTAGTAGTAGGATTAGGATTACTTGATATTTCTTTATGGTATATAATTCTATCGTATTTTGAAGTTAGTTCATCAGCACAGCATAAATTATTAACTATAACAACAACAATGTTAACATTCGGTATGGGGGCTTCAACACAAGCTTTATTTGCAAGAGTAGGTGGCGGTATTTATACAAAAGCTGCTGATGTTGGAGCTGATTTAGTTGGTAAAGTTGAAGCTGGAATTCCAGAAGATGATCCAAGAAATCCTGCTACAATTGCTGATAATGTTGGTGATAACGTTGGTGATGTAGCTGGTATGGGAGCTGATTTATACGAATCTTATTGTGGTTCAATTCTTTCAACAGCATTATTAGGTGCTGCAGCTTATTTGAATGCTGATTTTAATAAACAGCTATCTTATGTAATGGCACCATTATTAATAGCAGCTGTGGGTATATTATTATCTATTATTGGTATTTTTATGGTTAAAACTGGAGAAGAAACTTCTCAAAAGAAATTATTAGCAGCTTTATCAAAAGGTATCAATATCAGTTCTATATTAATTATATTATTTTCTTGGTTGATTGTTTATTGGTTGAATTTGGATAACTATTGGGGAATTTGGGGTTCTATTGTTGCAGGATTGTTGAGTGGAATTATTATAGGTAAATCTACTGAATATTACACATCACAATCTTTTACTCCAACACAGAAAGTTTCTGAAAGTGCTAATACAGGGCATGCAACTGTAATTATTGCTGGTATTGGTGTTGGTATGCTTTCTACTTACATTCCAGTATTATCGGTTGTAATTGCTACAGTTTTGGCATTTTTATTTTCAAGTGGTGCTTTTTATCAAGAACCGAACTTTTTAATGGGATTATATGGTATAGGCATTGCGGCTGTTGGTATGCTTTCCACTTTAGGAATTACATTAGCAACCGATGCTTATGGTCCAATTGCAGATAATGCTGGTGGTAATGCAGAAATGAGTAAACTTGATCCTGAAGTTAGAAAAAGGACTGATGCTTTAGATGCTCTTGGAAATACCACAGCGGCTACTGGAAAAGGTTTCGCTATAGGCTCAGCAGCTCTAACTGCTTTAGCGTTATTAGCTTCTTATGTTGATGAAGTAAAAATGGCATTAGTAAGAATTGGTGAAACAACATGGCAAATTAAAGATCATACAGGTAAAATTATTGATACCATTAAGGTTCATGATGCAACATTACAAGATTTTATGAATCATTTTAACATTACTTTAATGAATCCATTAGTTGTTGTTGGCGCATTCATTGGAGCAATGATGGCTTTTGTATTTAGTGGTTTAGCTATGCAAGCTGTTGGTCGTGCAGCACAAAAAATGGTTGATGAAGTAAGAAGACAGTTTAAAGAAATTCCTGGAATTCTTGAAGGAAAAGCAGAACCAGATTACGCAAAATGTGTAGAAATTTCTACAAAGGGTGCTCAACATGAAATGATGTTACCATCTCTTATGGCTATTATTGTTCCTGTTTTAACAGGTGTTATTTTAGGTGTAGCAGGTGTTATGGGGTTATTAGTTGGGGCATTATCAACTGGTTTTGTTTTAGCTGTGTTTATGGCAAATGCAGGTGGAAGTTGGGATAATGCAAAAAAACATATTGAAGAAGGTCATCATGGAGGTAAAGGTTCATCTGCTCACAAAGCAGCTGTAACTGGTGATACTGTTGGTGATCCTTTTAAAGATACAGCTGGTCCTTCTTTAAATATTCTTATTAAATTAATGAGCATGGTTTCTATTGTTATGGCTGGTCTTACTGTTAGCTTTAGATTATTTAAATTCTGATAACATAATATTACCCCATCAAGGCAGTGAATTTTAATTCACTGCCTTTTTTTATTTTAAATTTTCTTAATTACTTGACTTTTCAAAATATTTATTGTAATTTTGTAATGCTTATGGTGAATGTTTTAAGAGCCACTTAAAACATTTAGAGGGAACTCCGGTGTAAGTCCGGGACTGTGCCCGCAGCTGTAAGTTCCGTTAAAATCTTTATCAGCCTGTGGTCAATATCCATTATGGATGTGAAGACCGATAAAGATTTGGAACAAGTCAGAAAACCTGCCATAAGCAAGCACAATCAGTTAAACTTTCGGGAGCAAAAGTTTACTGATAAAAGTTTAGAAACTTCCATTGAGGTTTTCTTTTGAAAAAAACAATCTTTGTAATTTTAGCTTTATTGGCTAATTACGCTTTTAGCCAAAGTGTTTTATTTTTTTATGATGAAAATAGTAAAGTGCCTATTTCATCCGTTTTTGTCAAAATAAATGAAAGAGTAATTGCTATTTCGGATGATAAAGGCAAAGCTTCTATTTCTAATTTTATAAATGATACACTTGTCATTTCTCATATATCTTACGAGAAAATAAAAATATTATTGAAATCTTATCAAAATGTTGCTATTTATTTGAAACCTAAATCTTTAAATACATCACCAATAATTGTACAAGGTAAAAAAGTTAATACAAGTTCTAATTATCAAATGATAAAAATTGATGAAACAAATAATAAATTTTATGTTACTAACGTTACTGAACTATTTAAACATCAAACTTCTTTTTTCGTGAAAGATTACGGACAGGGGATGTCGTTAAAGACCGTGTCTTCTCGTGGGATGAGTTCAGAAAATACAATTGTACTTTTTAATGAGGCACGTATCAATGACCTACGAACAGGCAGTTTTGATTTTAATAGTATAAATTTAAATTCAATCGACAATATTGATATTTTTTATGGTTCCGATGACTATAATATTTATTCATCTGTTGGTGGTATAATAAAAATTAATACAGGAAACTTTACAAATAAGCAAAAATATTATATCACAACAAAGACTACAAATGATAAAATGAAATCAATATCTGTCGGTAGTTCTATTCCAATTGACAAATTTAAATTTTCATTTAATTTTGAAAGAGCATATTCGCCTAATCAATATCTTTATGAATTTGAAAATACTTTTCAAAACCGTAAAAATGCCCAATTTAATAAAACATTTGTAAGCACAAATATATTGTACTCTGAAAATAATTATACAAACAAAATATATTTACATTATAATTATTTCAATACTGGTATTCCTGGAGCAGTTGTTTCCAATTATGATGGTGATAATAATATTGAAAATATTACACGGGCAATTACTGGAATTATCAACAACAACTTTATAATAAATCAAAATTTATCTTTTTTTAATACAATTGCTTATAACTTTAATGAATTTACAATTTTGGATAAAGACAAACATTTGTATTATCCATTTGATAAAAGGAAATCTACACTTGAAGAATTACAGTCCACTAATAGATTTTTTATTAAATTAAACAATTTTACTTTTAATATTTCTCATTTCATACTTTATTCTAAGCTTAAAGATCATTCAAATATAAACTTAATTTTGAATAAAACACCTAATTACAATAGAATTTTGAATAAATTAACATTTTCTTCAAATTATGAATATGATGATGATTTAATAATGTTTGCTAAACCATCGATTAATGGTGCTATTTACTATACTTATATTCAAGAAAATTTAAGTAAAAGACTAAATGATAATTTTTATTCATATAAGTTTGGCATAATTCTTCCTTTTGAGTTTTATAATAATTTGAGAATAACATCAAATTTCTTGAGAGATGTTCGTGAGCCTTCTTACTCTGAGAGATTTTATTCAACAATTGATAGATTTTCTGATAAAGATTTAAAAAATGAAGATTATTATTCATATGATGCAGCAATAAATTTTAAAAATGATAACTTATTGCCATTTAGTTTTACAATAACTTATTTTAATATAAAAGCTTCAAACAAGATTGTATGGGTTCCAATATCCAGATTGCCTGGGTTACAATATCCAGTAAATGAAGGGAAAATTTCATCTACTGGGTACGAATTATTTTTTAATGCAAAAATATTACCTTTATATTCCGAAATATCGTTTAACTATGTATACAACAAATCAATAAATAAAAATAAATTTAGTGATAATGATAATAGTTATAATAAATTATTAGTTTATTCCCCAGTTAATAAATTTACAGCTAATTACACTTTTGATTATAAAAATGTAAGTTCTTGTATAAGCTATAATTTTGTTGGTAAAAGATATTATACAACTGATAACACTCCTCGAAATAAATTACCAAAATATAATCTTGTCGATGCATCGATATCATATAAATTCAGTTATGAAAATTTTAAATTTGTCACTGGTATGACTGTTATGAACATTTTCAATGAAAAGTATTTTATAATACAGTCTTATCCAATGCCTTTAAGAAATTATTTAATTTTTATTAATATGGAGGTTTAAATGCAAATCAAAAAATTATTTATGCTGTTATTATTAGTTGCTTTTGTTACATTTACAGGTTGTGAAAAGGATGATTCGTCTTCACCAGAACCATTAAAATTAAAATTTGGAAATGGTGTTTTAGTAGTTAATGATGGTAAATGGGGACAAAATAATGCATCAATAACATTCTTAAGCTATACAAACGATTCTTTATATGATGATATTTTTTATAAAGTTAATGGTAAAAACTTAGGTGATGTTGCTAACAGTTTTACAAGAAAAGATGATAAAGGTTTTATAGTAGTTTCAAACTCACATAAAATTGAAGTTGTCAATTTAAACAATTTCCAAACTGTTTCTACTATAAGTATGCCTGGCTATAATCCAAGACATATGGTTATTAGCGATAACTTTGGTTATGTAACATCATTAGATAAAGATAAAGTTGTAAAAGTTAATTTAACAACATACCAAATTGAAAAAGAAATTGCTGTAGGTTCAAAACCAGAAGGAATTGTAAAAGTTGGTGATTATTTGTATGTAGCAAATTCTGGCTACGGAACTGGAAATACAGTAACTGTTATAAGTACTAAAAGTGATGCTGTTGTAAAAACTTTACAAGTAGCTCTTGTTCCACAATTTTTGGCTGTTGGTACTGATAACAATGTATACGTAGTTTGTACAGGTGATTATGCTGATCCTAATAAAAACAGTGGGTTATGGAAAATTAACACATCAAACAATACAGTTGTTGATTCTATTATTTTGAAAGGATATCCAACAAAAATTACTAAATTTAAAACAAACCAATTCTTAGTAACAAATTCTGATGGTGTTATAAAAGTTGATGTTAGTGCAAAACAAACATCAACATTAATACCAATCAACCTAGTTAGTACTTCTTCTTATCCAATGGTATATTCTGTTGCATATGATGAAGTTAAAGATATTATTTATGCAGCTAATCCAAAAGATTTTAAACAAAACGGTGAAATTATTAAATTCAATTCCGCGGGTACAAAATTAGGTTCTTTCAATTGTGGAATAAATCCTGGAACAATAGTTATTTTAAGATAATATAATTCATCTCCCAAGGGTGGTTTGCATTAGTGCGGCCACTCTTTTTTTATTATTAGAGGTTGTATATGATTTATTATATTTCTGGTGGTGAAAGATCAGGTAAAAGTACTTTTGCCCAGAATTTAGCTTTAAAGTTATCTAATAATCCGTGTTATTTGGCAACTGCAAGAGTATTAGATAAGGAAATGGAAGAGCGTGTAATTAAACATAAAAATGATAGAGATGATAACTGGAATTTAATTGAAGAGAGTTATTATCTTTCAAAAGTGGATTTTAAAAATAAAACAGTTGTTATCGATTGTGTTACGTTATGGTTAACTAATATTTTTTTCGATAATAATGAAGATTTAGAGTTATCACTTAAAATATCAAAAAATGAAATTAATAACATAAAAATTAAAAATTCTAATATAATTTTTGTTTCAAATGAAATTGGAATGGGTTTACACGGGCAAACAACAACTACAAGAAAATTTGTACAGTTGCAAGGTTGGATAAATCAATTTATTGCAAATAAGGCAGATATTGCTTATTTTATGATTTCTGGAATACCATTAAAAATTAAAGGATAGAACAATGATTCATATTTTAACAGGAAATGGTAAAGGTAAAACAACCAGTGCTATTGGGCAAGCTATTAGAACTGCCGGATACGGCAAAAAGGTTCTGTTTGTTCAGTTTATAAAAGATATGGAATATTCTGAAATCAATGTTCTTAAAAATATTTATAATATAGAATATTATCGCTTTGGAAATGGATGTTTTATTTCACGAGAGCCAAATAAATCAGATTATCAAATTGTAAAACAAGGAATTGAGCAAATTATTCATTTAGTTGAATATAATGATTATATGCTTGTTGTGCTTGATGAATTAAATATAGCTTTACATTATAAATTATTGGATTTAGAAGAAATTAGAGATTTGTTACTAAAATTCAAGGATAATCTTGAGAGAGACTTAGTTATTACTGGAAGATATGCACCGTCACGTTTGATTCAATTAGCTGATTTGGTAACTGAATTTCAAGAAGTGAAACATTATTACCGTCAAGGTGTGCTTGCAAGAGATGGAATTGAAAGATGATAAAGTTGTTATTGAATGAAATTCAATCTTTTTATTTTGCTTTATTATTTTTTACTCGTTTGAGATTACCTTTCTTTGAAATTAAGAATTTTGATAATTTTAAAAAATGTATTAATTATTTTCCTTTAGTTGGGTTATATTTAGGTTTATTAAATAGTTTAGTATATTTCATTTCAAATAAGTTATTTATTAATACACAAATTTCAATAATATTTTATATAATATTTTATTCCTGGATAACAAGAGCCTTACACGAAGATGGTTTAGCAGATTTTTTTGACGCATTTGGTGGGGGTAAAAATAAAGAGCATATTTTAAAAATATTAAAAGATAGTGGAATTGGTGTTTTTGGTACAATAGTTTTAATATTTAATTATTTACTAAAAATCTTATTATTAGTTAACATTAACAATTATTTGTACTTTACTATTTTTATTACACCTTTTTTAAGTAGAATCTACATTCTGGTAATTGTAAAATTTTATAATTATACTGAATATAATGATGATAAATCAAAAACTCCGTTTAGAAAGAATGATGTTAGAATACTTTGGCTACTACTTTATATAATAATTTCAATAACATTTTTATTTATTATTAATAAAATATTAATATTATTCTTTATATTTGCATTTTTGATTTTATTATTTTTTATGAAATATGTGACAGATAAAATTGATGGTTATAGAGGCGATGTTTTAGGTGCAGCACAACAAATTTTTGAGTTATATTTCATTATTGCTTTTTATTTAATTGAGGTACACAGATTTTGAAAGAAATTTATTTAATAAGACATACAACTCCTGAAGTAGATAAGGGAGTATGTTACGGTCAAACAGATTTAAATTTGAAAAATACTTTTCCGCAAGAAGCAAAAAGAATTAAAGAAATACTTCCAGAAAAATTTGATGTTATTTATACAAGTCCACTTAAACGTTGCTTCCAACTTGCAAAATACATATCCGAAGAGAATTTAGTTATTGATAATTCTCTCCTTGAAATCAATTTTGGTAAATGGGAGATGAAAAAATATACTGAATTAACTAATAATGAGTTTAATGATTGGTGTACAGATTTTATAAACAAAATCCCACCTGAAGGTGAATCTTATAAACAAATGTATGATAGAGTGGTTGAAGGTTGGAAAAACATAATTAATAGTAATGATAAATTAATTTGCATTGTAACTCATAGTGGAGTTATACGAATATTATTTTCTTATATATTAAATATTGATTTAAAGGATTCTTTTAAGATTGCACAGAATTATGGAGCCGTTAATAAAATAATTATTGATAAAGAAATAATAACTATTGAATATACAAATCGATAAATTAACCTTCTTCGCAAACAATTTGAGTGCGAAGTGCAATTTCTTCCAGAATTGATGATACTTGTAAACATTTGTTAAGCTCTCCGGTGAAAACTTTAGCACTTCCATTATTGTGAGCTTCCATTGTTTTTTGGTAAGCTACTTGAAGCGAGCATTTAGTAGCTTTAATTAATTGTATTATGACTTCATCAAATGAGTGAAAGTCATCATTAAAGAGTATTACAGAAAAAGGGAATAATAATTTTGTTTCGACTGAACTTTCAGATTTATGTTGAATATTTTCTTGTGGCATATTGATTATATTTCTTTTTTCGAAATTTAAAAAAATTATATGTAATTTTCAATTATTTTGTAAATAACAAGTTTTATATATTTTTGTAAATAAATTAAAAGTTTATTAATTTAATATTTATGTAAATTAAAATTAAAAAATATAGGAGATACAATATGAAATTTTTCATTGATACAGCAAATTTAAATGAAATAAAAGATGCAGCAGATTTAGGCCTTGTTGATGGTGTAACAACAAATCCATCTTTAGTTGCAAAAGAAGGGGCTAAAGATTTTAAAAGCCATATATTACAAATTTGTGAAATTATCGATGGTCCCATAAGTGCTGAAGTTATTTCAACAGATTATGAAGGAATTATTAAAGAAGCTAAAGAACTTGTTAAAATACATAAAAATATTGTTATAAAAGTTCCTTTAATTAAAGAGGGCTTAAAAGCTGTAAAAAAACTTTCAGAAGAAGGTATTAAAACAAATGTAACATTATGTTTTTCACCATCACAAGCTTTGCTGGCTGCGAAAGCTGGAGCAACATACATAAGCCCATTTGTTGGAAGACTTGATGATATTAGTCATAATGGGATGGATTTAATTGCTCAAATTAGACAAATTTATGATAATTATGGTTTTGATACTCAAATATTAGTTGCAAGTATTAGACATCCTATGCACTTGGTTGAAGCTGCTCTTATGGGAGCTGATGTTGCTACTATGCCTTACAATGTAATAATGAATTTATTCAAACATCCATTAACTGATGCAGGATTAGAAAAATTTCTTGCCGATTGGAATAAACTTAACAAATGATAAAAGGATTTAAAGCAATGAAACTCACAAGATTTAACAAAATTCATAAGGAACTTAACGCAAAATTAGTTGATTTTGCTGGATATGAAATGCCTGTTCAGTATTCATCAATAATTGCTGAACATAAGGCAGTACGTAGCTCAGCTGGAGTTTTTGATGTTTCCCATATGGGCGAATTTTTTGTTGAAGGCCCTGAAGCTGAAAAATTAGTAAACTATATAACTACAAACGATGTAACTAAACTTTTTGACGGTAAAGTGCAATATTCAACTATGTTATATGAAAATGGTGGTATTGTTGATGACCTTTTAGTTTACAGATTTAATCAAAATAAGTTTATGCTTGTTGTTAATGCTTCCAATATTGAAAAAGATTTTAATTGGGTTACTTCCAATAACAAATTTGATTGCACTGTTGTTAATAAAAGTGATGATTATAATCTTTTAGCAGTTCAAGGCCCCAAATCCAAAGAAATAATGCAAGAACTTTTCAAAATTAATATTGATTTGGAATATTATACTTTCTATACAAATTTAGTCAATTATAAAGGTATTGAAATTTTAATATCTAGAACAGGTTATACTGGCGAACACGGTTATGAATTATATTTTACTGGCGATGAAAATCAATGTACAACTTTATGGAAAGATATATTTGAAATTGGTGAAAAATATAATCTTGTTCCTGCTGGATTAGGATCTAGAGATTCTTTGAGATTGGAAGTTGCTTATTGCTTATATGGCAACGAAATTACACAAGATACAAATCCTTTAGAAGCGGGATTAGGATGGATTACAAAAATAAATAAAGGTGATTTTATTGGTAGAGAAGCCCTATTGAAGTTTAAGGAAAAAGGATATACAAGAAAATTAGTTGGGCTTGTATCTGATGAAAAATGTTTTCCAAGACATGGAGTTGAAGTAACAGCTAACGGTGATTTTATAGGAGTTGTAACATCTGGAACAGTAAGTCCAATGTTAAATTATCCAATTGCTTTGGCTTATGTTAAAGTAGATTTTGCAGATGAAGGAACTGTTGTAAACTTTAAAATTAGGGATAAAGAATTTCCTGCTAGAGTTGTAAAAATACCTTTTATTAAGAATAATGCTTTTTAATAAAGATAAACTGAAAATTAAATTTTAAAAGCAAGTAAGCGCAAGCGAGCTTGCTTTATTTTTATTCTTTAGCTCAGACAGTATAAGCTTAAGCCCCTTGCGGCATTCGTCATACCGCAAGGGGCCAGCGGGCCGGAACGGCCCTCAAAAATCCCCATTGATCCTCTTTAAAAAGTAGGAATAAAAAATTCCTATCCTTCCAAATGCGGAGGCAAAAATAAATGTAGGGTGGCATTGGTATGCCACCTTTTTGGCATTGAATGCCACGATGGTGGCACGAATTTTCCATGCGGTGGCACGGTGATTTAAAGGTGGCAATTATATCGTATATGCAATATAATTGCCACCTTTATATTTTGCAAGAATTGCAAAAAACCGCACAACTTTAGTTGTGCGGTCACGCTTACACCGTCTGAGCAATAATATATGATTTAAAGTAAATATGCTTAATATGTTAAATTTTAGTTTTGTGAAATAATAATATTGTGGAGTTATAAGTAATGAAATAATTATTAGAGATATTAAGATAATCAAATAAATATAAAAAAACAAATAATATTTATTATACAATTATATTATTTTATAAAATCAATTCTGCGGGGGGAATTATCAAAAAGTTAATTTTTACATTTATTTTGGGCTTTTTATTTAACGTATCAATTTACGCTCAAGAAGTAAGGGGGATTTGGATTACAAATGTAGCTTCTAATGTTCTTTCCAGTTGCAAAACCATTCATGATGCGATGAACAAGCTTTCAAATATGGGGATTAATGTTGTTTTTCCTGTTGTCTGGAATTCGGGCTATACATTGTTCCCAAGTCAAACTATGTACAAATATTTCTATGATACATATTCTACTTATGATCAATTGCAGCAAATTATTACCGAAGGTCATCGAGTGGGGATAGAAGTAATACCTTGGTTTGAATATGGATTTATGTCATATTATGGTTCGCCTGGTAGAATATTGCAAAAATATCCGCATTGGGCAGCAAGAACAAAAACAGGTGATTATTGTACGCAGTTTGATAATAATGGTAGTCCTACATTTTATTGGATGAATCCATTTCACGATAGTGTTCAAACCTTTATGAATGAATTAATATTGGAAGTTTTAAAAAAATACGATGTAGACGGTGTTCAAGGGGATGATAGGCTACCTGCATTACCTGTTAGTGGTGGTTATGATGCTTATACTGTGAATTTGTACAAAAATGAAAATAATGGGAATACACCTCCAACAAACGAAGTTGATAACAATTGGATTAAATGGCGTGCTGATAAATTAACAAATTATTTGAAAAAATTACGTGATTCTGTAAAATCTATAAGTAATGATTTGGTGTTTTCGTCATCTCCAACTCCATATTCTTGGGGATATTATAATTATTTACAAGATAGTAAGTATTGGGTTGAAAATAATATAGTCGATCATATTATTCCACAATTATATAGGTATAATATTAACGATTATAAAGCTTCATTTGATAATACGGTATTTAGTATAAATTCAAATGTTAGAAGTAAAATATATGCTGGTATAATTGCACGTAGTGGTAGTTGGAATATTGATTACAATCTATTGAAGCAAGAGGTTGCTTACAATAGAGCAAATGGGATAAAAGGAGAATCTTACTTTTTTTATGAAGCAATAAATTATAACAATATTTATGATTCTCTTAAAAATGGGTTATACAAAAATCCATCCTTATTACCCTGGCGAAATGGAAAAATTTGGAGGCCAAAAGCGTTGGTAATCCATGAAGATGATCCGGTTAATGTTACAAAAACAGGTACTTGGGTTAAAAAAACGGGTTCTACTTTAGGTTCAAAAAATGATGCGGTATTAGAAGCAGGGGATGGTGCGTTAGCAACAATAGAATATAATTTCATAGCACCCTATTCTGCTTGGTATGGTGCTTATGCATATATTGAAACAAGTTTTAATTTCCAAGGTTTTAAGAAAGCTAAATATTATTTAATTAAAGGTAATGATACAACCATTGTGTTATTTGATCAAACAGATAAAAATAGATCTTGTTTTCAAAAACTATCTAATGTTTATTTGAATGCTGGGCAAACGTTTAAGATAGTTTTAACAAATGAAGGTTTGACCACAGGAAAAAAGATTTATGCCGATGCTGTTATGTTGATGATTGATAGAAAACTTACAAAAGAAGATGTTGTTGGGGTTGAAAATGATAATAAAGATGTAATAAATTATAATCCAAGTAATTTTATAGTAGAAACTAATTATCCAAATCCTTTCAATCCAGAAACAAATATAAGGTTCTTTATTCCTGAAAATAATATTGTTAAAATGAATGTTTATAATATTTTAGGTCAAAAAATATTATCTGTTTATAATGATTATTTGAAAAGTGGTTGGCATAATTTTGCGGTAAATATGAATAATTTTAGTAGTGGAACATATTTTTGTATAATCGAGTGGAAACAGCAAAGAAAAGCAATTAAATTACAATTATTAAAATAGGTGCTAAATGAAAAATTTATTATGTTTTTTGATAATATTAACAAATATTTTGTTATCCCAAAATTATGATACCTTGCAAAATAAAAAATTGGTTAATGGGATACAGTATACAAAACTAAAAAGCAAAACAGGAAAGTTGATAATTAATGTGTTGAAAGTTAATCTTGACCAGCCAAATATAAAAATAGTGACAGCAAAAGGTAATGATATGGTGCATCAATTTAATGATGTACCAAACGGAGGATGGAAAGGTACAATACCTGAAGAGCAGTTAACAATTTTAGGTTTGAGAAAATCTATACCGGAGGAAAATAAATATGTTTATGCTGCAATAAATGGAGATTTTGGATCGATGGGTAGACCAAATAATATTCAAATTATTGATGGTGTGATTTTACAATATCCCAAAACCAATGCTGTGATTACTTTTGATGATAAAAATAATGTTGTAATAGAAAGAGTAACTTTAGATTGTAAATTAAAAGCAAAAGTAAGAGATACAATAGTACCGATACATAGTATAAATGAAGGTTTTCGACAAGCAGATAAATTGATAATGTATAATAGGTACATTGGTTCAGATATAGAAGAAGATTCTATTTATAGTGGACAGAATCAATGGGGATGGGAAAGTGCCCTAAAACCTTTGGTAAATTGGAAAATTAATGATACAATACCTTGTCTTGTTATGAAAGAAAGAAAAGTTGGTGTTACAACAAAAACGAAGGTACCAAAAGATTGGATTATATTGAGTGAACATAATACGTTTGACAAATGGACATTAAATGAGAAAATGGAAGTTGGTGACCAAGTAAAAGTTTATACTAAAGTAAACAGTAGTTTGCAAAATCCTGTACAAATGATAGGCGGTTCTCCACAAATTATCAAAAACGGGGTAATTCAAATTGAACAAGGTTATGCAGATGAGGGAATAACTTTTGATCCTAATAAGCCAAAACCATATTTGAATAAATCAGCAAGAACAATTATTGGGTATGCACAAGATAAGAAAACTTTGTTCATGGTAGTTGTGGATTCTAACGCAAACAGTGATGGAATGAATTTACAAGAAGTTTCTGAATTTATGGTTAATAGTTTGGGTGTATATGATGCGTTGAATTTAGCAGGAGGTGAAAAAAGCTCAATGGCAGCAATGTTGGATGAGAATTTAGGGTTGCAGATGGTTGATGAACAACCAAAGGGTGAACCAAATGTTGTGAATGCGATATTAATATACAATATTCCACAAGCAACTGGAATTAATAATCTTGGTGATAAAATAAGTAAAAATTTTGTTGTTGAGCAAAATTATCCTAATCCATTTAATCCAACAACTACAATAAAGATAAATATACCTGAAGATGGTTATTTGAAAGTAGATATTTATAATATTTTGGGTAGTAAAGTTATGAATATTTATGATAATTTTGTTAATTCTGGTTATAAGAGTTTATCGGTAAAAATGAATAATTTACCAACAGGAACATATTATTATAAGGTTGAATATAAAACGAATGGTGGTTTAATAAATTCACAAGTAAAAAAAATGATTTTAATAAAATAATAATTTAGGGGGACTTATGAAAAAAGTTATTTTAATTTTATTTTGTGTTGTATTAGCTTTGCAAGCGCAATGGAAATATGATGGGGTGTTAAAATTTCCTGATGCGGATAGTCTTTTTGCAACACCGATGTATTTAACGGTAGATGCCAATGGAAGAGTATATATAGCATCGACAAAACAAGCATCTCCTAGGTCACATGATGCAATTTATTATATTGATCCTGGGACTAATCAAGTTAAAAGATTAGTAGATTTTACTGCAAAAAAAGATACAATAATGGTTTGGGCAATTATTGGTATTACAACATTAAAAAATGATTTAATAATATCAAGTAGAATGCATCCTTCGGCTTTTGCAGGGGGGTGTAGCTCAGTTTATGTTTTCCAAGATGGCGATACATCGAAAGTTACAGGAATTTCTGGAGTTGATGGTCAACCTTATAAAAGACGCCCAGGTTGGGGAACATTTATCTACGGTATAGCATCGACAAAAGATTCAACAATTTTTGGTGGGACTGCTTATCAAGGTGGGGTAATTAGAGGTTTTAATTTTAGGTTATCTGCTCCTGTAAATGGTGATAGAAACAGTGTAGAATATGGAAAATTAATTTTTGCACCAAATGGTCAACCTGATGATCCAACTCATACAGTACCAGGTGGATTAGATAATAAAGGTTATGATAGAATTAGAGATTGTGCAACAATTCCTAATGGAGATTATACAAATCCAAATACACCTTGGTATACTTCCAGAAATTCTGATACACTTGTACAAAGTGGAAATGTTGCAGTATGGCTCGGTGGACATAGCAAATTTCCACAAGGTTACGTTGCAACTAAAATAGAAGATAATGATAATTATCTTACTTTAAGTAATAATGTTTTTTGTGGTCTTGCTTGCGATAATTCAGGTAAATTGTGGGTATGTGGTAACGATACAACAAGAAGATGGGTTATTGGTTTTAATGTTACAGTTACAGATAATGGTGGGACAAAAACAGCTTTTGCAGAGCCTGTTGATGAATTACCAAGTGCTACAAGATTTATAAATCCTAATCCTGAAGGAGCTGTATTTAATTCTCCAACAGATGTTATTTTTACAGATAACGATAATATTGCTTATGTAGCAGATACTTGGAAAAGAGTGATTCACAAATTTAGTAAAGTACAAACTTCAACAGAGAAAAATATTATAAAACCTAATGATTTCAATTTAGAATATAATTATCCAAATCCATTTAATCCATCAACAACCATAAGATTTTCATTATCAAAATCAAGTAATGTAACATTAAAAGTTTATGATATTTTAGGAAATCAAGTATCAACATTATATAATGGATATAAAGTTGCAGGAACATATGATGTTAATTTTAATGCAAATAATTTAACATCTGGTTTATATATTTGTAAAATGCAAGTTGGAAAAGTTGAAAAATCGATAAAAATGTTATTAGTTAAATAAAAAAAATTAGTTTCAAATATATGTAATATTGAAAATATAATTTAAATGAGAACAAATATGTTTAAGAGATTATTAATAATACTGTTATTTACAGGAACATATATTTTTTCCCAGGGGCAAAAATCAAAAATATATGGTAAAGTTGTAGATGATTTGACGGGTGAGGTAATAATTGGTGCAACTGTAAAAATTGAAGGTACAAAGTTGGGTGCAGTAACTGATGCAAAAGGAAAATATGTAATAATAAATGTACAACCTGGAACTTATAATTTAGTTGTAACATCAATAGGTTATGCAAAAACCACAATTAAAGAAATAGAAGCTGTTGTTGATAGATCTGTAGAAGTAAATATTAGATTGAAGCAGCAAACTATGCAAATGCAAGCTGTTGAAGTTACAGCCGAAAGAGAAAAAATTATAAAAGATCAGACATCTACATCAAGCACCATTACTCAAGAACAAATCAAAGCTGCTCCTGTAGAAGGTGTAAGAGGAATAATTGATCTTTCGACATCATTCCAAAAGAACGAAAGAGGAGATTATCAAGTAAGAGGTTCGGGAACAAACGAAGTAAATTTCCAAATAAATGGAATGGAACAAACGAATTCAAGCCAATCTTTACCAGGTTTGGGAACCGGAACAAAAGCAAATAACTCGTGGAAATATGATGTTAATCCGCTGGGTGTTCAGCAAATTCAAATGATAACAGGAGGTTTTTCTCCTGAGTATGGAAATGCTCAAGCAGCAATCATTAAAGTTGTAATGAAAGAAGGGGCCCTAAATTTAATGGTGAAGTAAAAGTAGAATATCGCGGTCCTGGGCAATATCACTATGGACCTTATATTTACGATAAGAATAATAGTTTTGAGTGGCAAAAATGGGGAAAATTTGAATATTGGCAAGATTTAGCAAACAAAGCTATAAATAGCCCTGAAAATAATATATTAACACAGTTAGGGATTAGCCAAAACCATCCAACATTGTACAATGCTGTTATAAAAAACAAAAATGCTACTCCTGAACAAAAAGCTAAATTTGATTCAATTGTTGCTAGAGAATTACAATGGGGTTATAATACTTGGTATAAATTACATAATCCATCTGATGATAATCCTTTAGGTGTTTATGATTACAGAAAGAGAGTTTATACAAGATATATGTGGGGCGTTGGTGGGCCAGTTGGGAAAAATCCAGATCTTTTAAAGTTTTATTTTTCTGGAGAGTATAGAAAAAATCCAACAAGGATAATGTCAACTGAAAAGGATCAAATTTACCAGAACTATGTATTGTCTTTAACTTCTACAATTATTCCTAATCATAAATTTAAATTAACTGGAACCTATCAAAAATATGTTGGAGGTTTGTTTTCTGGCTCAAGTGATATAAGATGGGCTGGTACTAATTCACTAACATATAAATATTTTGTAACAAGAGATCCGGTAAGGACCGAACTTACATTGGCTCAAAGTTTCAACTGGGTTTATACTATTAATAATCGTTCCTATATCGAAACATTTATTACTCATCAATCTGAACGATATTTTTTACCATCAAAAGCTTTATTAACTTGGAATGATGAGGCTGATAGAGCTGATAGTGCTAACGATAAATATGGAATACTCCTAAAACGCGGTGATTGGTGGCAAAATAATATTTTTACATATTATGAAAATATTAGTACAGATTATTTTCAAGATAATAGAGCAGATGTTTATACTGTTTCTTCTGATTATGTTAATCAAATAGATGATGCAAATTTAATTAAACTCGGCTACAAGTTATCCTATAGTGATCTTCAAAATACGGGTGTAACATATAACTTTTTACCAAATGCACTTGTTAGTCACCAAGGTTTTGCGGAAAGATATAAAGCTTTTCCAATTCAATTTGCTGGTTACGTACAAGATAAACTTGAATTTGAAGGTATGGTTGCAAATTTTGGCGTTAGAGTTGAAGGTTTTAATTTTCAATATCGTGCTCCTTATGATAGATTTAATATCTTTTATCCAGGTGAAAATGGTGCAACAAGAGGTGATATAAGAACACGGAAAACAACAACTAAGGTTGTAGTTTTGCCAAGATTAGGGCTTTCATTCCCAGTAAATGAGGTTACTGCTTTTAGGTTATATTATGGCCATTTTGCTTCAATGCCAACGTATTCACAAGCTTTGAGCAATGGTACATATTTTGGTTGGAATACATATGGCAATCCGGACTTAGATTTTAAGAAAACAATAAATTTTGAATTTGGTGTTCAGCAAATGCTTACCGATAGAGATAAAATAGATGTAGCGCTGTACTATAACGATAGAGCTAATCAAATTGGTAGTCAAAGAGTTGCAGCATATTCAGGTTCTACTAGTATTTCTGGTGCTGATGATGATGCAGGGTATGATAATACTGGAAAAAAACTATATTTCTATGATTCTTATGCGAATAATTCCTTCAGTTCTACAATTGGTATAGAAGTTACTTTAGAAAGAATTGCTATTTCTGATTGGCGTTGGAGATTGAGTTATTCTCTATCTCAAACTATGGACGGTAGATATGGATCACCGTATCTGTATCCAGAAAATTCTAATAGAGCAACTATAAGAGAAGTTACAACTGAACAAGTTTCATATTACGATAGGACGCACTCGTTTAGAGCTTTGGTACAATATGTATTAGGTGATAATCGCGGTTTTCAATTATTCGGTGTAAAACCTTTTGAAAATTCGGAAATTGCAATGACTTATAGCGTTCAATCTGGATTACCTTTTACATATTATACTGATTTCTCTAACCGTTATGTTGTAAATAACAGAAGATATCCATTGGAAACACAAGTTGATTTAAATTTTGTGAAAAATTTGACAATTTTTGGTTATAGAGTGATTATGGGCGTTAGAGTTATGAATTTATTTGATAATAAATGGTTGACACCAATATCAAATTATAAAGAGTATAATGTGGAAACGTGGTTGAAATATAGTCAGACATTGGATAAAGTAATTAATCCGAGAACAGATGAAACAGTTACATCCTTAGCTGTTTACAGAACATATAGAAATATACCAAGGCAGATTTTCTTTACATTAGGGGTAGGATTTTAGTATGAAAAAAATAATATTAACATTTATTGTATCAATAATTGCATTTTCACAAAATAATATTGATGATCCAGTAATAATTTTGAATAAGGGTAAATTATGGCATTCCATATCAATGGCAAAATCTGGGCCATTAGGATTTGCAAACTGGCAAAAAAATGGTGTTGTATGGGATTGGCCTGGTTTTGATGCAACTCTTATTGCTCAAGATCTTGGTGGCGCTGCTTCCCATATGGCTGGTGGTGGTTTTTTTATTGGGTGTATGAAAAGAAATCCAATCACTAAACAAGTAGATAGTGCTTTGGTGGTTGAGGATTGGGCAATGTATGCTCCTTCTATTTCAAATCAGCCTTCTGCTAAATATATTGTAAAAGAACATAAATTATACGATAACTGGAACGGTAAAATTACTAAAAATGCCGGTGATATTTTTGTTAAAACGGTTTGGGAATATAATTTAGGTTATTCAACTCAATGGTATCCTGAAAGGCAATTACCCGTTAGAGTAACAAGAGTTGCTCATCAATGGGCTAATTCTATAAGAGATGAAAATTATATCATTTTTACTTATACCATTAAAAATATTTCAAATGAATTTACTGCTGAGCAAAAAAATCAAAGAAAAATTGTTGATACTTTATTTAATACTTATGTAATGTTATCTTACTCTGTGCATTCAAATTCTAGATCTTGGAATGTTCTTTTCCCAAATGCTACATCTCCAGGAGCACAAAATACAAAATATGATTTTTCTACCGCAAAATCAGACTTTTTTAACAACACAAATCCAAGAAATTTACTATATGCTTGGTCTGTTGACTATAAGGATTTAGGTAATAATACAACACAAACAGGTACTGCTTTTGGGCCTGCTCCTAATATGGGAATGCAATATTATAATGCTAGTGGCCAATTACAAAGTGGGGAATGGCTCGCACCTGCTTATGCTGGATTTAGAGTTTTAGATTGTTCACCTTTTAAAGGTTCTACTTTAAGAAACCAAATCAATGCTTTTGGTTGGTCTAGTGTTGACCAAATAGTTGACCTTGCTGGCCCAATGACGGGAATTAGCGATGAACAAATGAAATATGATGTTTTAAAAGATCCTACAAAAGCTTATAACTACCAACCAAAAACAAGTGTTCAAATGGGCGGTAGAAAAATGTGGTCTATAGTTTCTCTTGGGCCTTGGGATATTGCACCGGGAGACTCTATTACTTTTGCAATTGCTGAAATTGTTGATGGTGTCGATTATGATAAAGTAACTGGTCCTAATAAAATAGCACTTGATAAATTTTCAGTGATTAATCAATTAAGCAAAGCAATTTATGAAAGATCTGCTGACAAAGCTAAACAAACTTTCGATAATGGTGTGGATAATCCTAATCCACCTGTTGCTCCATCTTTCCAAGTAGATTATTACAAAGAAAAAGAGCAATTTGTTGCTAATCAAATCACTTGGGGAATTGAAACTGAAAATATTCCTGACCCTGATGATGGTCAATTAGATTTAGCCGGATACAGACTTTACAGGTCTGAATATCTCCCTACTGGGCCTTGGGTAAAAATTGCAGACATCACTAAAGCTGATCCACTTTACTTTAATAATGGGAAATATTTATACATTGATTCAAATGTTCAAGTAGGTAAATCTTATTACTATGCCTTAACTGCTTACGATAATGGTAGAACTAATTGGAATATCAAACCAACTGCTCAATTTGAAAAATCTACTGATCGTTCTAATCCAACTTCTCCAAACTGGAATTCAAAAAGTGTTGCTGTACCTTCTTTAGAATCTTCTATCTTCGCTAATAGAACAAAATATCCTTTTACTGCTACTTTTCCTCCTGCTAAAAATCTGGATAATGTTCTTGTTGTCCCTAATCCTTTTATTCTCGGTAAAAGTGATACTCAAGTTGGGAAAAGTGATGAAATTCAATTTGTAAATGTGCCTAATCCTTGTACTATTAGAATTTATACTATTAGAGGTGATTTAGTTAAAACTATAAATGTTTCCGAAAATGATGGAGCTATTAAAAGTTGGTTCCAAGATACAGATTTCGGACAGTACGTTCAAAGCGGTGTTTACATTTACCATTTAGATTCCAAAATTGGTAAAAAAATTGGAAAATTTGCAATTATTAGATAATTAATTGAAGAAAGTCAATGAAAAAGATAATTATAATATTAACATTATTAACCGTATTATTTGCTCAAGAACTTAAAAAAGTCGGTACTACAGGTTTTGTTTTTCTTGAGCTACCTACTTCAGCAAGATTATCCGGTATGGGAGATGCTGGTACAACTATTTCAGATTTGAATTCACAAGCTCTTTTTGTTAATCCATCTCTTGCTGGTTTTCAAGATGTTACTCATTCAATTTCATTTTCTTTTAGTCCTTGGCTTGCTGAAACTAAACATTATGTAACTTCTTATTCTTACCATAACTCAGTTTTTGGCACTCTCTCTTTTGGTTTTATATTACTTGATTTTGGTTCTATGGATAAAACTGTGAGAATTCCTGGACAAAGAATTTACGATAAAATCGGTACTTTTTCTGCTCAATCTTCTGCTCTTTCAGTTGGATATTCAAGAGCTATCACAGACAAATTCTCATTTGGTTTGGCTCTTAAATATGTAAACGAAAAAATTGATACCTACAGTGCTGATAATATTCTTTTCGACGGTGGCTTTATCTATTGGACAGGAATTGGATCTCTTCGTGTTGCTGGTACTCTTCAAAATTTTGGTACTAATACTACTTTCAACAACAAAGATTTCCGTATGCCTATTCTTATGAAAATCGGACTTGCCTACGATTTACTTAAAAATGACGATTACCAATTATCTTTATTTACCGATGCAATTCATCCTACAGATAATACAGAAAAAGTAAATTCGGGTTTTGAATTTTCTTACTCTAATATGCTTTTCCTTAGAGCAGGTTATAAATTCAACTATGACGAAGAATCTTTCACATTCGGTTTAGGTGTAAAACCAACTACTTCTTATCCTGTTTCCTTTGATGTTTCCTATACCGATTTCGGCCGTCTTAATAACGTGTTAAGGTTTAACTTACAAGTAGGTCTACAATGAAAAAGCTAATTTTTTTATTCATAATTTGTATAAACATAATTGTAATTCCACAAAGTTTTAAAATAAAATCTTTGAATTTCTTAACAGATTACAACTTTTCTTTTTCAACTAAAAATAAAGAGCTTTCAATAAAAAGCGTAAAAGGTTTTGGCGGCGGGATAGAAATTTCTTATAACATTTACGATAATATTGGAATGAGTATTAGCTATGGATATCAATTACTTGATATCGATCAAGACAAACGACCACTCTTCAAAGAATGGTCTTGGAAAGCTTGGAAAAGATATTACGGTGACATCAATGCTTATTCAACCGATAGTTTATTCCTTAAACTTGCTCCACAGCCAGTTGTCAAACTCATTCGTGATAATCCTGCTTATAAAAATATGGATATCTTTCAGTCATTTATCCCAGAGCAAAAAATTGATATCTATCCATTACAATTAAATTTTAATTACGATTATAAAATTGATAATTTAAACATAAAACCTGCTATAGGTGGTGGCATTATATTCTTTACAAGAAGGTTATATGTTGTCGAAAAATGGGATAAACTCTTCCCAGAGCTTAATTATGAATACACTTACGCTTTCAATAACTTTTGTGATAAAACTTTTCAAGGTAACGTATTCAACTTAAATACTTCGCTTGAATTAGGTTATAATATCGATAATACAATAATCATTGGGCTAAATACACGTTACCTATATATCTTTAACACAGGTAAAAATAATGGTTACGATCATTTCCCAATGAAAGACTTATTCTCAGCACAAT
>Ga0116168_1000997_pt1 | contig 23636 bp, 19 predicted proteins | sample AD_UKC129_MetaG_FD_89795 | JGI IMG/M metagenome (GOLD analysis project Ga0116168, IMG submission 89795) | Active sludge microbial communities of municipal wastewater-treating anaerobic digesters from Canada - AD_UKC129_MetaG | ecosystem: Engineered > Bioreactor > Anaerobic > Digestate | place...
GATGGCCGGATCGAGAACCCGGCGTCGCTCCTGCGGTTCCGTGTAGTCCTCGAGGATTTCTCCGTCGTCGCCGACGATCGCAGCCACCACGCGCGGCTTCAGGAGTTTACCCCCGTTGACGATGGCGCTGAAGGCGGTCACCAGCTGGATCGGCGTGACGGCGATTTCCTGACCCATGGGGACCGACAACGTCGAACCGCTCGTCCAGCGCCGAAGGGGAAGCATCAATCCCCGATCTTCTCCCGCCAGGTCGATACCGGTCTTCTCGCCAAAACCGAACTCGTGCAGGATGTGATAAATCCGCGGGTTGGTCATCCGCTGCCCCAGAATGGCCATGCCGATGTTGCTCGACATGGCCATGACTTGTTCCACCGTGAGGGAGCCGTGCGGATGCGAATCCCGCAAGATGCGCTTGCCCACTTGATACGCGCCGTTGTGGCAGTAGATGACCTCCGTTCGCTTGGCCACGCCGTCGGTCAGCGCGCCGGCCATGGTGTAAGGCTTGAACACGCTGCCCGGCTCGACGGGATCGGTCAAGATACGGTTGCGCCGAATCTCGGGGCTGATGTTGCCCGGATTGGCGGGATCGAACGTGGGGTAGTTGGCCATGGCCAGGACTTCGCCCGTCTTGGGGTTCATCACGATGCCCAGGGCCGACGTGGCGTTGTGGTACGTGACCCGCTCGGCCAACTGTTCCTCGAGCTTTTCCTGGATGGCAGTGTCGATGGTGAGGACCACGTGCAAGCCGTTCTGGGGCGGCTCGTACGAGTTGGGCTCCTGGAACAGGGCTCGCCGGTGCACGTCGCAGAATACGACCCTCCTGCCCGGCTTGGCTTCAAGCTTGGAGTCGAACGCCAGCTCGACGCCTTCCAGCCCCTTGCCGTCCTTTCCCACGTAGCCGAGTACGTGAGCGGCCAGGTTGCCCATGGGATACGTGCGAGTCGGTTCGCGCTGGACCTGCACGCCGCGCAGCCGCAGCTTGGCCAGCTCGCTCCTGAGATCGTCCTTCACCCGGCAAAGCACGACGTAAGCGGGCGACGTCGGGCGGGCAAGCTTTTCGCGAATGTCCTTCGCCGGCAGGCCCAGCACGGGAGCCAGCAGTTCCGCCGCCTCGTTGTGATCGGGAATCAGCCGTGGATCGGCAAAGACGCAGTATTCATCCCGCGTGCCGGCCAGAACGCGAAACCGCCGGTCGAGGATGACGCCGCGGGCTCCAGGAATGGTGATGACCTGAGTCTGCCGGCGATACGACCAATCACGCAGCGACTCCGCCATGGTCGTGTTGATGTACACCAGCCGCCCGATCAGCCCCACCAGGCACAGACACAACAGCACGATCAACGCCTGCCCGACCCGCGCGCGCTGACCCGTGGTGACCATCCGCATCCCCTTGACTACTCAGTCCATCTGAATCTCTGCCCGCCCCGGCGGCAGCATACCTTTCGTGCGACGTGTCCCCCTGATCTGCGACAGTCGGATCTCGGCGGATCTCACCGCCTCTTGGTGGCGGTCTTCGATTCGCCGGACTTACGGACGGGAGCCGGCTCCGTCACGGGCCGCAACTGGGTCGAGCGCTCGCGAATCGATGGCGGAGCCCGCAATGTCCACAGCGTCATTTCCTGGGCCCGGATCTGCCGCTGGGCTTCGGCTTCCTCGAACTGCAGTTCCTGGATCCGTCGCAGCACCCGCGCTTCTTCCACGCGGATCGCGACCACCGCGATCCCGATCGCCGCCAACCCCACCAGCAGCACCAGCATCCGCGGGATGGTCATGCCGAGGGCCTGCCCTTTCCGGAGGAACTCGAGATCGGCTTGCGCGGCAGCTTGATCTTATCGCCCGGCTTCATCTTCTGGGGATCGATATTCGCGTTGAGCTTCTTGATCTCCTGCCAGTACTGCGAGGATCCCAGTTCCCTGCGCGAGATCGAACCCAGCGTGTCGTTCGGCTTGATTTCGTACCAGCGGTACAGCTGGTCGTCCTTGTCGCCCTTGTCGGCCTTCTTGTTGTCGCTGCTCTTGGCGCTGCTGGCCGACTTGGACGGTTTCTCGTTTTCCTTGTCGGTGGACTTGGCGCTCTTGGTTTCCGCGTCCGTGCTCGGCCGCACGGGCACCAGGCCCGACAGGCTCAAACGAGGAATCGATTCTTCCGCCTTGGCGGCCGCCGTCTTCTTGGCCGCGGCCGTTTCAGCGCTTCGCTTGCTCGTTTCCGCGGTCTTGGCCGTCGAGGCCGAGGTGGCAGCGGTGTCTTTCTGCGACGAACCAGCCGCGGTGACCTTCCGCTGGTCGTTCATGAACTGTTCCATGCTGACCGGCTGGCCGGCCAACCGCACGTGAACCCGTTCAAACATCTCGGGCGGCAGATCCGGAATCAACAGCTTCTGGCCCTGCCGGATCGTGTCGGCGTCCTTGATCCGCCCCTCGTTCGACTTGGCCAGGAAGTCCACAAGACGCTTGTCGCTGCTCTGATAATGCTTCTGGGCGATGCGAACCAGACTATCGCCACTCTGGACTTCGTACTCTCGCGGTGCGCCAGGCGGCGGGGCCACTTTGCCCGTCCCCGTGTCTTTGCTGGCGATAGCCGTCACACTCGGGGCCGGCGGATCGCTCTGGGTGGGCGGTGCGATATGCGGCGTCGGCTCAGGCTGCGGCAGTTCGGGGGCTGTACGATGCACGCCTACGAACGGCAACGGGGAACCAATGTCGGTATCTCCCCGCATGGAATCGGCGCTGGCCACCGACATGCCGGGATTGAGAATAGCCGGGGCAGGAAGGTCCGGCAGGTCCTCCGACCTGACAATGCGATCTTCCAGATAACTCTCCAGCGGCTCGGACTCCGGACTCGATCCGACCGGCCGCGGTTGGGCGGGCGCGGCAATCTCAGGCTGGGCGATGTCGCCACGAATTTCGCCGCTCAACACGGACTTGTTGGCTGGTGTGCTCTGGACGAGGCTCGGGGTCAGACTGTCGCCCGGCGGCGGAACGCTGCCGGTGTGCGACAGGAGAACCGCGAAGACGACGATGAACCCCAGCCCGACAAGCAGCCCGATCTTGGTTTCTCGGGTCATCTGAACCTCCGTGTTCGGCCCTTCACTCCGTTGCCGCCACTGATTGCAGGACTGCGACAGGTTGGGGCCGCTCTCTGCACTGCCGGCCAACCGGCGGAATCAGTCCGTTCCGCAATCCAATCCGCTTCACCTCGCCGAAGCTGCCGACCTGCACATGACATTATGACGTCACAACAGAAGCTTCGGATCGATCCGCGATCCTCTAGATCCCGACGTCCGTCCGCCGGGCCACCCGCAACTTGGCGCTGCGGGACCGCGGGTTCCGCTGCATTTCCTCGCTCGAGGGGCGGATCGGCTTTTTGGTTGCTATTTCATACAGCGCCGCCCGCTTGCGATCAAGGAAATCCTGTTTGACGACGCGGTCCTCACCGCTGTGGAACGCGATCACGCTGATTCGCCCTCCCGGGGCGAGACGCCGCGGGGCAGCCTCCAGCAGCGCGGCCAGGTTTCCCATCTCGTCGTTGACCGCCATTCGCAACGCCAGGAACGTCCGCGTGGCCGGGTGAATCTTCTCGCGCCGCGACTCCGGGGACGAGCCGACGGCCGAGCAGACGATCCGGACCAACTGCTGCGTGGTGCGAATCCGCCCGTTCCGCCGCACCTCGCAGATGCGCTTCGCGATGCGCCGGCTGAACCGCTCCTGGCTGTTGAAAAAGATCAGGTCCGACAGTTCGTTCTCGCTCAGGGCGTTGACCAGATCGGAGGCGGTTTCTTCCAGCCGGTCGTCCAACCGCATGTCCAGCGGGCCGTCCTCGGTAAACGTCAGACCCCGCGTCGGGTCCAGCAACTGGTCGGTGCTCACGCCGAGGTCGGCGAAAATCACATCCACCCGGGCCAGCCCCAGGGAGTCCAAAACGGTTTCCAGCTCGCGAAAATTGGCCCGGATCAGATCGATATGAGGCCGGGCGTAGGCCCCGTCGAACAATCGCGCCCGCGCCCGTTCGAGATTGCCCGGATCGACGTCGAGGCCGATCAGCCGGCCGCTTTCGCCGATCGCCTGTGCGAACAACCGCGCATGCCCGCCGTGGCCGACCGTCGCATCGACCACGACCTCGCCGGGCCGGGGCGCCACGAACTCCATGACCTCCCCGCACAAGACCGGCTCGTGCGCGATTGTTCGCCCATCCATCGCGGGACCTCGCAGCGGCTGGCGTACCGCATATTCTACGCATGCCGGCCCGGGCCCGGTCCGCTCCCGCGGAACCGTCCCGCGCTGACGAGGCCCGATCCGCCTCACGGCAGGCGGCGTCAAAAAAAGGGGCGCGTGCGGCGTCCGTGCCGACGCGATGTCCCCTGATTTCCAGGACAGGCCTCCGTGCCGTCACGCATGCCGTCACCCGGCCGCCGGGACGACGGACTCGCCCGCGTCGTCGAGTCCATCCTTCGTCAACAGCGTTGCGCTTGCGCGCTCCTGATGAGGCAGGCTTCGAGCCATCCGTTGCTCGTGACGCCTGGAAATGAATCAGCCCGGCGACTCCGTTCGCTTCAGCTGCTGAATCCGCTCGGGCCTTGCCGGCAGGTCCGCCGCCGCGCCACGACGAAGAACCTGCCCGCCTGCTTTCCCCCGTGCTTCCACTGGCTGCGGCACCCCGGTCACGTCCCGTGCCGGATGTCGCGTCGCCCTTTCAACGTCCGTTTGATCCCGTCCTACTCTCTATCCGGCTGACAGCTGATTGCTGACAGCTGTAGCTAATAACCCATTCACCCGCCTCGCTGGGCCTGCTGTTGCGCTCGTCGCAAGAGATCTTGATAACGTTGCTGGTTAGCCGCCATGAACGCTTCGTGATCCTTGCGGTTCCACAGCACCAGGTGATCTCGTGCCCCGGTCAACGTGACCGGTCCGGAGATCCCCGCGAAATCGAGTAGCCGTTGCGGTAGCACCACCCGACCTTGGCGATCCACGTCTAGGATGGCCGCCATTGAGTAGAACAGGTCCTCGAAATCCTCTTTTTCCTGAGCGGGCGGCAACGACGCGTGGTACTGCTCGGAGTACGCCTCGTAGTACCGGTCACCATACAGGCTTAGCGTGCCGCGCCGACTTCCCGGGACCAGATAGAAGCGGGTGCCGTCCTTTTCGGGGTCCATGGCCGACCGAATGCTCGCCGGAATCGACAAGCGATTCTTGCTGTCGATCGTCAGCTCGTAGGTTCCGGTGAAGAGCATGTGACCTCAGATCTGTCCGGACCACGCTTCCTCCCTTTTTTCCCACTTCGTGGGATTTCATACCACATTCCCCCACCCGGTTCAAGTAGTTTCCGCACAAAAAGATTGAGACGGCAAGATTTGCGCTCGTCGCTTTTTCGTCACCCCAACTTGTTGGGGGTTTTCCCGCGACATACCCAAGAAGGTTGGTATACTGTTCGGCTCTGATCGCGCACGATCCAGACTGGCCCTGTTCACTGCATGTGGTTTTCGTCAGGAGGAACGATGGCCGCAGCCGGAGCATGCCGACGGGTTCTGATTGTCGATGATGATCAGGCGTTCACCCACCTCGTCCAAACCTGTCTGGAAGAGGCCCACTTCACGACCACCATCACCACCACGGGCGCGCGAGCGATCGAGCACATCGTCACGCAAGGAACGGATCTGATGCTCCTGGATTTCCGGCTGTCCGACATGGACGCCAACCAGGTGCTGGATGCGCTGGATCGGCGAGGCTGCCGCGTCCCGTTTCTCGTCGTCACCGGCCGCAGCGACTGCGCACTGGCCGCCCAGTTGATCAAACGAGGTGCCTGCGATTACCTCTTGAAAGAACCCTGCCTCACCGAACTGTTGCCATCCGTCGTCGAGCAGGCTTTCGCGCAGGTGGACCGGGACCGCCGGCTCGCCGACGCGGAGCGCCGCATCCACGAACAGCATCGGCTCCTCCAGGCCGTGCTCGAAGCCCTCCCGCATCCGCTCTGCGTGATCGATGCCGTCAACCACGACGTCAAACTGATGAACCGATCGGCACGGATGTCGGCCCGCCATCCTCTCTCGCTCAACTCCAGCAGCCGCGGAAGCGAAGACCCGAACTGGCTGGCCGGCGACTCGCCCATCGCCGAAGTGCTCAGGACCCGAAGCAGTTTGGCGTTCGAACACGTGGAGTATGACGGCCACGAGCAGGCCAGCGTGCACGAGATTTACCTCTACCCTGTGCTGCGGGCATCGGGGGAAGTCCACGAGGTGGTCGAGTACAGTCTGGACGTGACCAGCCGAAAGCGCGCCGAACAGGCCTTGCGGCAAAGCGAGGCCTGCCTGCGTCAGGCCGTCGAATCGCTCCCGTTCATCCTGGTCTCCCGCGAAGTCCCCAGCCGCCGGCTCACGCTCATGATGGGCGCGGTACGCGAGATCATCGGGTATGAGCCTCACCAGTTCCAGGAAGATGTGGACCTGCTGATGAAGATGATCGACCCACAGGATGTGGAGTCGGTCATAGCCGCCGCCAAGCACAGCATCGCCAACCGCGAGACGTTCGATCTCGAGTTTCGCGTTCGACACGGAATCACCGGCCGCACGGTGTGGCTGCGGGCCCAGGGAGCGCCGATTTACGACGAGGAAGGCAATTTGTTGCGGGTTGATTCGATTCTCGTCGATATCACGCGCGAAAAAGAATTGGCCCGCGAGCGGGAGGAGCTCGACAACCGTCTGCAACAAGCCCACCGGCTCGAAAGCCTCGGCGTGCTGGCCGGCGGGATCGCTCATGACTTCAGTAATCTGCTGACCATCATCAACGGCAACGTGCAGTTTCTGCGGGAGTCGATGACCGCCGATCCCGTCCAGGCCAAAGCCCTCGCCGACATCGAGGCCGCCGCCCGCAGTGCCGGAGATATGACCCGGTCGCTGCAGGCGTTCAGCCGTCCCAGCAAACCGCACATCGTCCACCTCGACGCCAACACGATGATTCACGAGGTGTATCGGTTCCTCCGCCGGCTCATGCCCGTGCGCGTGGACTTCCAGTTCTTTCCCGCTCCGAAAGCCTGCCTGGTGGCGGCGGACCCGGCGCAGATGCAGCAGGTGCTCATCAATTTGTGCATCAACGCCCGCGACGCTATTAAAGGCACTGGCCGCGTGATCTTGCGTACGCGGCAGATCACTTCCAGCGAACTGCCCACCCGATTGCGATTCGAAGCCGACAACCGCGAGTACGTCGAAATCTCCGTGCGCGACTCCGGTTGCGGCATGGACGAGCAGACGCTCCGACACGTGTTCGATCCGTTCTTCACCACCAAGGCCAAGGACCAGGGCACCGGCCTGGGATTGGCGATCACGTACAAGATCATTCGGGCTCACGGCGGGATGGTGGACGTGGTGAGCGAACCCGGACAGGGAACCGAATTCCGGGTCTATTTGCCTGCCGCCGCTCCTGCCTCGGAAAGCACTGCTCCGGCCACGCGGCCGCCCCGTGGCACCGAACGTGTGCTCGTGGTTGATGACGAACCCATGATCGCCAGCCTGGTCAAGACGCTGCTGGAAGGCAACGGTTACCGGGTCGCGGTCGCCCATCGCCCGGAACAAGCGATCGCTCTGGCCCGCGACTCCACGGAGCCGATCGAACTGGCGGTCTTCGATTACGAGTTGCCGGGCATGAGCGGCGACAAGTGCCTTCTCGAGTTGCGCAACCGGTGGCCCGATCTGAAAGCCATCCTAATCACTGGATACGAGATCGATCCGGCCGAGCTGAACCTGTTCGACGTGCGCATCCTGCAGAAGCCGTTCTCGTCGCAGTCCATCACGCAGGCCGTTCGCACCGCTCTCGACGGCACGGCGTAACCCGCCGCCGTCCGCGCGACGGCGTGTGGGGATCACCATAGAGGCTCAGAGGCGCAGAGAAGCCGGCTTTGCCAGAAAGAGCCGCCAACAATGAATGTCCGGCTCACGGCTGATAGCTGATAGCTGAGAGTTGAGAACTGACAGCTGATTCAAGGCTCGACGAGCCCTTCCCGAATGGCGTACCGGGCCAGTTCCACGCGGTCGTGAATATCCAGCTTGGACATGAGCGAGGCTTTCTGCTTGTCGGCGGTCTTGTAGCTGATGCCCAGAATGGCGGCGGCGTCCTTCAGGCTGACGCCGCGAGCCAGCACCCGCAGAAGCTCGCGCTCGCGCGGGCTGAGCATGCTCAAGCGGCTCCGCGGAGGATTCTCCAGCCGAATCTCGTCGCCCTTGATCACTAGCCGATTCATCACCTCAGGCGAGAAGTGAATCCGCCCCGAAGCCACACTCCGCACCGCTTCGGCCAGCGAGGCCAATCCCTCGTGCTTGGTCACGAAGCCGTTGGCCTTGACGCGCAACGCCTGTTCCAGATGCTCGTCGTGTTCGTACGCCGTCACGAGGATGAACTTGGTCTGCGGTGCCCGCGACCGAATGATCTGGATGGCATCGAAGCAACTGATGCCCGGCATGTCGATGTCCATGAGCACCAAGTCGGGCCGAGTCTCGATCGCCTTGGTGATCGCATCGTCGGCGTCCTCAGCCACTCCGACGATCTGGAAGTCGGGCTCGCGCGAAAGACTTCCACTGACACTATCACGAACCAAGCCATGATCGTCAACGACGAGAATACGAATCGGGCGGTCCAGAGTCTGGGCGGGCGAGGTCATGCTCATGGTCTCCTCCTCACACGGCAATGGATAGCCGACATGGATGGGATCGTGCATGAACGATACCGTGTGGTTTTATATCGGGCATTTGCCTGGCAGACAAGCAACGAAAGGTAATTGAGGTGAATACCCTGGCTTCAAAAATCCTGCCCGAGAACATTTTTATATAAGCATTCCCAACGATGACACCACACACTCAGCTCCGCGTGGTGTGTCACCCATTCGCGCGCGCGTTCGCCGAATCGTTTGGCCTGTTGGCGATCGCACAAAATGGTTTCGATTGCCTCGGCGATCGCGTCAGGACAACGCGGCTCAACCAGCAAACCGGTCTGGCCCGAGCGGATCAGATCGCGGCATCCGGCCACGTTCGTCGCCACAATCGGCAGCCCGGCAGCCATCGCCTCCAGTAGCGAGTTAGGCAGCCCTTCCGTCCGCGAACAGAACACGAACGCGTCGGCAGTGCGCAGCAGGCTGGGCACATCCTGCCGCTGACCCAAGAGTCGCACGCGATCGTCGAGGCCCGAGGATCGAATAATCTGCTCGACCACCGGCCGGTACGAACCGTCTCCGCACAACAGGAATTGAAACCGCCGGCGCGATCGGAGTCGGCGCATCGCTTCGAGCATCTCCTCGAACCCTTTGACGGGGTCGAGCCGGCCCGTCCACAGCAGCAGACTCTCATCCGGTGCCACACCAAGCGCTGCCCGATCCAGCGGCGGTGCCGCCGCGATCGCCTGCGCATCGACGGCACCCCACTCGCACCGCAGCCGGGACCAGGGGATGCCGGCCCGCCGGTGCAAATGCTCGAGCACCGATGGCGAGTTGCCCACCTCAAATCGGCACAGCCGACAGGTGAGGCCGTCCACAGGCAAATGCCACGCTCGTTCGACCTCCACCGTTTGGATCTCGTTGATGATTCGCCGCGGCGGGATACCGGCCAGCGGTGCGATGAAGCGTGAAGCTATATTGGCGTGAAACAGCAGAGCATGCAGGATGTCAGGCGGGTCGGCGACCAGCAGTTGCCACAGCCGCCACAGAGCACCGATATTCCAGACAGACCGCGCGCCGCAACCCAACACCGGGATGCCGGCCTCGCGTAATCGCTCGCCGACAGGACCCACCTCGGCCAGACAAATCACACGGATTGCAAACGTTTCCCGCGACAGGCGGGTGGCCAGGCGGTACAGGTGCAGCGGCACGCCGCCGACCTCAAGGTCCGTGATCAGGTACGTGAGTTTGATCCGTCTGTTCACGGACTGCTTCCCGTGCGTGAATGATCCCGTGCGTGAATGAACAGCCAACGAGCCGGACGCATCGGCGAGCGGTCACACTGTTTGTGCCTGACGCCCCTCGCCCGAACGATCCGAACCGGACCGCGACGCGACCTTACCGCCCGTTCTGGATGACCGCCCGCACGTTCCCGCCGTGCCGGGCCAGGAGTTCCTCGGCCTCTTCGCGGCTCACGCCGCACAATTGCATGACAATTCCGGTCTTCACGCGGCCGTTGGCTGCATGTAGCAGTTCGAGACCTTTCTCGCGATCCACGCCCGTAATGCGCGAGATGATCCGGCCGCCACGATCGATCAGCTTGCGATTGGAATACGCGTTGACGTCCACCATGAGGTTCTCGTAGACCTTGCCGATTTGAACCATGGCGATGGTGGTGACCATGTTCAGCACCAGCTTGGTGGCCGTGCCCGCTTTCATGCGGGTCGAGCCGGTGATCACCTCCGGGCCCGTCAACACGCGAATGGAGACGTCGGCCTGGTCGGGAAACTGTTCGAACGGCACGCAGGCGAAGAAGACCGTCTTGGCCCCATGCTCTTTGGCGTAACGAATGGCACCGTGTACGAAGGGCGTGCTGCCACCCGTGGCGATGCCGAAGACCACGTCGTTAGGCCCGACCTTCTTCTCGGCCATGGCATCGGCCCCGCCCTGCTCGCTGTCTTCCGCCCCTTCGACCGCCTTGAACATGGCCCCCATGCCGCCAGCGATGACACCCTGGACCATCTCGGGCGGCGTCAAGTAGGTCGGCGGGCACTCGGAGGCATCCACCACGCCCAGCCGTCCGCTGGTCCCCGCCCCCACGTAGATCAGACGGCCGCCCGCCCGGAACGCCGCCACCACCAGCTCGATGGCGGCCACGATGGCCGGCTTCGCCGCCGCCACCGCCGCCGGAACCGTTGCATCCTCGCTGTTGATCAGGTCGAAGCTCTCAGCCACGGACATCTGATCGATGTTCATCGATCGCTCGTTCCGCAGCTCGGTCATGAAGTGTCCGCGATCCTGCATAGCCATCTCCTGGCGGATTGCTGCCGCCGACCGGCAGACGGTGCGGATTCAGGTCCGAACCCGCACCTTTGCGGTAGCCAAGTCGCTTCACGACAATAGCTTGCGTTCGTCCAGCCGCCGGCGTCGCGCCTGCCTGGGTATTACATAATACCCGCCATAATCTACCGGCAGCGCTTTTGAATGTCGATGCGCCCGGCGGCCCGCGCGACGCCACATCCCATCCGTCCCAGGCCGTCCCTTCCCCGGCAATCGCGGCCCCGATTTCTCTGGGCGCGGGCAGCGCCAAGATGTAGAATCGTCTTAACTAAATCCTTTTTTCCAGCCGTTCTACGGCGGACGGGGTGACGGCCGCCTCCGGCTGATTCAAGGGGGAAGCACGATGAGGATTTCGGCCACTACGGCGACAATACTGCTGTGCTTCATGGCCACCGGCAGCAGCGATGCCGCCAGCGAGGTCCAGGGACGACTCACCTCCGACGGATGCACCGGCCGAAGCGTCGTCTCGCACGGCTGGGGCGAGGAGATCATCTACATGACGCCCCTGCCCGCGGGTGCCGCCGGCGGCGGCTGCACCACGCTGGTCAACCCGAACGGCTGGTACGCCATCCGGGGCAATTTCCCGGCCGGCGACTATCTCATGTCCACGTTCGCCATCGACCGGGCTCCGGCCTTTGCCGTCTCCCGTGTAACCTTGCCCGGGGGAAGCGGTATCGTCGAAGGAGTGGAACTGCGAACGCCCGCCCATTATTCCGTGGCTTACAATCAGCACTTCGACGAATGGGGACCTTCGCCGTGGATCTGGGGCAGTGACATGTACCAGACATTCAAGGCCACCTCCCCGAACATCACGCGTCTGGTCACCAAACTGGCGGGAAAATCGGGCGACCACTATTGGCTGAGGCTCAATTTCGCGATCTACCGACCCAACGACGGTCCCCCCTCAACCTGGCAACTGGTGTCGCCCATCCGTAGCTATTACTTCGGAGGCGGCGTCGATCCCATCATCGTCTATGGCTGGGTCCCGTATCGTAGCAACGAAGTGAATTTGATCGTCGGCCAGACGTACGCGCTTCGACTCTGGGTGGCACCCGGCTCGCAATCCACCAGCTTCGCCGTGGTCGCCCGACCGGACAAGGGCAACGGTTACGCCGACGGACACCTCTATGTCGATGGTGTCGCTCGGCCTGACCTGGACGCCTACGCCTACATCAGCGGCGGCGAGCCAGGCACGGTCACCAACCATATTCCGATCAGCAAGCTCGAATTCACTTCAATGGCCGGTTGGGCCACGCGTTTCGGCCAGACGTTTACTGCCACCGGCAGCAGCTTGGCCGGGGCCTGCATCGTCTACACCACCGGCCAGCCCGACACCCCCTCGTTGCCGATCGAGTTTCGGCTCTACGACCGGCCGGGCGGAACGCAGATCGGCCCGACCCGCAAGATCAACGGTGTCCATGGATTCTTCCAGGGGCGGGCTTCCGTGGCCTGGGTCCGCGGCGAAGCCCCGCTCGTGCCCGGCCAGCAGTACTATCTGGAATGGACACCACCTGCGAGTGGTTGCGCCACCTGGTTCACCGAGGAGGCGTTGCCAGGCACGGGTTACGTCAACGGCGTGGCTCAGTCGCAGGATCTCATGATGGCCATCGCCGAGTACAAGCCGGAAGCGCCGGAGATCGTCCTGAGCACGTCCCGAATCGAGTTGAGCGTGCTGCAAAACAGTGCCCCCGTGACACGGACGTTCACGGTGACCAACGTCGGGGCCGGGACGCTGTCGTACCAGATCACCGACGACCGCGACTGGATGAGCGTCTCGCCCGAGGACGGCACCAGCACGACCGAAGCCGACACCATCACCGTGACGTTCACACCGACCGGCCTGCCCATCGGCACCTACACCGGCGTCATCACCGTCGCCGACCCGCAGGCTATTAACAGTCCCCAAAACGTGACCGTCGAAATGATCGTGCGAAAGTACCCCGGCGACATGGATGGGGACATCGATGTGGACCAGGAAGACTGGGGATGGTTCCAACGCTGCTTGACGGGAGCGGGCATCGCCCAAACCGCACTGGACTGCGCGGACGCCCGTCTGGACTTCGATGATGACGTGGACGACCAGGACGCGAGCATCTTCGTGAGCTGCATGGGCGGGCCCGATCGCCCCATCCCCGCGGGCTGTCCGACCGGCGAATAGGCACCCCCACTTGCCGATCGACCTCACCCGTCGATCGGCTTGCCACAATGGGGGCACGTACGTTTGGCCCGCTTCTTCTCGTGTAGTTGCTCGACGAAGCCGGAGCCCAGGATACCGGCCGGCACGGCAAACAGGCCGATGCCCAGCACCGCCACGGCTGCGCCGATGACCCGGCCCAACACAGTCTCCGGGTACATGTCGCCGTAACCCACCGTGGTCAGTGTCGCCACGCCCCACCACATGACTGCGGGGATGCTCGAGAAGGTTTCGGGCTGACGATCCCGCTCGACGTAGTAGATGAGAGTCGAAGCTACCACGAGCAACACGAGACCGGCCAGCAACGTGGTGAACAGTTCTTCTCGCTTGGCCACGAAGACCCGCCCCAGACTCTGCAGCGACTCGGAGTAACGGCCGATCTTGAGCGTCCGTGCCAGACGCAACAGCCGCAAAGCACGCAACGTGCGCAGATCAAGCGGGACAGCTGCAAGATAGAACGGCAGGAAGGCGAGCAGATCGATGATCAGCAGTGGCTGGACGGCGAACCGGATGCGGCCCGTGATCGGTTTTGCGAATCGGGGATCGGCCGTGGCAGACCACACGCGAAGCACGTACTCGAGCGTGAACACCGTCACGGACAGCAACTCGAACGCCCGAAACCAGCTTCTCCACGCCACGGCAATCCAGTCCACCGTCTCCAGCATGACCGCCGCGACGTTGCTGATGATGAGCATAAGAAGCAGCAGATCGATAGCTCGACTGAGCGGGCAATCCTCCGGACCGGCCACGTTCAGGAGTTGCATCGTGATTCGTTTGCATTCCGCATATCGACTTTGCCCGTGAGGTGCATCTTCTGCCGCTTCTGCCATGTGAGGACTTCCCGATGCATGTTGAAATCAGTGATGCTGTCGGAAAGCTATTCTGAGCGCAGCCTTGGAACGACGTCAAGAGGGAACGCGGACTATCCTCAAATTGCGCGCAACTCTCCCCTCCGGCTGATAGCTTACCGCTCACAGCCTAAGCTTACTTCAACTGCTCTCGCGGGTGAGTGTGGGGTAGTCCTCGCGTTCGCCCAGGCCGGTACGAGGATAGTCCTTGCGAAGCGGGTAGGATTTGAAACCGTCCCAAGTGAGGATGCGGCGAAGGTCGGGATGGCCGGTGAAGCGCACACCGTACATGTCGTACACCTCGCGTTCCATCCAGTTGGCCCCCGGCCACACGCCGGTGACCGTGGGCACCTCGGGATCCGGATCGTTGACGAAGCATTTCGCCCACAGCCGGTGATTGTGCGTGAGCGACAGGAGACTGTACGTGACGCCGTAACGGTCGGTGGCACCGGGGAACTGCAGGTAATCAACGCAGGTCAGATCGCACAGTTGCTCGAAGCGCGTGCGTTCATCGTCGCGAAGGAACGTCATCACCTCGACGAGCCGATCGGGAGGAATGCGCACGCAGATCTGGTCGGTGGTCACTTTCCGCGTGGCCACCAGCGGTCGGGGCGCAAAATCGATCCCCGGAAAACGCTCCTGCAGAACCTGGATGACCTGCTCGGTGCTCATCGAAATTGGTCCGTTGTCCGTGGTCAGTTGTCCGTTGTGTTTTCGGAATTCCGGGCTTCCCGCGAGCGGCAGGGTTTAACCGCGCCGACTCTTTTCGACGTCAGTGCACTTGCCCACCAGTCTTTTCGGTTTGGGATACGTTCAAGCCGTAGGTTTCCTGAATCGCCAGTTGATACCCCTTGCCCCGTTCCTGGCTCGAGCGAATCCCTTCGCGCTCGACAATCCGCTGGATGGCCATGACGCCCTGGATCAGTGTCTCCGGCCGTGGCGGACAGCCCGGCACGTACACATCCACGGGCATGAACTGATCGATGCCTTGCACGGTCGCGTATACGTCGAACACGCCGCCTGTGCACGCGCAAGCCCCCATGCTGATCACCCACTTGGGCTCGCACATCTGCATGTAGATGCGCTGCAGGACGGGCATCATCTTGATGCCGACGCGACCCGCGCAAATGAGCAGATCCGCCTGGCGGGGGCTGAACCGCATGACCTCGGCCCCAAACCGGGCCAGGTCGTATCGGCTGGCGGCTGTGGCCATCAATTCGATCCCGCAGCACGCGGTCGCGAACGGCAACGGCCACAGCGAATTCTTCCGCGACCAGTTCTGAAAATAGTTCACCAAACTGTCCAGCCGGGTGGTCAAAAAGTCCTCCCGACTGGCCAGGTGTGGTGCGGTCACATATTTCTCGGCTTGCTTGACCATGATTCAACTCGATCCGTCACGAGCGAGGCTCGTTGACCTCCCACACTGTCACGGCTCGTTACGTCATGAGAACCAGCGGAACACGCCCTTGCCCCAGTCGTACACGTAGCCGATCACCAGGATCGCAAAGAACACCGCGATGGCCCCGAACAGGCTGGCCTTGTCGAGCCCCGCGGATGCTTCGGCCACGTTGCTGCCTCGAACCGCCACGTCGTGAAAAACCAGCATCCACGGCCAGAGCAGTACGATTTCCACGTCGAACAGCAGGAACATCATGGCCACGACGTAGAACCGGACGTTGAACCGCCGGCGAGCGTCGCCGATGGTGGGCATGCCGGCTTCATAAATGTCGTCCTTCACCGGCCCGCGTCGCTTGGGCCCGATCAGATAACTCAGACCGAGCATGCCGATCACTAACCCGATCACCGTCAGGATCAGCACCAGCACCGTCGCATAGGGATGGGCCGCCAACATTACCGCCAACATCACAAACGGACCTCCGACCCGCAAGACCGCGTCCTCGACGCAACCGGTCCTGGAACGGACAAACCGCTCACTCGGACGCGGACTGGACGCGGCGAACCGCCCTGCCGGCAGAACCCCCTTTCCGCTGGAACCGTCTCATTGTCAGCGGAAGACAGTCCGTTTCGCGTTCAGGACTGCCGTAGCAGGCTGATGCGCAATCCTGGGGGCACAAAGGAGATTCTTTTCGTGCCAGTAGGAGTGTAGTGCTGCTGTAACTCAGGTTCAAGAAAAGTTTCACAAAGCGCTCAGCCTGCATGGGACAAGTCGCCCATACAATGAGCCGAAGTAAAGGGAAACACTACAGGCGGCTATTGCGACCCGGCTGGCTCGTGGGCGACCATTTGCCGGATCCGAGAAACGAACCCATAATCGGGCACTCGTTCAGTGTCTGTCGAGGTTGTGAGGAGCTTTCATGTGCGGCATTGTCGGTTATATCGGGCATCGGCCGGCGCGTCCCATTCTGATCGAAGGGCTCAAGCGGCTCGAGTACCGCGGGTACGACTCCGCCGGCCTGGCTCTGGTTCATGACGACCGAATCACGATCCGCCGCTCGGTGGGCCGTATCGCCGCCCTCGAATCCAAACTCGACGAGAAAGGCAGCGACGCGATCGTCGGGATCGCCCACACCCGTTGGGCCACGCACGGCGGACCGAGCGAGAAGAACGCCCATCCGCACGTGTCCCGCAGCGGCCGCATCGCCCTGGTTCACAACGGGATCATCGAGAATTACCGGGCCCTGCGTACCTTCCTCGAACAGCAGGGTATTTGTTGCGTCAGCGAGACGGACACCGAGGTTCTGGCCCAGTTGATCGGGCATTTTTACGACGGAAACCTCGAGCAAGCCGTCCGCGACGCCCTCCACGAGGTGCAGGGAACGTACGGCATCGCCGTGGTGAGCGCCGATGAACCCGACCGGCTGGTGGCCGCTCGCAAAGGCAGTCCGCTCATCATCGGGATCGGCGACGGCGAGTACATTCTCGCCTCCGACGCCGCCGCCATCATCGCCCACACGCACCAAGTGATCTATCTGTCCGACGGCGAGATGGCCACGCTCACCCGCGACGGTTTCCGGACCATGACGCTCGATGCGGTACCGGTGACCAAAGAAGTGACGGCCGTCGAGTTCTCACTCGACCAGATCGAGCTCGGTGGTCACGAGCACTTCATGGCCAAGGAGATCTTCGAGCAGCCGCAGTCGATCGCCACCACGCTTCGAGGCCGGCTCGACCCGCGTCAGGGCGTGGTCACGCTAGGCGGCATCGTCCACCTCGCCCGCGATATGGCTCGGGCTCGACGGATCATCTTCACTGCCCAGGGAACCGCTTGGCACGCCGGTTTGGTGGGAGAGTACCTCTTCGAGGACATCGCCAAACTGCCGGCCGAGACGGAATATGCCAGCGAGTTCCGATATCGCAATCCCGTGATCGAGGACGGAACGGTAGTTATCGCCATCAGCCAGTCCGGCGAGACCGCCGACACCCTGGCCGCTCTGCGGGAAGCCAAGGAAAAGGGCGCGCTGGTTCTGGGCGTGGTGAATGCGGTTGGAAGCACGATCGCCCGCGAATCCGACGCCGGTGTCTACCTGCACTGCGGGCCCGAAATCGGCGTGGCCAGCACGAAGGCGTTCACGTCGCAGTTGGCCGTCCTGATCATGATGGCCATCCGGCTTGGCCGCCGGCGGTTCCTGTCGCACGACGAAGGATGCCGGCTCATCCGGGCCCTGGCCGAGGTTCCGAACATGGCCAGCCGCGTGCTCCAGCAGTCGGACGCGATCCGCGAGGCCGTCCAACAGTACATCAACCGGGAAAACTGGCTGTTCCTGGGCCGGGGTTACAACTATCCCATCGCTCTGGAAGGTGCCCTTAAGCTCAAGGAAATCAGCTACATACACGCGGAGGGCATGCCCGCCGCCGAGATGAAGCACGGGCCGATCGCCCTGATCAACGAGGGCATGCCGGTGGTGTTCATCGCCACCCAATGCCACCAGTACGACAAGGTGATCAGCAACATTGAAGAGGTCCGCAGCCGGGGCGGTCGGATCATCGCCGTGGCCACCGAGGGTGACACGGAGATCACGTCTCTGGCCGAACACGTGTTCTACGTGCCTGACGTCCCGGAGCCCATCCAGCCGTTGCTGGCAGTTCTGCCGCTGCAGTTGCTCGCCTACCACGCGGCGGTCCTTCGTGGCTGCAATGTGGACAAGCCGAGGAATCTGGCCAAGAGCGTGACCGTCGAGTAGCGACCGCTCGGTCAGCCGCCACCGCACGACCTCAGATCGAACAAACGGCCGATTGCGACACAATTATGTCAGCCGGTTCGTGGCTGCGCCCAGAAATACAGTGCCCCGCATCTACTCCAGACGTATTTATCTGGAGCTTACTCCCCTTTTCCGCCGATTCCTCAGACAGGAAGCCGCGCCGAGGCCGGCCGCCGGGTAACCAGTGCCTCCAGAGGATCCACAACATGCAGATTCTGGTCGATAACCAACCGTATCAAATCCGCGACGCCGGCACGCAGAGCATCCAGCAACTGGCGGACGAGGTCTGCGGAGGCAAACTGGGCGAGGGCGGCCGCCTTGTGGTCGGCCTGGCGTGCGACGGTCAGCCGGTGCAGGCCGATCAGCTCGACGATCTCCTGGGCAGGCCCATCGACAGCTTTACCAGCATTGAAATGCAGACCGTGTCCGTACGCGACCAGGTGAACCTCACCATCGACCAAGCCGTCGAGGTTCTCGATGGGGCCGATAAACTCCGGGAGCAGGTCGCCGACGACCTGAACCAGGGTCGCCAGGAGTCGGCCATGGTGGGCCTGCAGCGGCTGCTCGAGATTTTCAAGCAGGTGCAGCAGACGACCATCTTGGCCTCGCAGGTGCTGGGAACCCAGTTGGAGTCGATCAGAATCGACGGCCAGGGCCTCGCGGATGTTCTGACCGGCATCAAGGATGGGCTCAACGAGCTCAAAACCGGGATGGAGAACCAAGACTTCGTTGCCGTGTCCGACATTCTGCGTTACGAGTTTACTGGCCCCATCGAGGCTTGGCGGGCCATTCTTGCCCGCCTGCGCGAGCCCAATTGAGCATACTTATTTCGCCGCGCCAACCAGCCCGAAGAGTGCCAGTCTCGCGCGCTGGTCCTGCTGGCGGCGGCTCTTGCGTTCCTCGCCCAGGCCACGCTCATCCTCTGCCCGTCCGCCGAGCCCTGGTCGGGATGATTTCTCGGAACTTATCCGACCTGGCAGCCGCCCTGCCCCTAGACTTCCGGCTCAACAACCCGCCCTCAAAATCCGCCTGATCCCGGGATTTTAGTTGAAGTCCGCAGCCAGCTTTGTATCATTGACTGAAGTCTCTAACCCGTTTTAGTGGCAGACGATGGCGATGGAAGCCCCAGGAAGGGCGGACAGGACGTCATTGACCGCGGAAATGGGTTTTTATGGGCATTGTGTTGCCGTCGCATTCGCTGAAACTGGGGGCTTATTACTTGCTCCCGATTCCGTCTGTCGGTAGAATCGACTGTAGCGGAGCGGATCCGAAGGCGAGCAAAGCCGTCATGTCCTGAGTAAAGCATCATCCGCGATCCAGCGGGTTCGGATTGGCCGAATCTGCCGAAGAGGGATCACGAAGCGGTTCAATAGAGGACGGGGAAGTCCTTTTCGGCACGGGGGTGGGCCGACGCCCTCACGTAACAAGGAGCATGTAATGCGGTCGATTCGTCATTTCAGCACTAGCATCGGAGTCGGACTGCTGGCTGTCGCAGCCCTGACGGGGCAGGCGCTGGGCGGGAGCCGAATGGCGTTCACGCTGGAACTGGGCGGAAATAACCACGCGGCGGACTGGAAAAGCGGCATTCGTACCCCTTACACCCGGGGTAATCCCGCCGACGGACAGGTCTTCTACATTGGCGAACTATTGAACTATGCCGTCGTCCTCGAGGCATCGGGCGTGCACGACCAGCCCGGCCATGACTCGCACGGGAAGGAGATCTACGGCGCGGCCAACATTGTGTTCAACATCGAACTGGTTGACTCCTCGAATAACGACGTAAGCTGGCCATCCAGCAGCCAGCCGCGCTTCGTCAGTACCATCAACAACATGGAAGGCTCGGATCCCCTGGCCCCGACTTCGTTCACACTGAGCTTCCTGAACTTCGGCGTCGGTCGCTTGATTGACCGGATCGCGCAGGGCGGCCCGCGCATGGAGCCGATTTACACTTACCCGACACAGCCGGTGCTCGAGAGCAAGCTGATCGGCATGGGGGCCGGCTATAAGGAGTGGGTGCGATCCGGCCAGACCGCCGTGGTGCCTGGCGTCGGCATGGTTACGATGCCCAACGGCAGTGCGGGCTTCGGCGTCGTCCCGATCGCGGAGGGGCAAATCGACATTTCGGACCTGACCCCGGGAGCCACCTACACGCTGCGGGTCATCCCCGGCAACGGCAATAACGTGCTTCGCGGCGACCTGAACATGGCCCAGGCAACCAACCGCCCGGCCTTCGCCGTGGCCGTCAATGAAACCGTCGGCGACGAGATCACCTTCACCGTGACCGATCAGCCGCCTTGCACCCCCGGTATCGTCGGCCGGTACGTCTTCTACAACAACTCCAAATGGGACGGCAATACACCCGATATCACCGTCGATGATTTCAACGCTATAGCGACTGACAAGGTTGCCTTGTTACCGGGTGAGACTTCGCGCTTCGCAAACTACACTAGCTACAGCAAGTCCTTGAATGGGATCATCATTGACGGATGCCGCTTCACTCGCGTGCCGACCATCGGATACGACATCTGGTTCTCAATGGGTGTTGACGCGAGCGCGGGCGATCCAGTCTATACTTGGTATGACATTCCACCCGAGCCCATCGATATGCAGTTGTTCCCTGGCCAAGGTATCAATCAGTCTGACCGGCTCGTGATCATCTGGGCTGACAATGCGATTCCCACCAATCGTTGGCTCCTCGTGATGTTGTTCGCTCAAGACGGTTCATGGGGAATTCCGAACGACGATTACTTCATGTTCGGAAATGTGATCGGCGATGTGAATGGTGATGGCATGGCGAGCCCCGTTGACATGTCCAGCATCCGGAACAATCCGGTGTTCCCACCATCGGTGGCCCCCATCACGAATGTCTACGACATCAATCGTGACGGTTTGGTCAGCCCGGTTGATCAGACTATTGTTCGGAACAATCCGACCCTGCCTCAGAACAAATTACAGCCTTTGACCTGGATCCGTTAGAATTGCGGCGTCCAGAACTGTATTGTCCATTAAAAGAGCCGGCCTATGGTCGGCTCTTTTCTTGTGCGCCAAGCATGTTGTGAATCTTGGAGGTGTAAGTCCTCTGCGGGGCGTGATGACCGCAAGCGCGAGCCAAAAGTCCGTTGCGGGGCGGAATCTAAAGGAAGCCGGAGGCGAAACCCGGATCCGACGAACAGAAACCGGATACAAGGCTGGCACGGCGGGGTAACCCGGCATTGGACGGGGAAGCCCGATGGTCATCCGGACGCACGTGGCAGTGAATCCGGCTGGGCTCAAGGGAAAGAGTCAGAACTTACCTTGGGAGGTCTCCAGATTCGCCCGCGCGAACCGGGCTATCGTCTCGGCAACGATGCGAAATCGGTCTGGAGAAGTCAGCCGAGGCCGTAGTAGATCATGCAGTCGGAGAGGCTAGTAAGGCACCGCAAGGCCGAGAGGCGCGGAAACGGATAGGCCGACCCGAGAACGATGATTGAAGGACTGAATCTACGGATGCAAGGAGCAGTCTGAGAAGACTCGATGGGCGTGGAGCGACAGCCAATCACCGGCGACCAGATGTACCTCCTTGAGGAGCTGGCGTCGGTGCGCCCCGGTGCAGGCCGTAAGGGTGGCACCTGAACTGCGGCATGCGAGGAGTCGCAAGCGTCCACGGCGTTGAACCAGCAACGAGCTTTGACGAATCTGATGGAAGAGTGTGCAACCGTGAGAATCTGAATCGAGCCTACAAGCGGGTGAAGGCCAACAAGGGATCGGCCGGCGTGGACGGCATGACCGTGCACGCCCTGAAGACTTGGTTGGCCGAGCACAAAGAGAATCTGATCGCGTCGCTGCTGGACGGCAGCTACCAACCGCAGTTGGTGCGGGGCGTTGAAATCCCCAAGCCGGGCGGTGGGGTGCGACAATTGGGCATCCCGACGGTGGTGGACCGGCTGGTACAACAGGCGATCCTTCAAGTGCTCGAACCGCTGCTGGATCCGTCCTTCTCGGAGTCGAGCTACGGCTTCCGGCCCGGGCGCAGCGCCCATCATGCATTGCACAAGGGCAAGGAGTACGTGGCGGAGGGTCGAGACATCGTGGTGGACATGGACCTGGAGAAGTTCTTCGACCGGGTGAATCATGACATCTTGATGTTGCGGCTGGCCCGGCGTGTCGCGGACAAGCGGCTATTGCGAATCGTCCGACGCGTCCTGGAGGCGGGGATGATGAGTAACGGCGTGTGCATCGAGCGACACGAGGGTACTCCCCAGGGCGGGCCGCTGTCGCCGCTGCTGGCCAACCTTCTCCTGGACGACCTGGACAAGGAGCTGGAGCGGCGAGGTCATCGGTTCTGTCGGTACGCGGACGACTGCAACATCTACGTGCAGTCGAAAGCGGCCGGCGAGCGGGTGATGCAATCGGTGGTTACGTTCGTGGGGGAACGACTCCGGCTTCGCGTCAACCGGGACAAGAGCGCGGTGGCCCACGTGAGCGAACGCAAGTTCCTCGGGTACCGTCTCCTGGCCGGCGGACGGCTGGACATCGCTCCCAAGAGCCTGGAGCGGGCCAAGGATCGAATTCGGCAGATCACGCGACGTAATCGCGGGGGCAGTCTGCGCAGGATGATCGGCGGCCTCAACTCGTTCCTGACCGGATGGTTACGTACTTCCGCTATGCGGAATGTCGCCGCCTTGAGCAGATCGCGGAAGATGCCGCGAAACAGCCTGGACAAGGCTTTCACTGGTACCAGGAACTTCTTGCGAGCAGACTTCCATTCCCGATCCGGGGATGCACCACCGGCGGGAACCAGGCAGTGAACATGCGGGTGGTACGTCAACGTGCGGGTCCAGGTGTGGAGGACGGCCATGATCCCGACGAGGCCACCTACGCGTTGCGGTCCCGATCCCCCTTACCACCGCGCACGCATACGACCATGCGGCGGCTGTCGATGTCGGCGGCCTTCAGCCGTCTGGCCTCCGATACTCGCAAACCGCACGAGTACATCATGAAATCATGAGTGACGAGTGGACGCGAGCGTCAGGACGGCTTCTGGGTCGAAACGTCGCAGCGACATGGTCTACCGCCAAGCGACGAAGGGCTTCATCCCTGTTGGGAGAATGTTTTCAAGCAATGGGGTACTTAGTTTGTTGGAGTAAAAATGCACGAGGCTGGCCAGAGGCCAGCCTCGTGCTGGATTCACACGCTAATTCAGCTAATCAGGCACGACGACGCCGGACAAGGGGCAGTCCCGCCAACAACAGCAGTGCACTGACCGGCTCGGGAACCACGATCAGGGACACAGTGGCCTGACCGGTCGGCAGAGCGGTGTCCCAAAACGAGGGACCGTACGAGGGAGTATCCGTGGTCAAGAAACCCGTCGTGCCGACCGGGGTGCCCGGAGGAACCGACACATTGAACTTGGCCAAGATATCGCCATCAGCCACCGCGTTGTTGCCGGAACCAAAGGCCCACAACGTGGCAAAATAGCCGAGC
>Ga0116168_1001003_pt1 | contig 23462 bp, 24 predicted proteins | sample AD_UKC129_MetaG_FD_89795 | JGI IMG/M metagenome (GOLD analysis project Ga0116168, IMG submission 89795) | Active sludge microbial communities of municipal wastewater-treating anaerobic digesters from Canada - AD_UKC129_MetaG | ecosystem: Engineered > Bioreactor > Anaerobic > Digestate | place...
GAGATACTGTAAGTGTAAAATCACCTTTAGACATAAGCTCTAATTGTTCTGCAGCCTTTTCAACAGGTGCCTTAATACTGTTTGTTATCTTTATGGACATAAAGATGCCGATGATGATTGATACTGCACAAACAATTAAAATTATTATCAGGATTGTTTTGCTAAAAGATAACAGTCTTTTTACCTTTTCTCCAAGGAGTTTTTGTTGTTTATCCATAAGTGCATTTGTGGCATCAATAAGTTGTTTTGTTGTCTGTAATGTTTCGGTTTCATAAAGGCTCTGGGCTTCCTGTTTTTTTCCGTCCATTACGAGTTCTATAACCTTGTTATTTACCTCTGCCCCTTTTTTTACCACCTCTTTAAAACGATTGAGGAGTTCTTTTTCTTCCTGGGTTTCTAAAAGCTTTTCAAGTTTTTCCACTGCCTCTTTATATTTTGGTCTTAAAATCTGGATATTATTTCTTTCCATCTGCGCTACTTCAGGTGTAGCAAAAGGCATTATGGCAATAGACCTCGTTATACTGTCTATGGCATCTTTCATTTCATTGGCATATTTTATTTTCGCTTCATCCACTTCTATTAATCTTACAAGCATGGAATTTGTCATCTGGGAATTTATGATTGATACAGCACAGATGACAATCATAAGCACAATCAGCAGCCCAAAACCAATGCCCAATTTTTTTCCTATCCTTATGTTGGTAAAGCTCATATGACCCCCCCAAGAAAAAGACTATTTACATAACTTTTCGAAAAAATAGAAAAAAACTTAAATTAATTTTAAAAAATCATACCATGGGTGATTAGGCTTTTGCAACCTCTATAATTAAAAACATGTCCTAGTAAAAGAACGATTAAAAAAAATTTAAATACATAAAACATTGAAAAAAAATTTAGAAATTCGTATTTTAATCTGAAAAGACTAAACATTAAAAAAAGATACAAATGAAGGTATTTTGCTATTACGTATAATAATCATAACAATTTACATAATCATTTCATGTTCTTCACCGGCAATCTCAATAGATGAATTTATCGTAATTATCTCTGATAAAGATACAGGAAGGATAATATCTTCAGAGGTAACAAAATTAGGGGAGACTATAATACTGACATGGAGAAATTCTCTTTTTAATTTAGAAGTCACAGAGACTTATACAATAGGAGATACATTTTTTGAGCAGACCGGGGTTATATTTCATGACCCCTATGGCAAACCAGAACCTGTAATCAAGGCAGAAGAGATAGATGATTTTTACCATACAGGAGGGCCGTTTAAAGTAGCTAACATGTCAAGAGCCTTTAAAAAAATTGTTTTTAGAATAGGTGAGGTAGGTAACCCTGTAATTAAATTAAAAGGCAAGGATATAAACCTCACATCTCAGGTAGGGTTTGGCGGGGTGGTGATTGTTGAGATTAAAGGCTCCAGCCACTTTAAATGATTGCCTTTTCTGTTATGAATTTTAAAAGTTTTTTTGAACCTTTTTTAAACTGTTCTTTATGAAAACCTGGAACCCATTTTTTGATTGTTAAAATATCCGAAACAACAAGAAAGGCTATACCTTTAACTTTTTTGTAATTACATACGCTATAAAAGGATGCAACCTCCATCTCTACGGCGAGCACCCCCTCTTTTCTATATTTTGTAATTTTCTGTTCTGTTTCCCTGTATATGGCATCACAGCTCCAAACGACGCCTTCTAAAAAACCCGCTTGTTTTGCATGCATTCTCCATTCATCCACCCAAGGGGAATAAACAATATGGCTACTATTGTCTTCAATATAGTGATAGGAGACACCGTCTTCCCTTAAAGCACCAAGGGCTAAGACGATGTCTCCAATTTTTAATCTATCTTTAATCCCGCCGCAGTAGCCCCATAGAATAAATTCCCTTACACCAAAATCAGAAAACTCTTCAACAATAGTGGCTATATTTGGCCCACCTATACCTGATTTTGTAAGGATTGTCTCTTTTATTTCATATATAGTTCTAAAAGGAGCCCATGTATCCTTTAGTTTGTGTTCGAATAAGGTAAGTAAGCGCCTTAAATCGTTTTTACTGAATACGATTATTGTCCTTTTTGGGAGCCCAAGTTCATGGTATGACCTTTTTGTAATTGAGCATACAAGTTCAATGGGCTTTAAAACCCCTTTTGAGGAGTCAAAAAAGTTTTTCAAATCCTTCCTTCAGTCTTCTGTAAGTCTCCCTTATATGCTCTGAAATAACCCTTGTTTCACCGATTACGGCCATAAAGTTTGCATCACCGAACCACCTGGGGACTATATGTATGTGGATATGGTCTTCAAGTCCTGCCCCTGCTGCCCTTCCTATGTTTATACCTATGTTTAGACCGTCTACATTAAACTCTTTCTTGAATATTCTGGTCATTTTCTGAACGAGCCTCATCATATCGAGCACCTCAAATTCCTCTAATTCTTCTATTGAACCTACATGCCTTTTTGGAACAACCATGAGATGGCCATTGGTATAGGGAAACTTATTCATAATCACAAAGGCAGTGCCCTGCCTGCCGATAACGAGTAATTCATCATCATCTTTTTCATTGATACACAAGAAACACTTCTTTTCTTTTTCCTGTGAGACCCCTGATATATATTCCATTCTCCATGGCGCCCAGATTCTATCCATACTAATCCCTCATAAAAATAAAGTCCTTCCAGTGCTCAGGTGGTGTTTTTATGCCGAGATGCAGCATAAATATATAAAGCCCGTTTGGTCTGGAAGGCCTTTTTTTAGGATACATGTCAACTTCTTCTGGAAGTTTGTTTCCCTTTTTTAGATTACACTTAATACACGATGTAACTATGTTTGTCCATTCGGTTACACCACCTTTTGATTTTGGGATGATGTGGTCACAGGTGAGTTCTTTTGGGTCAAACTTTTTACCGCAGTATTGACATGTATAGTTATCCCTTAAAAAGATGTTCTTTCTGGAAAACTTAATATTGGAATGATTATTTTTTACAAATTTAAGCAGTCTTATGACCGCCGGTTGTCTTATTTTTACTTTAACACCCTTTATTTCCCTATTATATTCCTTTACAACCTCAACCTTTCCAAGGTGCACCATTGTGATTGCCTTTTTCCATGAAAGTATACTTACAGGTTCAAATGTAGCATTAAGTAAAAGGGTTCTTTCCATAAAAACATTGATAATTAACGATTTTTTGGCCTATATTGTCAAGTTTTTTGACACTACGGTAAAATTCTTAATAATAAAAAAGGGAGGGTTAAGCCCTCCCTTTTTTGATAATTATTGAGATTACTTCTTTGCTGGTTCTGCTGGTTTTGCTGGTTCTGCTGGTTTTGCTGGTTCTGCTGGTTTCTCTGCTTTTTCTTTTTTAGTCTTTTTAGTCTTCTTTGGTGCTTTCTTTTCCTCTTTCTTCTCAGGTGCTGCCTTCTCAGGTGCTGCTGCTGCCTTCTCAGGTGCCGGTGCTGCTGGTTTTGCCTTTTCCTGTGCAAAGGCCGGGCTCATGAACACAATGCCAATAAGAATGGCAAATACGATTGTAAGAACCTTTTTCATTTAACTACCTCCTTTTTTTATTTTTAAAACTTTGTATTATAATATGCATAATGTGTGCCATAATTTTAACAGACTGAAATTATTAGATTTTTAAAATTTAAGGACAGTTTTGGCTGTAAAATTTTTCGTAATTTAACGAATTTAGTATTTTTATTCGTAAAATTAAAAAATTTCACCTTTTTCTTTCATCTTTTTAAGTTTAAACCACAGTCTGTCATAGGACATATTAAGTAGTCTCGCAGCCACAGAAACCTTTCCTTCTGCCTTTATATAAGCTTTTTTTATAAGTTCTTTTTCTACTGCCTCAAAATCAATTCCTTCGTCAGGTATATTTATCTCATGGGAAAGTTTTTTTAAGCTTACCTGCTTAACCTCTTCAGGTATATGTTCTATATCTATAATAGGGCCATCACACATCACATAAGCCCTTTCAATAATAGATTCCAATTGTCTTACATTCCCTGGCCATGAATAACCCATAAGAAGTTTTAGGGCATCATTGGATAAGGTCTTTTTTACCTTTTCTGAATCATTTAGTTTTTTTAAAAAATGTTCTGCAAGAAGAGGTATATCCGTTATCCTTTCCCTCAATGGAGGGATAGAAAATGCAATAACATTAAGTCTGTAATAAAGGTCTTCTCTGAAATTCCCCTTTTTTATTTCCTCGTCAAGTTTTTTATTGGTTGCGGCAATAATCCTCACATCGAGTTTTATCGTCTCATTACCCCCTAATCTCCTAATCTCCTTTTCCTGTATTGCCCTTAACAATTTGGCCTGTGTGCCCAGCGTTAAATCCCCGATCTCGTCAAGAAACAGGGTGCTGCCGTTTGCCTGTTCAAATAAACCAATATGCCTTGTCAATGCGCCGGTAAAGGCACCTTTTTCATACCCGAATAGTTCGCTTTCCAAAAGTGTCTCTGGTATGGCAGCACAATTTATGGCAAAGAACGGTTTATTCTTTCTTGGGCTATTATAATGTATGCTTTTGGCAAACAATTCCTTTCCTGTACCACTTTCACCGTATATTATGACTGTAGAATTTGTGGGTGCTATCCTCTTTACAATCTTATATAGCTCTTCCATTCTTTTGTGGGCACCTACTATGTTATCAAGCTGGAACTTGCTTGTAAGCTGGTCTTTGAGCATTATATTATCTTTTAATAGCCTCACCTGGCTCATGGCATTTTTAATAACGAGAAGCAACTGGTCCTTTTCAAATGGTTTTTCAAGGTAATAAAACGCACCTAACTTAGTTGCCTCAACAGCAGAAGGGATTGAACCAAATGCAGTTATGATTATTACCTGGGAGATTTTATTCTGGTTTTTAACCTCTTTAAGTATATCTGTTCCATCTATGTCAGGTAGTCTCAAATCTGTTAATACTACATCGAAGGTATTACTTTTTAGCAGATCAAGGGCCTTTTTGCCTGTGTCTGCATCTTCTACATAGTATCCTTCTTTTTCAAGGATTGTCCTTATAATGTCCCTCTGATTATTGTCATCCTCAACAAGGAGTATATTCCCTGAATTGTTTATCATCATATGGTATCCTTATTGTAATAGTTGTGCCTCTATCAGGTGCACTTTTTATTTCTATTTTTCCTCCATGTTCTTCTATAAACCTTTTTGTAATGGTAAGACCAAGACCTATTCCGAATTTTTTTGTCGAATAATAAGGCTCAAACACCCTTTCCAATTCTTCATCAGGTATTCCATTGCCAGAATCAATAACATTTATATAACTAAAAGCATCTTCTCTACCATATTCTATCTTTATTGTGCCCTTTTCATCTGTTATCGCCTGGATCGCATTTACTATGAGGTTTATAAGGCACAACCTCATGTATTCTCTGTCACAATAAATGTATTCATTGCTGTCTTTATTTACAACTTCAATAAATATGCCAGTCCTTATTTTGTCTTTGAGGATTTCCAGTGCCTCTGATATAATCAATTCAAAAGGAACCCATTCCTTATTAAGGGTAATATTCTTTCCCAGCAATAAAAAGTTATGTATGAGTTCATTAACCCTGTATATTTCCTTTGTGATATTATCGAGAAGTTTAAATAATTCATCTTTTCCATTGATTTGTGCCTCTGCAATCCGTTCTTTTATATGGCCTATAGAAAGGGATAGAAAATTTAGTGGATTTCTTATCTCGTGTGCTATCCCTGAAGAAAGCTGACCGATGATGGAAAGCTGTTCAGATTTTTTAAGTTTTTCCTTTAATTCTTCTCTTTCGGCAAGCTTATCCACCATTTCATTATAACTTTCTATAAGGGTGCCAATCTCATCTTTTCTGTTTTTGTTTCTTATCTTAACCAGTTCGCCCTTTGCAATCCTTTTACTCGCCTCTGCCACCTTTTTTATAGGTTCTGTATATTTTTCTGCAATAAGAAGGCTCAATACTATTCCTATACTGAATGCAAAGATCATACTCAATATCCTCTTCATATGATTTTTGCGCTGAATCAGTTTATAATCGTCAAGAACCATACTTATATGCACATACCCTATGTTTTGACCTTTTATAGAAACAGGCATGATGACATTGTATAGTTTCTGCATGTCTTTTTTTCCTTCATCACCCATCCTTGCCGTGATTATAAGGTCTTTTTTTCTCCATTGTTTTTTTTCCGTTATCTTTTCCAGTGTCCCTATTTTTTTGGGATTTGAGCTTGCTATTACCTCTGAGGTATCGCTTATAATGGATATTTCGTTTATGCCCTTTTTATTGAGCATATCCACATAGCCTTTTAAACGTTCTGTGGGATTTCCTTTGTATGTTAGTTCCTCTACGCTTATCTGGATTGCTTTGGTTATATCATCGATATTATCGGTCACCTTTTCGATGACCATATCTTCAGTCTTAGAATAGATAATGGTCAGGGAGCTTATGGATAACACAAGCATAAAAAGCAGTATCAGAAGGAGTTGTGTCTTAAGGGACAGGCTTCTAAAGGTGTCTTTTAATCTATTGAAAATCTCTTTTTTAAGCATTGAAGCCTCTTAAAAATACTTTCTTTAGAAATCAGTGGAAAAACCTCTTTGATTGGTGGGCCGCTTATTTTTCCGGTGAGAATAACCCTCAATGACATCATAACTTCTTTTTTTGTAAGCATTGAATTGGATTTTATCTTATCGTATAAATCTTCGAAACTTTTTATGGAATCCTTTTTAATAGAATCCTCTAATGTTTCTATAATATCAGCTATCCCATTTATCCCTGAAATAAAATCTATTGCATCGCTATCTATTGTGTCACCGTCAAATATACTTATATATTCTTTTAGTTCACGCACAGTTTTTACATTTTCTCTTATTACCCCAACCTTTTCTTTACATGCAGCGGATAAACCTGCCTCGTTAATGAGCCTATCTAAAGACACATGCTTTATATACTCTCTGTTTAACCACAAAAGCTTTTCCATATCGAAAACAGCATCTGATGGAGATAGGGATTTAAGGTCAAAGGTATCAATAAGCTCTTTTTCTAATAAGAATTCTTTCTCCATTGATCTTCCTGTTATACCCAGATAATTAAAGATTGCCTCTTTTAAAATCCCCATTGCCTTAAAATCCTTTATACCCGTTACACCATGTCTTTTGCTTAAAGGTTTTCTGTCTGGCCCAATCAAAAGGGAATGGTGGGCGTATACAGGATGGTCTTTCTCAAATGCATGAAATAGCATAATCTGCTTGGGGGTGTTTGATATGTGGTCTGCGCCCCTTATCACGTGTGTTACACCTGAGAGCATATCGTCTATAACCACTGCAAAATTATAAGAAGGAATGCCATCAGACCTTAAGATGATAAAATCGTCCACATGGTCATAGGGAAAACTTATTTCTCCGTGAATCACATCGTTGAATTTTATGGGTTTCATAAAAGATTTGAATCTTATCACGTATTCTTTTTTTTGCCTTAAAAGATTATCTATCTGATCTTCAGAAAGTTTTTTGCACCTGCCGTCGTATCTTGGGGGTAGGCCCCTTGCGATTAATGTCTTTCTTGCCTTATCAATTTCATCTTTGCTGCAGAAACACCTATAAGCAAGACCCTTTTTCAAAAGTATCTCTCCGTATCTTCTATAGGTATCGAGTCTATCAATCTGTCTTAGAGGCCCTTCATCCCATTTTATGCCAAGCCATAGTAAATCCTCAATGATAGATGCTTCGAACGCTTTAGATGACCTTTGGATATCCGTATCTTCTATCCTTAAAATAAAAATACCCCTTTCTTTTTTTGCAAAGAGATAGTTAATAACTGCGGTTCTTGCATTTCCCACATGGAGATGGCCGGTCGGACTTGGGGCAAAACGAACTTTAACCAATTTTATACCTCAATTAAAAAGAGTTAAAAACGAATCCAGTCTAAATCCCACCTGTTAACTCCTGCCAGTCACCAGGTGTCTTTTCAACAAGGGCTACGGCGTATACTGCAATCCCCTCTTTCCTTCCTGTAAAACCCAGGCCTTCAGTGGTCTTTCCCTTTATCCCGATAGAATCTTTTTCTATACCAAGTATCTCCGAAAGCCTTTCCTTTATCTTTTCCCTGTATGGATAAATCTTCGGCGTTTCTGCCACTATTACAGCGTCTATGTTTACTATTTTATAGCCTTTTTTGCCTACAAGGTCTGAAACAGACCTCAAGATTTCTACGCTATTTATGTCTTTTATACTTTGGTCTGTGTCTGGGAAAAAGTGCCCTATGTCGTATTCTGAGATGGCACCTAATATTGCATCGCAGATGGCATGGATTAGGCAATCTCCATCTGAATGACCTAATAGACCCTTATCACTTTGTATTTCCACGCCCCCGAGAAACAGCTTCCTTCCCTTAACAAGGGCATGGACATCGTAGCCAATCCCAACTCTCATTGATTGAAACTGCCTCTTAATTCGGAGAGGATTCCCCTTGCCATGATGAGGTCTTCAGGGGTTGTGATTTTTATATTATAGGGAGAGCCTTCTATTACCTTAATCTTTTTACCTATGGATTCTATGAATGTGGCATCGTCGTAACCGTATAGTTTTTTTGCCATCCCTTCCCTGTATGCCTTTACTATGAGTTCGTATTTGAAGGTCTGTGGTGTCTGTACCTGCCACAGTGAATCCCTATCAAGGGTCTTTAATACAAAACCTTCCTTTGAGATAACCTTTATCGTTTCCTTAACGGGCAAGGCAGGTATTATGGCATCAAACATTTCCATGAGATATATACCTTTTTCGATAAAAGAGGGGGTTATAAAAGGCCTTGCCCCATCGTGAATTATGACGATGTCACAGGGATTTTCTATGGCATCGAGGCCGTTTTTTACAGAATCCTGTCTTAATCGACCGCCTATAACGAGCTTTATAACCTTATTGAATCTGTATTGTTCAAGGATCTCTTCCTGAATAACAGGCAGGTCTTTTTGATTTACCACAAGATATACACCGTCAACGGGCTTGCATTCTTCAAAGACTTGTAATGTATGGGCTATAATAGGTTTATTATCGAGAAGCAAAAATTGTTTATTTGTAGGGGCCCCCATCCTCTTGCCTGCCCCTCCTGCAAGAACAATGGCAATTATCCTCATGTTTTTACCTGATCTGGTCTCCTAATCTGTATTCATCTATAATAACAAACTCTTTTTCTGAAAGTTCTTTAATCTTGGCAAAGATCATCCTGCCTGAAGTGGTCTGGAGCACGCTTGTAACCACCACATCCACACTTTTGCCGAGCATCTTTTTTGCCTCGTCCACTACAACCATTGTGCCGTCATCGAGATAACCGATTCCCTGACCGTGTTCCTTGCCCTCTTTAAGTATTTTTATATTCATCACTTCACCGGGGAGTATGGATGGTTTTAAGGCCGTGGCAAGCTGGTTTATATTTAATACCTCTATGCCCTGGAGTTCTGCTACCTTATTAAGATTATAGTCATTTGTTATGATTTTAGAATTTAATCTTTTTGCCAGTGCAATGAGTTTTGAATCTACATCTTTTAGTTTTGGAAAGTCATAGTCAACTATCTTAATTCTCACAAAATTCTGCTTCTGGAGTCTGTGGAGCACATCAAGACCCCTTCTTCCCCTTGTCCTTTTTACAGGGTCCTGCTGGTCTGCTATATGCTGAACTTCATAGAGCACAAACTGGGGGATGATGAATGTGCCCTCCATGAATCCTGTCTCACATATATCTGCAATCCTTCCATCTATAATGGTGCTTGTATCGATGATTTTCATGCCCTCTGATTCCTGCATCTTATCGAGAATGGGAATCTTTGAGAGGTCTAAGGCCCTGCTCTTTTTTTCACCTATTCTAAAACCTAAATAACCTATAATAAAATATATAAGAATGTAAATGGGAAGGGTTATGGGTATGTCCTTAACTATTGTAAGAAGCAGTCTTGATATAAAGAGGTTTGCCATTGCAAGACCAACGATAATACCTATAAGGCTACCTACAATCCTTTTTAGCTCAATCTCTTTTAATTTTTCCTCGCATTTTAATATGGCATAACCAAAAGCAAGGCCACCTATAGCCCCGAAAAGGCCTATGAAATTGCTTGCAAAAATCTCCTTTACGATAAAATAACCTGTTACCGTTGTTACTATAACCATTATAATCTGAATGATAATGTCCACGGGCTATCCTTTAAAAATAACTATTTTATTCCTTATAATTTTTTGTAAAGATTTCCTCTATCTCTTCCTCTACCTCATTTTCATCCTTTGTTAAGGCAATGGACAGTTCTTTTTTGATGAGGTTTCTGGCAATCTCGAACATCTTTTTTTCACCAAAGGATAATTCTTTCCATACCTTGAGGCTGTATAATTCCCTTAAAACCATTGCCACCTCAAATATGGAGCCGCTTTTTATCTTTTCCATGTATTCTTTATACCTTCTGTTCCATGGCGCATTGTCGTGAGCCACATTCTTTTCTTTTAAAATCTCATATACCTTTTTTACTTCATTAGAATTTATAACACTTCTTAGACCTGAATTTTTGCTTCCATCCACAGGAACCATAATAGTCATATCCGTATCGAGTATCCTCATTACATAAAAAGCCTGTTTGGTTCCTGAAAACTCCCTTTCTTCTATGGATTCTATTCTGCCAACACCGTGGCCTGGATAAACTGCTACTTCTCCTACTTCAAACATTATACCTCCGATTAAAAATTCTTTTTCAACAGATAATTTTAACAATTTTTTTAAAAGATTTCAATAATTAATACTTAAAGGAGGTATTCTTGCCTTATCCTTTTGAGACTTCTGAATATGTTCTTTTTTACATTTCTGTTATGTTTTTTTAGCTCTTTAATCATATCCTTTATTAGCTTTCTCTTTGTTGAGTTGCTGTTAGGGCACCTGTCCGCAATATGGGGAAGATTTAGTTGTTCATACATCCTTATAAGTTCATTTTCTTCCACATAGGCAAGGGGCCGTATTATATATAGTTCACCGTTGAACATCTCTTGAAAGGGCTTCATTGTGCCAATCTCGCCCTGAAAGAAAAGGTTTATAAGCATGGTCTCCACTATATCGTCCATATGATGGGCAAGGGCAAGTTTTTTATAACCGTATTTATGGGCAGCATTAAATAGAGACTTTCTTCTGTTCCAGCTACACCAGAAGCAATCGAAATTACCGTTGTCTTTTTTCCATTCCTCCGGTGCATCGGCAATGATATAGGGTATGGATTCTTTTTCGAAAAAATCAATAAGGGCCTCTTTTTGGACCCAATTAAACCCCATGTCTACAAAACATGCCCCTATTTCGTAGTCAACAGGGACGAATTTAATCCTCTCCTTCATGATTTTTAATAGACAGAGGCTATCTTTTCCACCTGATACGGCGATTAAGACCTTATCGCCATCCTTTAACATTTTATAGTCACAGATGGCCTTTCCGACCTTTTTTGAAATGAAGTATGTATGTCCTTTCAGGCTCAAATCAGCGATTTTGCAAGCTCTCTGGATTTTTCTATAAATTCATTTTTTATGGATACAGCACCTGGATTGCAACCTGTTGCAATGATATTTCCTGCGTATTCGATTTTTTGTAAGTCAAAAATCATCTTAAACATAGTTATAATGTGTTCACACTCTTTAACATTTTCTGTGCCGCATGTCATGATTGTTACAGCCTTTTTTCCTGCAACACGACTGTTATAATTTTCGTCCATAAAGGCAAAGGTTCTATCTATCACAAGTTTTAATTGACCTGAGATACTGAACCAATACACTGGTGTAGCATACACTATGAGGTCTGATTCTAAGATGTATTTTCTTATATCCTTCATGTCATCGTTTATCCTACATACCCCGTTTGGCAAACATACACCGCAACCCTGACAGGGCCTGATGTTCATATCGTTTAAATAGAGCATCCTCACGTTTGCCCCCTTTTCTTTTAAGGCCTGGGCAAAGGCATTTACAAGTTGAATGGTATTACCTTCCTTTCTCGGGCTTCCAAAAAGTATCAATGTATTCATAATAAACCTCTTATGGGGTTGGTTTTAAATAAAATCATAGCTTACTTGTATCATGTTTTTTTGTTATTTTCAAAATAAAAGTCCTTATGGGGATTTTGAAAAATTGGTTGCGGGGGCTGGATTTGAACCAGCGACCTTCGGGTTATGAGCCCGACGAGCTACCAGACTGCTCCACCCCGCTGTATGTGAATTTATAATAATGGAAAAATAATGTAAAGTCAATATGAAACATTTTTTATTAAAATTAGCACCAGTAAGATTATCTTTAGCCATATGAAATAGACATTTTGCTTAGTTGTTGACTTTGTGTGGTTACGGCCTTATAATATATGTGATATTCTTCACTTATCTTTGGAGGAAAAGATGACAGATACAAATAAGGTTTATAAAGGAAGTGACTACTACATTGCATCAAAGCCTTTAATGGAGATAGTAAATGTGGCCATAGCCCTGGGAAAACCCCTTGTGATAAAGGGTGAGCCTGGCACAGGTAAGACACTTCTTGCCCACAGCATAGCCGAAGCATTGAATAAAAAACTTATTACCTGGAATATAAAGTCTACCACAAAGGCAAAGGATGGCTTATATGTGTATGATACGGTCCAGAGGCTAAATGATGCAAGGTTCAAAGACAAAGACATATCAGATATCAGGCAGTATATAAAGCTTGGAAAACTCGGTCAGGCCTTTAAAAGTGAAGAGCAGGTTGTGCTTCTCATAGACGAAATTGATAAAGCAGACATAGAGTTTCCAAACGACCTTTTAAATGAGTTAGATGAAATGTCCTTTTACATACCAGAACTCGATGAAGAGGTGGTGGCAAAACACAGACCCATTGTAGTTATAACGAGTAATTCAGAAAAGGAACTGCCCGATGCCTTTTTAAGAAGATGTATATTCTATTACATAGAATTCCCTGACGAAGAGATGATGGAGAAGATTGTAAGGGTGCATTATCCTGACATAGAAAATAAACTCCTAAGGGAGACCCTTAAGAGATTTTACTGGATAAGGGAGGTGGATGGTCTTAAGAAAAAGCCTTCCACGAGCGAGCTTTTGGACTGGATAAAGGCACTTATGATAGGCGGCATCAACGCAGATAAAATCGCCTCAGAGATACCTTTCCTCGGCACACTTCTAAAGAACGAACAAGACACGGCAAGGTTCATAAGGCTATCCAGCACGCAGCAGGGTGGTTTTGGGTTTAAAAAGAGGTTTTAAGGGTTTAGAATAAATGTTTACAGATTTTTTCTTTTTACTGAAAAAAAAGGGTGTGCCTGTAACGATTACAGAGTGGCTTTCATTCATTGAGGCGCTATACAAAGGATACTTTCAGTCAAGCCTCAACCATTTATATTACATAGGAAGGGCCTTTCTTGTAAAAAGCGAGGCATATTATGACATGTTTGATCTGGCTTTTCAGGAATATTTTGGTGGCATTGAGACAAGCCCCTTAGAGCTCGAAAAGGTCCTCGAATGGCTCGAAAATCCTTTGCATAAGCTTCCCAAACTCACCCCTGAAGAGCTTGCAGAGTTTCAGAAAAAGTTAGAAGAGTTCAGAAAACAGCATGATATGGAAGAACTCATGAGACAGTTTAGGGAGAGGCTAAAAGAGCAGAAAGAGCGCCACAACGGTGGCAGTAAGTGGATAGGCACAGGCGGAACATCTCCTTTCGGTGCATACGGATATCATCCAGGTGGCATAAGGGTTGGCGGTGAATCGTGGATGCAGTCTGCTGCAAAGGTGGCAGGGGAGAGGAGGTTCAGAAACTACAGAAACGATGTAATCCTCGATGTGCGTCAGACAAAGATGGCGTTAAAAAGATTAAGGGAACTTAAACGTGAGGGCACACAGGAAGAGCTTGACATAGATGAGACCATAGATAAAACTGCAAAAGAAGGCGGTGAGATAGAGTTAGTTTTTACAAGGTCAAGGGAAAACACTGTGAGATTGATACTTCTTATGGATACTGGTGGCTCCATGCTTCCTTACACAGAGCTATGCGAGAGGTTATTTTCTGCTGCCTCGCAGATGGAACACTTTAAAGAGTTCAAATACTATTTCTTCCATAACTGCATCTATCAGGATGTATATGAAGATATGGCAAACTATAAAAGGGTGCCTACAGAAAAACTGTTTTCCAATTTTCATAAAGGTTACAAGGTCATTATAGTAGGTGATGCAAGGATGGCATATTCTGAACTATTCGATGTAAATGGCTGTATCGATTATTTTTATACCAATGACAAGCCTGGTATTGAATGGCTTATGAGGATAAGGGAGCATTTTCCATATTCTGTATGGCTAAACCCAACGCATAAAAACTTCTGGGGTCATTACACTGTAGACACCATTTCAAAGATCTTCCCCATGTTCGAGTTAACTGTTGATGGTCTTAAAGATGCTATAAAGGCATTGACTTCAAAGCAAAAATATGCTGTAAGACAATAAAAAAAATTTAAATTTTGTCTTTTTTAGGATATACTCTTATTATGTCCATTAAAAGGCTTATCTACCTCTTCTACGAAAAAATACTGGAAAAAGAGGTAAAAAAAAAGGGGTTGATGCCCACCCATGTAGGCCTCATATTAGATGGCAATAGAAGGTATGCAAAAGAGAAGGGTTTTGACGATGTTACAAAGGGACATAAGGCAGGTACAAAAAAACTCGACGATGTATTGCAATGGTGCGGTGAATTTGATATCAAGATTGTGACCATATGGGTGCTTTCCACAGACAACATCCACAGGGAGAAAAAAGAATTAGAAGGATTGCTCGGAGTAATAAAAGAAAAGCTCCTTGATTTAATGGAAAATCCCGTTGTAAAAAGAAACGGGTTTAGGATAAAGGCACTGGGAAATATAGATGTTTTGCCTGATGAATTAAAAGAAGTGATAAGAAAGGCAGAGGAAAAAACGAAAACACACAACAGGCGCATTTTGAATATTGCCTTAGGTTATGGCGGAAGGGAAGAGATTGTGGATGCGGTGAGAAAGGTTATAAGGGAAAAGAAATTTTCCTCACCGGAAGAGCTTGCAGAAAATATTACAATACACGATATAACAAACCATTTATACACAAACGGTATACCTGACCCTGATTTAATCATAAGGACAAGCGGTGAAATCAGGTTAAGTGGATTTCTTCTATGGCAAAGTGCATACAGTGAGTTTTATTTCTGCGATGCCCTTTGGCCTGCCTTCAGAAGGATCGATTTTTTACGGGCCATAAGGAGTTATCAACAGAGAAACAGGAAGTTTGGAAGATGAACATCTGTGAAGATAAATTATCGTGTCTAAAAAAGACAGAGCTTTTTAAATCACTAAACGATGAAGAGCTTCAGGCACTGGCAAATCAGCTAAAGGAAAGGATTTATCCCCCTAATACAGCCATAGTAAGAGAGGGTGCCACTGGCGATTCCATGTTCATCATCAAAGATGGTAAGGTTGAGGTAAAAAAGAAAGAACCCTCCCTCGGTATAGACTTAACCATTGCAACCCTTGAAACAGGTGCGTGTTTTGGTGAGATGGCACTCCTTACAGGAAAGCCCCGTTCTGCAACGGTAATGGCCGTTGTTCCCACAACAGTATTTGTCCTTGACAAAAAGGATTTTGAAAGATTGCTTTTGGAACATAAATCCATCTCCATTTCTTTGAACAAGATAGTGGCGGAGCGCATCGAGTCTTTAAATGCCCAAAAGGGTGTGGGCATGATTTCTTTAGCCAAACTCAAACTCGACGCAGATGTGCTATCCCTGTTACCAGAACAACTCATAAAAAAATACAAAGTAGTCCCTATCGCATATTCAAACAGCACCTTGACCCTTGCCATGGTAAATCCCAATGATTTGCCAGCCATTGACGAGGTAAGAAAATTCATAAAGGGTATTGCCATAGAACCTGTTGTGATCTTAGATGATGACTTTAAGGCATTTATGGAAAAAGATTATCCTGAAATAATGAAAAAAGGTGAAGAAAAGGCAGAGGTGGATATTGATTCGATCCTTGGCGCCATGGATAATGTCCAGTCCGATTTTATGAAGGATATGGAGATAGAGGAGACAAAAGAAGAAGACATGGGCATAACTGACCTTCAAAACGAGGCACAGGAGGCACCCATTGTAAAGCTCACAAACAACATCATAGCCATGGCATTAAAAAAGGGTGCCAGTGATATTCATATAGAGCCCATGGAGAAATCATTGAGGGTCAGATACAGGATAGACGGTGTGTTAAGGGAAGAGATGGTGCTACCGAGAAAGGTGATTCTGCCCCTTGTGAGCAGGGTGAAGATCATATCAAAACTCGATATAACAGAGAGAAGACTTCCACAAGACGGAAGAATTACCATGAAAATCGGCAGTAAATCCATTGACTTCAGGGTGTCTACGATACCTACTAAATTCGGTGAAAAGATATGCACAAGGATACTGGATAAGAGTAATACTGCCATGGGGCTCGACAGGTTGATCACGCACAAGCCTACCCTCGATTTGGTCAGGGAGATGATTTCAAAGCCTTACGGCATAATATACGTCACAGGACCCACAGGTTCTGGAAAAAGCACAACCTTATATAGTGCCCTGGCAGAAAAAAATAGTATTGATGTGAACATATCCACTGTTGAAGACCCCATAGAATACGATTTACCAGGTATAAATCAGGTGCAGGTAAACCCTGATATTGGGCTTGATTTTGCAAGGGTGCTGAGGGCATTTCTAAGGCAGGACCCTGATATAATACTTGTCGGTGAGACAAGGGATAAAGAGACGGCAAAGATTGCCGTGGAGGCAGCATTAACAGGTCACCTTGTATTTACTACCTTACATGCCAATGATGCACCAAGCACATTTATGAGACTAAACGAAATGGGTATTGAGCCTTTTTTAACTGCTACATCCATAATAGGTATCATTGCCCAGAGGCTTGTCCGGAGAATTTGTCCTGAATGTAAAGAAATGTACAAACCAGACAGTGTCATCTTAAAATATTTAGGCTTACCTAAAGAAACAGAGCTTTATAAAGGCAGGGGCTGTGATGCATGCGGCCTTACAGGTTATAAAGGCAGGGTGGGTGTTTACGAGGTCTTAATGGTAAACGAGACAGTAAGGCACCTGATTGCAGAAGGCGCTGAGACCCACACAATAAGGGAAGAGGCAATAAAATCAGGCATGAAAACCTTAAAAGACTATTGCCTTATTCTTTTACAGGAAGGCCTGACAACAGTAGACGAAGTATTAAGGACAGTGGCAATACAGACTTGAAAAATAATTCCATAGTCAAAACAAGGTGTGCATCGTGGATATTAAAGTTGTTAATGTATCTATCAATGGCTGCATTGATTTCACTTATCTTTTATGTATACCATGAAGGTGCATGGAAAGAAATAATTGGATATTACAAGTTTTTCTATGATTCAAGGCGGCTCAAGGCATTTATTTCATCTTTCGGACCTTTTGCAGCTTTAGTATTTATAATCATTCAGGCGCTCCAGGTTGTATTTGCACCAATCCCGGGAGAGGTTACAGGTTTTGTAGGTGGTTTTTTATATGGCAAAATATGGGGCGCTTTGCTGTCCACGATAGGTCTTACAATAGGTTCTCTTGTTGCATTTGGTATAACAAGGAGATATGGTATGAGGCTCGTTGAAAAGGTTGTGAAAAGGGAATATATTGAAAAGTTCAACTACTTTGTAACACACAAAGGCCTCTACATTACATTTATTTTTTTTGTCATCCCCGGTTTTCCTAAAGATTCTCTATGCTATCTACTGGGTCTTACCCATATAAGGATTGCAGATTTTCTTGTCATGAATCTCATAGGTAGATTGCCCGGGACATTGATGCTTACCTTACAGGGCGATGCATTAAGACACGGAAGGTATCAGGCCTTCTTTGTGATTCTCGCTATAAGTTTATTACTTATCGTTGCATTTTATGTGACAAGAAATTATCTTATATTTTATTTTGAAAGGCTCTTAAAAAGATTTTTAAAAAAGTCTTAAAAACGAGAAGATTAAATTATAAAAGGGGCTTAAATTTAAGCCCCTTTTTTGAAATGGTCTTTCTTAGAAGAAGTAGAATGCACCGAACCTGTAAACGTTGGCTTTACCTGTCCTACCAATGCCATCTGCTGCTGGAGCTATTTTTGAGTAATCAGCCTTGTTGTAATCATATGAGAGTGTGAACTTCAGTGCAGGATTCGGATCATAGGCAAGGATGGCTGCAAACTGGGTAACCTTTTCTAAGTTAGTAGCTGCAGCAAAGTTATTTTTATAACGCTGGCTTAAATTTGCTTTGAGTTCTGAATAGACTAAATCTAACATCACATTGTTTGTGAAGTAGATATAAAGCTGAGGACCCCATCCATAAAGCGTTGGAGCTGCCCAGCTTCCATCACTCCTCATATAGCTTGCAAGAGCATGAGCTACAGTTCCTGCTCCAGTAACAGCAACGCTCTGACCAGCTAATAATGCGTATGGTCCTATAACTGTTCCTGGGTTCTGAGAAATCCAGCCATATGCTGAAAAACCGATTGAGCCTGCCTTATTGTTATTCTTCTCAGGGAGAATGGGCACGAAGAAGCTACCATGGGCACCCCAGGAGTCAATAGTCTTGTCGTTCCATTTGGTTGCTGTGCCTGTAGCTGTTAAAGCTGCATTAGTTGCTGCGGCGTTCCATGCCCTCTTTTCTTTTCCCCAGAATCCATTAACGGTAAATGCAAGCTTGTCATTGCCAATTTTACCGATTTTGTCTGTCTGATACAGGATTCTACCGTGAAAAAAAGGACCTCCCATAGTAAAGGTATCCATTCTACCAGTTGGATAGTTTGTTCCAACAACTTGTTCATTCATGAAAATTCCAAAGAGGAGTGCCAGTTCTCTATTCATTGCAAAATACTCGATATTGAACTGGGGCACACGGCCTGAGCCGATTGAAAGACCAGGGTCAAGCCATGGGGATAAGGTAAGAAGTGCCTGACCTGTACCTGTTAAGGTTCCCCACACCTGCGTTGTATTACCGGCAAAGGTAATCTCAAGGTTCTTGTCTATCAACTTGATGAAGGCATGTCTTAACCTGAAGCCACCCTGGTTATTATAATTGGCTGTTGTTGCTCCTCCAGGGGTGGAAACACCGTATATACCGCCTGCTCCATAGAAGTCACCTTCTATGAAGGCCATGCTCTTCATACCCCATACATCAGGACCTTTAATTAAGAAATTGAACCGCGTCTGGACACCAGTCATAAACCAGTTTCCGTACTCATCGCCACCTACTTTTCTTCCCTTTGATTCCCTGTAAGGTGCGATATACTGGTTTGCCCTTAACTGGTCTGAATAGCCCAACTCAACCTTAACGTAACCGCCGATTGTCACATCCCACCTACTCGTTGCCGAACCTGCATAAGAGATGGCAGGTAAAGCAAGTAAAAGAGCAAGTGCAATTACAAAAAACCTTTTCATTCCTACCTCCTTTTTAATTTTTTTAAAAATGTTCACTAAATTAACCCACCTCCTTTTATTAAATTTTTTTAATGTATAACAACGGGAATGACCTTTGTCAAGAAAAAAATTAAAATTTTTTAATAAAAGGTCCTCTATGAAATATCGCCTGGCAGGAATCTAAAACCAATCTCCATTGTATCTGAATTAAAGGAAGGGGGTATGGGTGGTAGTGGGTCAATGGACCTTATTGCCCTGAGGATGGATTCATCGTAGAGCCTGTTCCCTGATCTCTTTTCAAAGTTTATATCTATAATCCTTCCGTCCTTTCTTATCTTAATGGTTACGATGCTCTCGAGGTCTTTTTTTGAGGCGTAAGACCCTGGTAAACCCCATGCCTGTTTTATCTTTTCCCAGATATCAAAGATGTATTTTTGTGAGACTAAATCAAGGGGTATTCCAGAACCAAAAGATGATACAGGTAATCCATATCCCTGGGTAGCTGCACCTGAACCCTTTAGGCCTGCAGCTGGGCCAGATGTGCCTGATGATGGGCCCATCTGAGTAACATCGAGATAATTGGTCTTTTTCTTTATCTCTTTTATCCTTCTTTCAAGGCTATTTAATTCATCCTTTGTAAGGTTGTTATTTGTAGGTGTATCGTGCTTTAAAGGAGGTTTTTTCTTTGAAAGGGATATGATTTTTGACTCTTTTCTTTGTGGCATCTGTTTTTTTCTCTGGGTAACTTTTTCTGTTTCTTTTTTTTGCGCTATAGTCTCTGTCTTAGCTGTCCCTCCAATGGATGATGCACTGGCAGGCCCTTTACTTAAATCACCTGCCGTATCACCTACAAGGTTTACAGAGTAGCTTGTTGTCAAATCGAGCCTTTTAACATATTTTCTGGCAGGGATGCTTGTGGCAGTTATTACTAAAAGATGGAGGATTGTGGAAATAACGAGCATCTTATACCATGACCCTTCTGTCATTATTCCTCCTGAGGTTTTGTCACTATATTTATCTTTTCCACCCCTGCCTCCCTGATAAGACCCATACACATTACAACAAATCCGTAAGGCACATCTTTATCTGCCTTTAAGAATATCTCCTTGTTCTGTTTATTAGAAAATAAAAATTGAATGGCCTGCTTTAAATCTTTCACATCGATCCTTTTTTCATTCAATATTAATCTCTGGTCCTTTGTGATACTTAAAATCTGGGGTTCATCTTTTGCAGGCAGTGGTTTTGTGGTAAGCTTTGGCACATCGATGTTCATGCCGTGTTGCATCATGGGTGCTGTAATCATAAAAATAATAAGAAGAACTAACATAATATCCACAAGGGGTATGATGTTGATTTCAGATAATGGGTTTTTTGTATCCCTGGAAGCCTTCATTTTTCAATGGAATTTAAAAGATATATAGAGGCATTTTCCATTTTGGAAAGGATTCCTTTGAGCCTGCCGAGAAAATAGTTATAGGCAAGGACAGCAGGGATTGCTGCTGCAAGGCCAATGGCAGTGGTAATAAGGGCCTCGCTTATGCCTGGTGCAACAACGGCAAGGCTCGTTGTGCCTCTTAGGCCTATTTCTCTAAAGGCATCCATAATACCCCAGACAGTGCCGAAAAGCCCGATAAAAGGTGCTGTATTTGCCGTGGTTGCGAGAAAAGATAGCCTTCTCTCTAATCTTTCAGCCTCTTCTGAAATGGTTATCTTCAAGATGTTTTCTAATCGTTCCAGTGTTTCCTTTGTGATGCCGGGATTTTCACTTTTTGTGGATGAAAGCCCTTTGTAAGTAGCAATAAAAAGCCTGTAAAAGGCATTGTCACTGCCTGATTTATAAATACTAACCAATTTTTTAAAAGAATCTATCTCTTTTAAGGTCTTTATAAACCTTTCTCCATCCTTTTCCGTTTTATTGAACTGTCTTATCTTAAAAAAGATGATGGTCCAGGATAAGATGGAAAAGCATAAAAGGATCAAAACAACCGCCTTTGCCACAGGGCCTGCAGAGTAGAGCATACTTAAAACGCCGCCGGTGTACATATTTAAATTTGATAGTTCCATAATGGTTTTATATTACATCAAAATTGTTTTAAATGCAAAAGAAAACCCCCTGGGTGGGCCCCAGGGGGAAGGGGGGTTATTATGAGAAGCTTATGGAGGTGAATTGCTTAGTTAGTATACTTTGTGAAATCTTTTACTTTTATAACACAAAGTTTTGGGTTTTGCAACAATTTTTTTCTATTTATTGCAAATTTTTTTTATTTCAAATATCAAAAAAACCTTTAATATGTGAAATATTTAACAAATTGTATTTAAAATAGAGAAATTTGTCAAGAAAAAATTAATTGATATTTTTTATTTTTTGTTGTTTTATTAACACTTATGTATGAAGCGCCTATTATAAAAAAGGCAATAGATATATTGCTGTTTATTATAAACGAAAAGAGGCCTGTAGGGGTTACGGAGATTTCAAAGGCACTTTCCATAAGCAAGAGCACCACCTATGGCATCTTAAAGGCATTACTGGAAAAGGATGTTATCAATAAAGATTCTTCCTCAAAAAAATATTTTATCGGTAAAGAATTGTTAAAGATCACAAAGACAATACATAATGATTTAGACATCATCAAGATTGCAAGGCCATATCTGGAAAAATTATCAGAAATAGTGGATGAAACTGTTTTTTTAGGCATTAAAGATAAGGATACAATAAGGATTATAGACATTGTGGAGGTAAAAAAGAGTTATAAAATCTCTTCTCATGTGGGTATAAAGATTCCTTTACCTGCAGGTGCAACGAGTAAGATACTTTTTTCAACCATGAAAGACGATGATATTGTATCCTTTTTAAGCAAAAACAGTTTGCAGAAATATACAAAAAACACCATAACAGACTTAAATGCCTTTTTAAAGGAGATTAGAAAGGTAAGAAAAGCAGGATATGCCGTTGATTATGAAGAGTACCTAAAGGGTGTAAATGCTATTGCAACTTATATTTATCAACATAATAATCCCCTTGCATTCGTATGGATTGTGGGGTTTTCTAATTCCTTAACGAGAAATAAGATTAAAGAAACGATTAGACCCTTAAAAGAGGCATCCAGGGCAATAAGCGAAAGGCTTTCTTTCAAACCCGATAGCGATGAGTAATAAAATAAGAAAGACATTGACTTCTAAATGCAAAAGCAAAGGGCCACTTTATATAATTTTATCAATCCCAAGCCTGTGGAGTGTTTCTTTTTTTGGTTTTGCTTTGCTGTCCCATCCCCTTAGCTTAAAATATTCGATGAGAGCCTTTTTTACCTTCATCCTGTCCAGAGGAGGTCTTTTGCCGCCTCTATATTCTATATATTCTTTATAAAACCTTTCTGGAAATGTATATGCCTTTGCAGTTAGTCCTCGTTTCAGATTAAAGATGTGTTGCATGTTTACAATCCTTTCTGCATGTTCAAGGAGCACATCTTCGTTTAAGTCATAGCCATACATGGCATTAAAGGCCTTAGATAGCATGGACGGGCCTATGGTCCTTAAAACCGGTGGTCTTATACAAAACCCAAAGGCATTAAATAAAACGAGTAGCTCCTCTCCGTATTTTGCCATATGAGGAATATGTATCTTAGTAGGTGGGTTATCGAAGATTTTATCTTTGACCTTCTGAGGGATATCCAATAAGGTCATCTCCTTTTCCGAGATAAAAAGAGGTTCGTATTCGTAATCTATTTTGAAGTCTAATAGGGCATCTACAGGTGTTCTGATTTTAAGATGGTCGCCACCCCTTGTATTTATAATATAGCCCAGTATCCATGTATCGAATCTACCCCTTGGGTCTCTTACAGGTATCTCAAGGCCTTTAATCTCACAGGCAAAATCTTCTGAGCCAGTAAAATATTTTTTCATAGACCCTATTCCTTCACTTAAAATCCTGCCAATACCTTCTTTGTTCCCGATTAAAAAGATAAGCCTTGATATACTTTCAAAATCAC
>Ga0116168_1001007_pt1 | contig 23382 bp, 21 predicted proteins | sample AD_UKC129_MetaG_FD_89795 | JGI IMG/M metagenome (GOLD analysis project Ga0116168, IMG submission 89795) | Active sludge microbial communities of municipal wastewater-treating anaerobic digesters from Canada - AD_UKC129_MetaG | ecosystem: Engineered > Bioreactor > Anaerobic > Digestate | place...
GTTCACTATGAATAACAAAATAATCCGAATTTTTCTTTATGTTGGGTAAACCCATTCCCGCTCCAAACCCCATTTCTCTTGCTTCGTCGGGTGCCGTAGAATATCCTTCCTGAATAGCCAGGTCTATTCGTGGAATACCGGGTCCTGTATCTTTAACCGTAACTTCAATTTTTTCGTCATCTATTATAAAACTAATTTCTCCGCCATAAGAATGGATAATTACATTCATCTCTGCCTCATAAACAGCAATCATAATCTTTCTGATTATTTCTGAGGCTATTCCTAACTTACATAATATCTCTTTAATTTTTGAAGAAACCTGTCCTCCACTTAAATAATCGCCTCTTTTCACTGGATAAGACCCTGTAATCATTGCTGGGTATTTCCCTTTTGAAATATCGTATAAATAACCCCACAGGTTTCATACATCTCCAAGGAAGAAACCAAAAGAAAGGCTTTATTTTCTTTAGCACTTTCTATTAATTCAAAGATGGGGTCTGTATCTGTAATAAGACATATAGCAGGCACCTCAAATATGTTAAATAATTGAACCAGAGAGATGTGATTTAAATGAGTAACTATTAATGTCTTTTCATCAGCAGAATGGATTAAATCGCTAATTCGGTCCCCTGCAAATACCTTTTCTATTTCTATCTTTTCCCCTTTAACAATGATTTCTATACCTAATGTCTTTGTAATATCCTGTATATTCACCTGAAAATACTCCAATAGTATATATCTATTCTATCAAAGATTTACTTTGGAGTGTATTTGAAATAAAAATCATTGTTCTGTGTCGTATTCTTTTTCCTCTTTATTATTCCCTCCGTTTATCTTCATCTTTTCCATATATTCATCTAAGGTAATTCCACCTTCTCTAATCTTTTCAATATATTTTGATACTGCATCGAAATAAGTAAAATCACATTTTTTTAGTCCTTGTTTTATCTCATCTATATTATTTCCCCCATTTTTTTCTAAAGAGCGTAATAAGCGATTTTCAAATTCTATTTTTGCGAGCACTACTTTATATTTTTTATCTGCAAGTAAATCTGTTTTAACAGCAACCTTATCGGGTGGAAAGGAGCGTTCATATTCTGCATTTATTCCTGTCCATTCGGTTCTACTCCAACCATATTTAAGTAAATCTATTAGATATTGCTCTATTTGTTTTCCTGTTAATGTTACCTTAACCAATTCTTTAGCGCGGTGTCCTGCGGTTAAATAGACAGCGTTGTAATCTAATTTTGTGGGTGGAAATGTGCTACGGATAAGTAATCGGGGATGGCAAAAGACAATGTCCGCATTACTTCTTTCTTTTATTGCATTAGCTGCCAGTATTGCAATCTGACTTGTATTAATCGATTTTTTATTATCTATCAAATATTCGGAAGCAACAGGACAAATTCTCTTCTCTTCTGCAAATACCCAATTTAAAATTTCTTTATCAGGTTCTATAATATCATGTTTTAGTTCTACAACTTGATTTGTATAACTATTAACCTTTTGTTTTTCATCGTCAACCATCAATTTTAATTGTCCTGCATACATAGCATACGAACCCGCTTGAACGATAATTGCATTAGTATCCGAACACAGTCTTGCTTCTTTTAACAATTCGTGTGTATGTCCTGAAATAAATACCGATATTTCGGGAATTTTTTTAGATAACTCTATACAGGCGTTGCTTCCGAGATGACATAAGGCAATAATAAAATGGCAATCCTGTTCTTTTAGTTCTTCAATTGCTTTTTTTAGTTCGGGGATAGCCTCTCTGGCTACTCTCAGTTCTTCACCTCCTAATTTTACAACACCTACAAAACCTATAGATAGGTTTCCTATTTTTTTAATAACCCATGGTTTATAACAATTTTCTAAACCCTCTTTATAATTTGTTCCTACAAACTCTACCGAAGGAGCTAATTTCCTCAACTCACAAAGTCGTTTAATTCCTTTATCATAATCATGATTTCCAATAACCATTACATCATATTTCATTTGCTCTACAACTTTATACATCATTTCTCCATCGGTTAAATCTGCTACCATATCCCCTTTATCCGTCAAATCACCTGCATCAAGTAATAATACATTCGGGTTTTCCGCTCTTACTTTATTCACAAAACCTGCAATATAGGGAATTCCTCCAACCCCCATATATCCGGGGCGGATATGGTCATGAATATCATTTGTATAAACGATATTAACTTCTGTATCTTTAGAAAATAAATTAAAAGAAACAAAAAACAGTAAAATTGCACTCAGAAGCACCCTTAAATAATAATTTTTGATATTGTTTGTCAACATAACCTACTCCTCTGATTGTTTTACAAGTATATTATGCATATTTGACTATAATTAGCTTTTTTAGGTTTAATTTTCTAAAATTAATACTAAACAACTATTTCTTGAAATTCATTTTCATAAGGAGTAAAAATGTCATTTCTCAAAAAACAACCTTTTTTCTTTATCATAACTTTGACCTTTTTTTCCTGTTCCAATGCTATTGTTCAGGAAACAAATCTAAAAGGAGAATTTAAAGTTTTAGAAGTCCAACCTATATCAAACTCATTAAACAATGTGATTAAAAACGGTTCCTTTATAGAATGGTTATCGGGTACACGAGTTCCTTCGGGTTTTTTGCCTCCTTTTTCTCAATATTCTTATGTCAATAAAAGTGCAAAAAAGGGAACGGGTTACGAAGTAGTTCAGAAGTGGACAAAAGCAGATGCTGGTGAAGATATAGGTAATATGTTTCGTACTTCTTTATCTGATTTACAACCGAACAATTACCTATTTTCTGTAAATGCCACATTATTAAAAGGTCCAAAAGTTAATATAGGTATATGGAAAATAACCGAACCCGGGAAAACAGCACCTTTTATAAATCCTCTAATAGAAATCTCCGGAGAATTGAATAAACCTATTCATCTTGAAAAGGAATTTAAGATAGAACAGAGAGACACCTATTTTTTCTGTGCCTATGCACCGGAAGGAACACCACAAATTATCTGGTCGGACTGGATATTATCAATAGCACCTGCAAATAATTAATAATCCTACTATTCTCCTGAAACTATAATTCTTTTTCCTACGGAGACTGATTTTTTGGGCAGTGTTATCTTAAGCAAACCCATTTGCATTTCTGCATTAACTTTATCTTCTTCTATCTCGTCAGAAAATTCAACAACCTTCTCAAAACTTCCGTATAGACACTCACAAAATACTTTTTTTTCATCATCTTCATTTACTCTTTTCATCTTATTCCCGCGTACACTCAACTTATTTTTATCAATCGTCAATACAATATCTTCCTTCTTTACTCCCGGCAATTCTATAAAAACATAATAATCTGTATTTGTTTCATAAACATCGGCAAGAGGCTCCCATGGTTCATCTTCATTTAAACCAGTATTTAGACGACGCCATACTTCCATCATCAGTTTTCGAGGTAGCACTCGTAATGTATCAAATGGTGAAATAAACACAGGACATTCTCCTTTTTATTTGCGTATCTACTACTATTATATACCAACAAAATTTGAAAATATTTCGGTTTTTTAATGAAATATAAAATCCAATTTTAAACAAACACCTTTTATATTTTTAAATTAAATTTCTGTAATTAACTAAACATTTCTTTGGCAGAGGAAAACAGTTTTGGGATATCTAAATGATAAGGACATTGTTCCATGGCAATTTGAAGATGTTCCATAGATAATTTTTCGACATATTTTTCAATATCTCGATAACAATATCGTGCCCATTTTTCCTCTCCATATCTCTTCGCATACAGTATGCATCTCCACACATCTTGCACATGGAGTTCTTCCGTCATACCTTTTTCACAGTGGTGACTACAACCTGCACAATAAAGATGTTGTGTTTTTTCTGCGATATTTTTCAATTCCCGTTTTTCCAAATCTGTTAATTGCATAGGTGTTATTGCTGCGTAAGCATTTTCGTGGACATGTTGGATATTTCCCATTTGCGACGCAATACCTGCAATTCGTTTATCTTCCCATACGGCTTTTAATTTTGCTTGTATTTTTGTAAAATTTTTTGATGTCCAGGGGATTATTTCCTCGCCATCATCTGGAATACTACCTAATGTTTTAATGGCTACTAAACCTATTCCTGCCTCTGCACATGCATCTATTGCCCGATTTAAATTATCTTTTCCCATTTCACGAAAACTATACTTAAACATAATTACATCAATACCACCCCCTAATTTACTGGCCTTCATCATAAGTTCGTGAGCATTCCCATGATGGGCACTAAAACCAAAATAGCGAATTTTACCTTCTTTTTTTAACTTTTCTCCCATTTCAATAAATTCTTTATCTAAAAACCGATCGTGTTTAACAATATGCATGTAAAAAATATCCAAATAATCCGTTTCTAATTCTTCAAGAGAAGAATTTATATTTTCTACGAATTTCTCTGGGGTGGCCTTATCTTCTGTTTGATGGACTTTGGAAGCAATTATTAATTTTTTTCTATCCCCAATTTGTTTAATAAAGGGCGCTATTGTTTTATGAGATTGTCCCTCTGCATACATTTGAGCGGTGTCTAAATGATTTACACCTAATTCATAAGCACGGTGCAATCTTCGGTCATATACAGGGTCAATATTCTGGCAACATCCCATAATCAGGATAGGTGTTTCAATATCTGTCTTCCCTAATTTCCTTGTCGGAACCTTTGTTCCGGGAGGTATTTTCCATGAGGACTGTTTATTCTCAGACTCTTCCGAAAAACCTACTTCACTTAATATACTTGTAGCAGCTACTGTTTTAAGTGTTCTTTCTATAAAATCTCTTCGATTCATTTATTATCTTTCTCTATTTGAATATTTATGGGATAATTTTATATAATGTTTAATAATAAGTCAAAATTAAACAATAAGGAGATTATTTATGCCATTATTGAATTGGAATAGTTCATTAAGCGTTGGTATACCTTCTATGGACGCTCAACATCAAAAACTGATTAATATTATAAATCGGTTGCATGATGCTATGCGTGAAGGGAAAGGAAAAGAAGTTATTGCTCCTGTCTTATTAGAGCTACATAATTACACTGTTACTCATTTTACCGCAGAAGAAAAATTAATGGAACAATGTAAGTATGAAGGACTGGCTTTACAAAAACAACAGCATACTAATTTTGTAAACCAGATAAAAAAATATCAATCGGATTTAGAAAAAGGTTCTTTATCACTTCCGCTTTCTGTTTCTAATTTTTTAAAAGACTGGTTAGTAAATCATATTCAAGGTATGGATAAAAAATACGAATCCTGTATGAAATCAGTAGGTATTAAATAGGAGATTATATCATGGCTTTTCTTAATTGGAATGATAACTTAAATATAGGTATACTTCAAATCGATGCTCAACATAAAAACCTGGTTAATATGATAAACCAATTATACGAGGCAATGAGTTCCGGAAAAGGGAAAGAGGTTGTTGGAAAAATTGTTAAAGAAATGGCGGCTTATACTGTTACTCATTTCGGGACTGAGGAAAAACTGATGCAGCAGCATGGCTACCCTGAGTTTACACAACATAAAAAGGAACATGAACTTTTTGTTAAAAAAGTTCAGGAATTTAATAGCGAAATTCAAAAGGGAAATCTTATCATCACTTCTAATGTGGCAAATTTCTTAAAAGAATGTTTGATTAAACACATTCAAGGAACAGATAAAAAATACGGTCCGTTTTTAAAAGAAAAAGGAGTAAAATAGAGGCGATTATATATACAATTTTATATCATGCTATAATCTCACCATATTAACTCTTTTACCTGTTGTTATATGTTCGAACCTAAAAATATATCATTAATACTTTTTGTTTTTGCATATTTATTTTTTTTCATTTTGCCTTCGTGGAGAAGCATTATTGCAATTGGTGCGTCGGCTATTATTTTACTTTCAGGAATAATGTCCCCCACAGAAGTCTTCTTCACTATTAACTGGAATGTCATAAGCATTTTTGTAGGTATGCTTTTTCTCGCTGATATTTTTATTGATAGTCGTTGTCCTGCTTTTTTAGCCACTTATCTTATTCATAAAAAAATGAGCACGCCTGTTGCACTTATAATCATTTGTGGATTAGCATCATTTATCTCTGCATTTGTAGAAAATGTTGCTACCGTTCTTATCATTGCTCCTATATGTTTTGAATTGGCAAAACGCTTGAAAATTGACCCGCGTGAATTAATAATCGGTGTAGCAATTTCGAGTAATTTACAGGGAACTGCAACTTTGATTGGCGACCCACCCAGTATGCTTTTAGCGGGATATGCCCATTTTAACTTCTTAGATTTCTTTTTTCATCATGGCAAACCCGGAATTTTCTTTGCAATACAAATAGGTGCTATTACTTCTCTAACATTTCTATATTGGATATTCAAAAAATATAAAAGCGAACAGGAAGTTGACATTGAACCTATAAAATCATGGATACCTACAGTTTTCCTTTTATTATTGATTTTTTTGCTCGCCCTTGCATCTTTTTTTGAAGAAAGCGTTTTTACATCTGCAGGATTTATTTGTATGGTGATTGCATTATTAGGGATTATCTGGGCAAAATGGTCAAACGACATTTCGTTTATAGATACTATTAAAAAATTGGATTGGGATACTACATTCTTCCTCATTGGCGTCTTTATTATGGTTGGCACCTTAAATAAATTTGGCTGGACAAATGACATTGCGGAGTTTATATATCTACATATAGGAAGCAACAAAATCGCAATATATATTGTTCTTATTTTCATTTCCTTGGTTCTATCCGGATTTATTGACAATGTTCCTTACCTTGCCGCAATGCTTCCTATTACAACAATTCTTGCTGAAAAAGGTGGCTTCGAACCAACTTTACTTTATCTGGGTTTACTCATTGGTGCAAGTCTCGGAGGAAATATAACACCCATCGGTGCATCCGCAAATATTGTGGGAACAGGTTTGCTTAAAAAGGAGGGATATCCTGTGTCTTTTATGCAATGGATAAAAATCTCCATTCCATTTACTCTTATTGCTGTTATTCCTGCATCTATATTTGTTTTATTTATCTGGATGTAAGTATGATTAAATTAAAGATTAAAAAATTCTTATTGGGGAGTATTGTTATGCCTTTATTTTGTTTATTTCTTTCCTCATGCGTCGTATTACACAATCCTCCTATAATATCAACCGAAGATTTTATATCAGCGGTTCAAAATAGTGGAGGAACTGTAAATTATATTTTTGAGGATGAGCGACCTTTTAAAGAATGTCATGCTTCCACAATAGTCGAAACAGCTAAAGGGGAAATGCTCTCTGCATGGTTTGGTGGAACAAAAGAAAAAAATCCGGATGTGGCTATCTGGCTATCTCGTTGGGATGGGGAAAAATGGAATACTCCTCAAAAAATAGCCAAAGTTCGTGAGGAGGCTCATTGGAATCCTGTTCTGTTTAAGGATCAGGATAATATTATCTATTTGTTTTTCAAAGTTGGAAAAGATGTCCCTAATTGGTCTACATATTGGATGAAAACAGTAGATAATGGGAAGACATGGACAGAACCTACAGAACTTGTTCCAGGAGATATTGGCGGTAGAGGTCCGGTAAAAAACAAACCCATTATTCTTCATGATGGAACCTGGCTTGCTCCTGCTTCAACTGAAATAAAAGTTTGGCATTGTTTTGCAGATAGAACTAATGACAAAGGTATAACATGGATACGAAGTAATGATTGGGATTTGGAATCCTCTGGAATTCATGGAAAAGGTGTTATTCAACCGACTTTCTGGGAATCCCAACCTAATCATGTCCACGCCCTCATGCGTTCCACAGGGGGATGTATTGCCCGATGCGATTCTGAAGATGGGGGGAAAACATGGGGAAAGGTTCACCGAACAGATTTGCCAAATAATAATAGTGGGATTGACCTTATCAAAAATATTGATGGCATCTTATGGTTGGTTTACAACCCCATTGCAGGAAATTGGGGACCTCGCAATCAATTAATGCTTGCTTATTCTAAGGATAATGGCAAAACATGGGTAGAATTTGTTTACCTTGAAAAGGATTTAAACCCTACTCACGAATATTCTTACCCTGCAATCATTACTACTCGTAAAGGGATTGGCATATCGTACACATGGCGTCGGGAACGGATAAAATTCTGGGAAATTCCAAATAATTTACTAAAAAAATATATAGCCCCATAATAACTTTAATCTTCCTGTAATTTCTCGCATATCTATATCTATAACAAATAAACCTATTGAAACAATTTGTATTTTATTTGTGTCATATATGAAATACAACATTTACTTATTATAAGGAGCTTATTATGGTTTCCCATATAATTAAAAAAACATTTCTATTTATTTTTTTCTTATGCCTATTCTCAGTTACTTTTGCCTATTCTCAATCTGTATTTAAAGCAGGTTTTGCTATGGTAGATATTACACCTCCTGCAGGTGTCCCCATGTGGGGATACGGAGCCAGACATGACTTACCTTCCGAAGGCACAAAATATCCATTAAATTTCAAAGTCGTTGTGTTTGACGATGGAACAAATCGTCTTGCCGTCGGAGGAATGGATTTAGGTCGTTCGCCTACACAAAGGTCTATGGAAAAGATAATAGAACGCGTTAAAAAAGATTGTGGTGTTTCTTATGTTATGCTTGTCGGCTCACATACCCATCATGGACCTGTTATCGAATTAATTAATGAACCCGATTGTGGACAGGGTAAATTTGACAAAGCCATCCAATATGTTGAAGAACTCGAAAACAAAATTTGTATAGCAATATCCGAAGCGACGGCAAAACTTACCCCGGCAAAAATTGGCTGGACCAGTGAACAAACTGATTTAAATCGCAATCGTGTATCCAAAAAACCACAAAAAATGCGTGACCCAGAACTAACCATAATTCGTATAGATACCATAGACGATAAACCTATTACAGCGATGATTAATTTTTCTGCACATGCGGTACTTGACGATATATTTGACCGTCGTTGGAGTTCTGATTGGGCGGGTATCATGCAAAAAAGATTTGAAGAATTATTAAATGTCCCGTGCATATTCCTTCAAGGTTCTGCAGGAGATATGTCACCTAATACAAATGACCAACGCAAAGGAATGGTCGGTTTTGGAAACGCTATCGGAGAATATTCTGCTGAACTTTATAAAACAATACATCTTACTGTTCCTACACAGCCATTAATACAGTTTAAATCGGAAAGATTTACTTATCCTTCTCGTATGGATACAACAAATTCTCTTACTATGGCTGTATATAAACAGGGATTTTTCCCGGAACTTATCAATGCATTATTAAAAGAATTTTCTAATAATACCGTTTCTGTAACCTTAACAACGGCTCTTATAAACAAAGAATTAGCACTTGTTGGCGGTTCTGGTGAATTTTTCTCTGGACTTGCTATCCGTTTAAAGGCTAATTCTCCAGCAAAAAAGACTATATTTTTAGGATACTGTAATGGCCATTCCCTTTATATCCCAACGGTAGAAGCTATTGAAGAAGGCGGATATGGGGCTGACCCTATGTTTTCATGGGTTCCTGCAGGCACAGGCGAAGAATTAATTGACAAAGCCTGTGCAAATATTAAACAAATGCTAACCGAAAATCTCCATTAACCATTTTTTCTCTTTCACAATCTATATTTTACCTTCATAAAATATCTATTTTATAACATTTTAAATGGGGCAGGGACAGGACAGACAGGACAGTAGGGGCAGCAGCAGGGGGCAGTTCACGAACTGCCCCCATAAAGTAGAAAAGAATACGATGTTAAGCACAGAGGGGCAGTAGGGGCAGTTCACGAACTGCCCCCATAAAGGTAAAAAATAAAATTAAAGAGCTCAATCAAGGTTTTTAGGATATTTAATGTAAATTAAAATGGGATAGTTATAATAAAAGATGTCCCACTTTCAGGGGTAGATTGAATATTAATTTCTCCACCGTGTAATTCTATTATCCTCCTTACAATAAATAAGCCCAAGCCTGCTCCTTTTTTCCCTTCTGGAGTTTTGGTGTCATATCTTCTGAATCGGTGAAATAGTGAAGTTATTATCTGGGGTTCGATAGGGCTTCCATCGTTCCATACGACTAATTGAATTTTGCCGGACTCTGTCCGCGTTGCAGAGATTTTTATATTTCCGCCTTCTTTGTCATATTTAATAGCATTCCCCAATAGATTTTCATAAACAACTCTCATTAAATTTATATCTGCGGGCATTGTAAATTCTTCTTTTACCTCATTTGCAACATTTATCTTTTTTGATTTCAGCAGTTTTGATAGTTCATTTAAAATGGGGTTAATTACATCATTTAATAGGTTTACTTCTTGCTTTTCAAAATATAAATCCCCCTGTTCTAAACGGGACAATTGCAGATAGTTATTGGTTATCTCCATTAAATATTTCAGGCTATCCTCAACAATGTCAAGACCTTCTTTTACTTCTGAGGAAATTTCTCCGAACGCCCCTTCTTTTAAGGAGGCAATGTTGAATATAGCAGAACCTAAGCTATTCCGTAGTTCATGGGTTACAAAGCCCAACATATCGAGATAGTTCGCATTGGCTTCTTCTATTAGTTCCTGCTGTTGAATAAGTTGTTCCCTATCTTTCTCGATAGTCTCCAACATAGAGTTAAAGACCGCAATCAATTCGGATATCTCATCTCCGATTGTATCTTTTCCTGCTCTAACTGAATAATTACCATTGGCAAATTCATTAGCAGAATTACTTAACTTATAAATTCGTTTTAATAATTGAGTGGTTTGTTTTAATCGAATGACCAAAGCAATGGACATAGTAAATAAAATAACCGCTATGGTTATAAGCACAACAAATGTTCGGGTATCTTTCGTCAGGGCTTCTAATTCGCCCATATATAACATACCGATAATATTTCCTCGTATATCACGAATAGGCTCATAACAGGTTAGGTACCAGTCATCGAGTACTTTTGCTCGACCTATCCATGGAATACCTTTTACTAATGTTTGTTCTCTTACTTCTTCGGATACCTGTGTCCCAACGGCTCTCTGCCCATCGGGTAATAACACTGTAGTAGCAATCCGTTTTGAACCATTGAAAATCGTTACTGTTCCGACTCTTCGTCCTTTATAAAATCTATCTTCAAATACAAGATTTTGAATCTGGTCTACAAAATAGTTAGCTCCGTCTAACCAACTACCCGCAATTAAAATTATTTCCTTATTATGCCCATTATTATTCTCAAAAATAATCCTTTTATTAGAATAAATTGAGATAAGTTCTCCCTCCGGGATATCTTTGCTGGATTGAAAACTAAAGGGAATCTTTTCATTAAGTTTTTTGAAGTCCTTTTTTATATATCCCGAAGCATTTTCTGGATTTTCTTTGCTAAAAAAACTATCTATTTCCTTAAATGTACTTTCGTCTGATTTATATATATCCGTTGGAATTACCCAGAGATAGTCAATATCCTTGTTCTCTGCATATTTTGATAACAGGTTCTGCGTATCCATTAAGATTGTTTTTATATTACCCTGTTGCAAAAGGATATGATGCTGTAAGAAATCAAGAATAATTTCCAATTTCCGTTTTTTTTCTTCGAAGTAATACCAACCTGACCTTATATTCAATTTTATTCTTTCATTAGAGGCTTTAATTATAAGGTTGTTTATCAAAAATATCTGTAAAATTGAGATAAGCAATGTTAGAAAAACAAAAACGATTATTAGGTTACCAAGAAATCTAAATTTGATGCTATTTTTGTTTATTTTCATATATCACCTCATTAAAATCGGTCCATTTGCCATACATACGGAAATCTTTTGGGAAATATCGCAGATAAGAAATTTCTTGCATCGGATGAAATAGAAAATCTTTTTTTGTCTAAAATATGTGTAACATAGATATATCCTGTCAAAAGTTGGGCTAAGTCTACTTTATCCATAGAAACTTTGTTTCTACCTAATTTTTTAATGATACTAATAGTTCCCTTACGGTAATGAATACAATAGGGTTCGCCTGAAATAATCAGCGTTATTTCATCATCTTGCTGGACAAATGTTTTCTGTTGTATTTGTTTTTCCCATTCGGGAATCATACATTCTAAAGTTTCTTCTTCGTTTACAATGGCCATCATACCTCCTTCATTTCTCTTATAGTGGATTTCTTGAATAGAATAATGTCTTATTAAAAGACGAGATAGAGGATGGCATGGAGGAGATGCTATTTGTATTTTTCCTGCTTTTTCCTTTTCTGCCAATTTCCCAATAGCATATAGCACCGCTTTTGATGATTCTATATCTGTGGAACCAATTTCTTGTATAAATAATGTATCGCTATTATTATTTCTGGGTAAAAAATATCCTAATATTTTTCCATTCATATCCATTACCGTTTTTCCATTTTCCCATTCTTTCCATTTAACAGCAAAATGCGCCTGTGTTCTTATTAATGAACATGCGATATCTTCATCATTATCATTATGTATTTTTCGTAATAAAGGAATATCTCCGGGCTTTATTTTTCGGACTTTATGTGGAATAGGTTGAATACCCAAAACCTCTTTTGTCGTTATGTTTACATAATATTCGGGTAAAGTAGTAGCAAATCCAAAACGATGATAAAAATTAGGGATACCAAAAAGCATGGAGACATGGTAAGCGTTGGTTTTCATATATTGAACGGCATTTTGAATTAATTTACTGGCAATGCCTTTATTTCTGAAATGTCCTGCGGTAGAAACCCAACCAATTCCACCCATTTTTAATCTTGCTTCGCCCAAACGAATTATATCGGTGGTAATTCTTAATGCAGCAATAATTTTTCCATTATATAAAGCAATACGAATATGTTCATTCTGGAAGTTCGGGTATTTTGCTCCAATATTTACCAGCCAATCACTGGCGACAAAGAAATCTTGTCGGGATATACTTGCCATTAATTGGATGGCTTCATCTACTTCCCTTTGTGTCTTTGCGCCTCTTATTTCGATATCCTTTGGGAACATATTAACTGCTTTCTAACAATCTATTTTATTTACTAATTATATATAAAGGAGGGTTAAAGTGCTAATTTGGTTTATTCGTGTCTAAGTGCTTCAACAGGGTCCATGTTTGCAGCACGAAGGGCTGGATATATTCCAAAAATAATACCAATACCTGCTGATATACCGAATGCTATTAAAGGACTCCATAAACGAATAATAGTAGGCATAGAGGCGAAATATGTTATCAAATAAGGGATAAATAAACCTAATCCAATTCCCATAAGTCCCCCTGTTCCTGACATGATAATTGTTTCTACAAGGAACTGGAGAATAATATCTCTTTTTCTTGCTCCTAATGCTCTACGAATACCTATTTCCCGAGTTCTTTCCGTAACGGTAGCAAGCATAATGTTCATTATTCCTATTCCCCCGACTAATAACGATATTCCTGCAATTGTTCCCAAAACGAGGTTAAAAATTTGTTTGGTTCGCTCTGCTTGTCGTAATAATTCTAAAGGTATTGTTAATTCATAATCCCTCTGCTTGTGGTATTTTTGCAAGATACTATCTACAATCCTTGCAACCTCTTCTACTCTATTTTCCATATTTACCATAACAATTAGTTCGTGTAATTCTACTCTTTCTGCTTCAAATGTCCCTGTGGTTCTTCGGACTAATGTTTCACCAAATCTCTTTTGAGCCGCGGTAATAGGGATATAAATTCGATATTGAGGTGTAGCCCCAGGTCCTTTTCCTTCATCCCTCTTTCCCATTTTCCCTTGATAAGACGGATTCTCACCTCTTCTCTCTGTTGTATTTTTAGTTTCTGGAGCTTGCACAAGGAAATTTTGTGATTGAGACGCTGTTCCAACACCTCCCTCATCTTCTATAATTCCAATTACTTTATAATAATCGGAACCAACGCGAACACTTTTACCTACAGGACTTCCATTGGGGAATAAGGTCGCTATTGTATTTATTGATAAAACACATACATTTTTTATGTCTTTAACTTCTGACTCTGTAAAATATCGTCCCTCTATGATTCTTAATTGTCTCATTTCGGGATACCAACTCACTGTCCCTACTATCTGCCCATCTACCCTCCATTGTGTATTCCAGACAACATCGCGAATAATTCTATTAGGAACTAAAACTTCTACATCAGGAATAGAAGAGCGTATTCTTGTAGCATCTTCCCATGTTATCCCATATTCAATAGCACGACTCCGTTGTCCAGTAACTTTTTGTTCTAATGCAGGTTTAACACTACGCACAATGATATTCTTACTTCCTAACCTTCGGATTTGTTCTTGCGCTACCTGGCTTGCTCCTTCTCCAACTGCCAACATAGCAATCACAGAAGCTACACCGAATACTATTCCCAACATGGTTAATAAGGAGCGTAGCCTATGCAACCATAGACTTTTAAAACCCATCTTAATTATTCGTATCCAGCGATATATTGATAGGAAATTTAACATTTTTATTTTTTTCTTTTATGTTGAAGCACCTATTTTTGATAACACCCGCTCATCTTTTTCAATGAAGCCATCTTTCAAGCGTATTATCCTTTCTCCGTATCGAGCTATATTTTCATCATGTGTTACCATGATAATTGTTTTTCCCTGTTTATGAAGTTCAATGAAAATATCCATAATTTCCTTTCCTGATTTTGAGTCCAGATTCCCTGTGGGTTCATCTGCAAGAATAACTAATGGGTTGTTTACTAAAGCACGGGCAATACCTACTCTTTGTTGTTGTCCACCGGATAGTTCTGTGGGTTTATGATATAAGCGTTCTGCCAACCCCACACGAGATGCTATTTCAATTGCTTTTTTCCTACTTTCATTAGGTGAAACACCCTGATAATAAAGAGGTACTTCAATATTTTCAACCACAGATAGTTGTGGAATAAGGTTGTAGGACTGAAAAACAAAACCAAGATAATTACATCGCATATCGGATAAAGTATCATCATCCAATAACGATATATCGCAACCATTTAAGTAGTATTTCCCTTCTGTAGGCTTGTCCAAACAGCCCAATACATTCAATAATGTTGACTTTCCACATCCAGAAGGTCCCATAATACAAACAAATTCACCCTCTAATATTTCCATATTTATTCCCCTCAAGGCACAAATATCAACACTCCCCATTCTATAATTTTTTTTCAAATCTTCTAATTTTATTACACAATTATTCAATGGTATCCTTTCTTATGTTTCCTGATTTTTTTTTCGTTTTTTCAGGAATTGATTGCCCGGGTGTATACAAAAGGACTTTTTCTCCTTCTTTCAATCCTTCTTTAATTTCAATAAAAGATTCGTTGAACTCTCCTGTTTTTACAACTCTCATTTCTATTTCATTTCCCTTTTGCACATAGCATACCTGCTGGTTTTCAATATTAAACACACTTTGTAATGGAACATATAGCACATCTTTCAGTTCTGCAACTTGTATCTCTACCTGAGCAGTCATACCGGGTTTTAACCAAGGATGTGTTCCATCTATAATGATAAAAGTATCGTATACCTTTAAATCGGGATTTAACCATCTATTCTGGGCATTGGGTAATACGGCAACTTTATCTACCGTTCCGGTTAATAACTCGTCGGGGAAAGCATCCACACGGATTCTCACTTTTTGCCCCTGTTTCACTCTCTTTATATTTGATTCATGTATTTTTGAACGCACCTGCATTACTGAAGTATCAGGTATTGTAATTATAATTTGCCGTTCCCGTACAGAAGTGCCTTCTTTTATTTGTTCTTGCATAAAACGGTCTTCTTCTCCACCATATACAACCAATCCGGGTTTGGTTGCCCGTATAGTACATTTTTCAATTTGTTCTTCAAGTTCTCTTTTTTTACGGGATTGAAGAGCAAACTGTGCTTTTGCTGAATTTAAATTGGCTTCCGTTTGTGCTAAGCGAGACTTTGCAAGTTTTTGTATACGAATGTATTTCCAAACTTCTTCAATATATTGTGTAACAAGTTTCTCCGCTTGTTTCGGAAATTCATATTGGATAAAAAGAGATTTATTAGTATTTGCCTGGTCTAAGGCTACCTGTTTTCTTTTTAAGGTTAATTCATCAGTTTCAAGGTCTGTTTGTGTTACAAAGGCTTTTTCAAATAATCTTCGCGTTCCTTCTAACTTTTTCTGGGCTAATTTTACATCTTCTTCTGCCAATATCACATCCGTTGTGCATTTCTGCAGGGTTTGTTGTGCAACGCCATCACCTAATAAAGCCGAATCTGCATATTTTCCAAAGTCAATACCTTTAGAAGTTATTGAAGAAAAAAGTAGTTTGGCAGAATTATTTTCATCTTCTACTTCAGAATTTACATTCATATCCTTATTATTTTCATCAGGAGCTTTTACATCACTATTTTGATTTTGCTCTGCATCATTTTCTTTTTCATTATTTTCTCTCTTTTTTTCTATTCCATTTTTTTCGTTTTCTATATTTCTGCTTTCTTTTTCTAAAAGAATTAATTTTTGTATACTTTCGTCGTCTAACCCTATCTTATTAATAATTTCATTTGTTGTATCAATACCTAAATATTTTTCAATATCCATTCGAGCAAATTTGACAGATAATTCATTTTGACGAATATCTATTTCATTTTGATTTTTCTGGATTTCATATTGTTCTTCTGCAGTGGCTAAACTTGCTTTTGCATTCTGGAACAGCGATTCTTGTTCTGTTTGCTGGTCTAATAATTTTTTTGCATCCAACTCCACCAATATCTTTCCCGCCTGAACATCTTCTGGGGTAACATAATATCCTTCTTCTACGATACTTAATATCTTGGTTTCTCCTTGAACTTCTGATTTAATCTGTAAGGATTCTTTTGCCTCTATACTTCCACCTTCTAAAATAGTTACTTCAAAATTACCTTTAGTAACGGGAAAAACAACATTTACATTCGTTTGAGGCCTATTAAAGGTTCTTTTGAAAAAAGGATACGAAATTGCAATTATAATCACTATTACAACTGCAAACAACAAGAATTTTTTTCGTTTACTTTTTACATTATTTAACATCTTTTATCTCCTCCCACTTACCGTCTGGTTTAATGTATAAAATTCCAATATTTTTCCAGAATTCAAGACGGGCTATGTTGTGGGCTATTATTGCAGAAGTTAAATTGTTTTGTGCTTTTGTTAAATCATTCTGAGCATCTACCAAATCTAATGCTGTTGCTCTACCCAATTCAGCCAGTAGATTTTGTTCTTCTACACGGCGTTGACTCAATTCAACGCTTTTTTGGGCTATTTCATAATTTCTTCGTGCTTGTTCAAGGTTTCTCCATGATGTTCTAACATCAAGTTTTACTTCATCTTCTTTCAAGGATAATTGCCGTTTTACTCTTTCATAATTTATCAAAGCAGTTCGGTAAGCATTTCTTTCTTCTTTCTGGTTCAGAGGCAAATCAAGATTTAGCCCACCACTATAAACTCCTCTTCGAAAATCTAAATCTTCAAAATTGGTTTTCCCTTGATTGGTTACTGTCCCTTCTAAAAACAAGTCAACACCAGGTTTTAAGGCGTTTTCTGCAATTTTAATTTTTCTTTCTGCATCTTCCACAATATCTCTTTGCGTGTATACTTCTAATCGTGTAACTAATGCAACCTTCACCGCTTCATCATCGGTAATTTGGGGATGTTTTAATCCTTCTTCTTTTAGTTTTACTAATTCTTTAGGGTCAAGCATTACATGACTGTCTGTAGATAAACCAATGGATATTTTAAATTCGTCTAATGATTCTTTATATCTTCTTAATGAATTTATCCATGTGTCCTCAGAACTCAATAATGCCTGTTGAATACGACCTATTTCTGTTAAAGTCTTTCTCCCTTCTTGTGCAAAAGCATTTTCACGGTCATAACTCGCTTTGAAATTTAAATAACTTTGATAGTTATTTTTTACAATATCTCGTTGTTCTAAGACGGAATAGTATGCTTTGCATATACGGACTACAAACTCCTGACGATATCGGGTAAAATCGCGCAAATCATACAAGACATCCCTCTCTGCTTGCGTTAATCGTTCTGCAGAAATTTGCTTACCTCTCCCCCTCCACAAAGGCTGTGTAAATGAAGCAGATAAAACACTTCCTGCTTCCTCATTGGCATTCCCATTTAAAAATCGGAAAAAATTGTTTGTCAGTTGTAAAGCCAATCTTCCACCACCCAATAACAGCATTGTTACACCTGTTTGTAAAGAGCCTTTTGCAGATTGTTTATCTACTATTTCGACATCGGGTTTTGTCCAACCGGCGACATCTCCTGCTTGTTCTAATATTTGGTGATACTGTCTTAACAATTGTGCGGATGTTCCCGTCAGAGCCTGGATATTAGGTATGGAAGTTTCTAACGCATCTAAAGCACGAGTATAATCAGAAGGGACATTCTTATCGTTAGTCTGTTGAGTAACAGTAACTTTGTTCTTGTTTGAAAATATAGGTGTGTATTTATATCTTTCTAATGTTAAATTCAGGGCAGAAAGATATAAAGTTTCTTTTCGTGTTAGATATTCTCTACTGCAATTCATTGCTATTTCAAGGGCTTTTTCAAGTGAGATTAAGTAATATTCCTGACCTTGATTTTTACTTGCTCCGAAGGCTTCGTCTGTTTCTATATACACGGGTAGATTTTCCAATGGGTTATAATCTTGTTTTGCTTCTATACTAAAATCCTTTAACATACCCGGGACTTCTTCACTTTTTGTCCTAATTATCTGAAGTGTTTCTTTATCGGCTGATTTTTTATATCTATCTTTAGAACAAGAAGATATAGACAGAGCAATAATCATACATGTAGATAAATTAAGAGATATACTCAATATGTATATGATTAGATTTGTTTTTTTCATAGTCTCTTGTGTTAGATGTTTTGTATAAAGACTATTCTATTGCTTTTATGGTTTTATAGAATTCTTATTCTTATCAAAATATTGTTTAATATATTCTACATCTTCCCGTATAGCATGAATGAGTTCTTCTCTACTTGAAAATTTCTTTTCGGGTCTTATATGTTTATGAAAAACAATTTCTATTTTTTGTTCTAATATCTCTTCATTAAAATCAATAATATGGGCTTCAATGGCAAAATCTTGCTGTCGTATGGTAGGAGCAATTCCGATATTTACTGCTGCAAGAAATACCCTTCCATCTTCCAATATACATTCTGCAGAATAAACACCATGTGGAGGAATAGCACTATGAAACGGTGAAATATTGGCTGTAGGAAAACCTAATTGCTGACCTATCCCCCTTCCTTTTACTACTCTTCCAGACAGAGAATATCTTCTCCCCAAATAATCAACTATTTTTTCCATTTCTCCATCTAACACTAATTCTCTAATAAGGGAGCTGCTCACTCTTTCCCCTTGAATAATTAAGGGAGGAATTTGTTTTACCTTAAAACCGTATTTTTTTCCATATTTTTTTAATAAATCAAAATCTCCTTCTGCTTTTTTGCCAAATCTAAAATCATGTCCAACAACAACGGCGTGGAGTTGTTCGAAGTTAAGGAGGATTTTTGTTATGAATTCTTCGGGTGATAAATTTGCCGTTTCCTGATTAAAAGGAAGAATAGCTGTAATTTTAATACCATTTTGGGCGAATAAACTTTGTTGTTTTTCATCACTTGTAAGTATTTTTAATGGAATATCTGGTGAGAAATAAGTGCGTGGATGAGGTCTAAGCACCATAACACATGGAGTCCCATGATTTATATGGGCTAAAGATACTACTTCTTTTATTATTTCAAGATGTCCTAAATGAACACCATCAAAACTGCCAATTGTTAAAACGACATTATTATCTTTTATTTTTGTTTTTCGTATATCTTTAATGATTTTCATATTATTTCTGATTAACTAAATACCTTTTTAGGGATAAGGGAAGGGCCTACCGCAGTTCTTGCAATACTTGCTACACCTAAAAACATACCTTGTTTATTAAACACCTGAACAAGTTCTTTAGTTCCTTCGTTCATTTCTAAAATTTCGTCTGATTGAACTTTGTTCCCATGAATGAATAAATTTTCTCCAAATGATGAAAGGATAATACGCGGTAAATCGAGAGATTGCTCTATACTTATAAGCCGTTTTTGAATCTCTTCTTTTGATTCAAGTCTTTCAAGAGGGACAGCATTATCAACATTATAGTTTCCAATTTTTGTCCTTTTAAGTTCAATAAGAACTGCCCCACATCCTATTTTTTGCCCAAAATCATGGCATAAAGTTCGAACATAAGTTCCTCTGGAACATGACACCCGAAACCATACATCAGGCAACTCTATTTTTAGCACTGAGAATTCATAAACATTTATCTTTCTTGCTTCTCTCTCTATGGTTAAACCCTCTCTTGCTATTTTATATAATCTCTTTCCACCCACTTTTATAGCACTAACCATTGGAGGAACCTGTTCTATCTCCCCTATGAACTCGGGGATATATCTTCTTACTTCATTTTCTGTTATACCCTCCCATGACTTTTCTTGTAGTATATTTCCATCAATATCATGTGAATCGGAAATCATACCCAACCGCATTTTTCCCTCATAAGTTTTATCTAAGCCAACAAAATATTCTGAGAGTTTTGTTGCTTTACCTAAACATAGAATAAGCAATCCTGTAGCATTGGGGTCTAATGTTCCTGTATGACCTATCCTTTTAATTCCCGTTTTTTTTCTTATGCAATCTACTACATCGTGAGAGGTTATTCCCGAAGGTTTATCTATCAATAAAATTCCATCCATAACCGCCTTATTAACTTTATCCATTTATTTGTCTTTCAATTGCCTTTAATATTTCTTCTTTTGCCTTGTCTAAGGGCATATTTAAAGTTCCACCTGCTGCACAACGATGCCCACCTCCTCCGTATTGAGTTAGAAATTCTCCAGCATGGAAATGTTTTCGGGAACGAATGCTAATTTTTGTCTTTTCTTGATTTATCTCTGTAAACAAAATCCCTATGGAAACACCTTCTATATTTCTCAGGTTATTTACTAAATTATGACAATCTTCTACTGTTGCCCCAACTTGTTCAAAATCTTTTTGCGTTAAATAGCTATAAGAAACCTTTCCCTGTAATTCCAATTTTGCTCGACTTAACATTCTTTTTTGTAGTTCAAATTGAGGAACGGTTATTGTATCAAATATTTTTGCATTTATTTCTTCAAGGTCAAATTGTGTTTCCATCAGGTGGGAAGCAATTCGATGGGAACGAGCATTTGTATTAGAAAATCGGTATCCACCTGTATCTGTGGCTTGTGCTACATATAGACATATTGCCGATTCCTCTGAGAAAGGGGTCTGTGTATTAATAAACAATTCTGCGATAATTTCCCCACAAGCCGCATAAGATGGGTCTGCAAAACCCATTAGACCATTATCTTCTAATGTTTCATGGTGGTCGATAACCAAAACTTTATGTTTTGCTTGAACCTTCTCGGAAACTTCTCCAATTCTTTCTAACGAGGCAACATCTACAATAACAACGGTATCAACATCAATTTTGGGAAGCCTTTCATCATCTAAAAAATATACTTTATCTGCTCTGGGGAGAAAGGAATACATTTTAGGTATAGGTTTTTCTATTAAGGGGATTATCTGGTTTTTCCCTTGCGATTCTAACCAATACCACAGACCAATAAGACTACCTAAGGCATCTCCATCAGGCCTTTCATGGGTAGTAATCATAATGCGTTCTGCGGATTTTATCTCTTCTATTATTGTGGTTAAGTCCAATTTTATAAAAGGTTGTTCTGTCTTTTTTTGGTGAATCATACTAAAGACTTCTTCCATTGCGTAAACTCTATCCAAACTATCATCCGGGAAAAATCGGATATCGGGAATATATCTCATGTGGAGATTTTGAGCAATCATGGCTTTTACCCAACCTGCTGAATTTTGTAGGGCAACCAGAGAACTTTTTCGCTGCTTTTCATCTCCATAAAGACTTACATATACATTGGCATATCGTAAATCTTTAGACATTTTTACCCCCATTACAGAAACAAATCCCAAACGAGGGTCTTTTATTCCATCAATTAAAAGTTTTGCAATTTCTTCTCGAATATATTCGGCTACTCTTTCGGTTCTTCCTTTGGGTGTCATAACATCTCAATCCTATAATCCAGCATTTCTGCTTCAGCATGATTTGAAGCATACTTTGCAATTTCATTTAACTGAGTATTCGTAAATTTACTTTCATTAGAAACTACACAAACGGTTATATGCACTCTTTGCCATAAATCCAGATAATCTGTCTCGGCTATAGAGCAATTGAATTTATTTCGTATTTGACTAATTAAACTTTTTACAACACGCCGTTTTTCTTTTAAGGACCTTGCGCCGTGTATAAAAAAATCTAAATACAATATACCTATTGCTACCCCAAATCTAATCTCCTCTGTTTAATTTTTTGTTATTGAAATCAGTTTAAGGAAGGTCGCACTTCTTCTAAACGATAAACCTCAATAATATCCCCTTCCTTAATATCTTCAAATTTTTCTAATTTTATTCCGCATTCGAAACCTGCAGAAACTTCACGGACATCATCTTTATTCCTCTTCAAGGAACCAATCTTATCTTCACATATAACATTACCTTCTCGGATAATGCGAGCCAATGCACCTCGAACGGTTGTGCCATCTAACTGGAAGCAACCCGCAATATTACCGAAAGAAGAAGAGCGGAATACCTTACGAATTTCTGCGTGTCCAATTATGACTTCATTAACAATAGGTTTTAAAAGCCCCGATAATGCTTTTCTTACATCTTCTATAATGTCGTAAATAACCTCATACTTACGTATTTCTACGCCTGTTTCTTCTGCTAATTTTTGAGCACGGGGATTTATGCCTACATGGAAAGTTATTATAATTGCTTTGCTTACCTGCGCCAACAATATATCGAACTCATTTACTTCCCCCACACTGGAACGAATAATTTCTACCCCAACTTCTTCATTCCCTAACCCTGACAAACTGGATTTAAGAACATCTGCCGAGCCCTGAACATCTGCTTTAATAAGAATATTCAGTTTCTTTTGTTCTCCTGCTTGTACCAGAGAATGGAAATCTTCCAGAGTAATAATTTTGACAGCCTCTCCTGTTTGGAATTTTTTAATTTCCTGTCTTTTTTCTGCAATTAATCTCGCTTTTTTATCATCTTCTACAACGACAAAAGTATCCCCTGCTTCTGGTAGTGATTCTAAACCGGATATTAAAACAGGCGTTGATGGTGGTGCTTCACGGATGGATTCTTGTTGTGAATTAAACATGGCTCGTATTTTTCCCCATGTGCATCCTACAAGACATACATCCCCAACATGCAAAGTTCCATTTTGAACTAAA
>Ga0116168_1001017_pt1 | contig 23244 bp, 18 predicted proteins | sample AD_UKC129_MetaG_FD_89795 | JGI IMG/M metagenome (GOLD analysis project Ga0116168, IMG submission 89795) | Active sludge microbial communities of municipal wastewater-treating anaerobic digesters from Canada - AD_UKC129_MetaG | ecosystem: Engineered > Bioreactor > Anaerobic > Digestate | place...
AAGGGGTTCACCATTGAGGTTGTCTTTCGCTACTTCGGCCAGGGGAGCCAGTTGGGCAACGGCCGCCCGAATGGAATGATCTTTGCCCAGGGTGATGGCTATTGGCACGGGCTGCGACTTTACTGCGAGACACCGACTGGGCAACTTCGCTTTGAAATGGGGCGTCCCCAACCCCAGAGTGCATTTGGTCTTTCCTCCTCTGTGGGTGTCCCCAAGGGTGTGTGGCAGCATGTGGCCATCACCTGGGACGGCGAACAACTGCGGCTTTATTGGAACGGCGTTTTGACAGCCGCGGCTGCGTACGCCGGACCTTATACGCCTCCGAACGGTCCGCTGCGGATTGGTTTTGCCGATGCAGGAATTGGTTCGCTGCAATTGCAGGTGGCCGAATGGGTGGCTTATTCGACGGTTCTTCCCGCTGACGAAATCGCCGGCCACGCGATTGCGGCTTTGCCCGGTCCTTTGGTCGCTACTAGGTTATCAGCACGACCGGCAACCTGGGCGGAGACCTGGAGATTGGCCACCATGTCGGCTGCGGCCGGTAACTGGCGGGATGCCGAACAACAATGGGCCACTTTGGCCGAGCAGACGGATGTGCCACAAGCGATTCGATTCCTGGCGCGCTTTGCCAGTGCGATTGCCAAGCAGCGCCGCGGGGTGACAGGACCGGCGATTCAAACCTGGGCCGCTTTGTCGCAGGATATTTCGACCCCGGAGATTCTGCGCCTCAATTCAGCCGCCATGTGTGTCGTTCGTCGCCGTGGGATCATCTGGGCGGTTGCGGCACCAGAGCTTTACGAGGCCTTGTTGAAATCGACCGACTGGTCCGCCGAGGAGCGACTGTCACTATTGCTACTCTCCGGTCAGGCGGCACTGCAACGTGGTGATCCCGCCCTGGCCCAGCAGCGCTTTGAGGAGGCCCGTTCTTTGCCCACAACCTCCAAAGACATAGCCTGGGACCTAGCCCTGCGGATCGCTCATTGCCGGCGAGCGGCCAAGGATTGGGAAGCGGCCCGCCAGGCCTATCGCCAAATTGCCGAGGCTACCGATGCGCCCATGCCGGTGCGGAGTTTGGCCCTTCTGGCCTGGGCATCGACCTACGAACGGGCTAGCCAATGGGCGGATGCGGCGAAGGCCTATCGCGACATTGGCGGTTCACCGATCCTCCATCCTGTTCATCGCTGGGAGGCCGAGGAGCTTGCGCGCGAGATGGACCGCCTAGCCCAAGGGCTTCCCCGGCGCGACCCTAGCTGGCATCGAACGCCTGCCCCGGTGGTGCCGAATCCTGGATTGGTGCTGCATGTTGCGCCCCAGGGGAACGATGCCAATGCCGGAACGACCGAGGCACCGCTTGGCTCCTTGGAGGGAGCGCGAAACCGTATCCGCCAGATCAAGAGCACAAGCGGCCTGCCACGAGGTGGGATCACCGTTTTGGTCCATGGCGGGATTTATCCCGTAAGACAGACACTGGAACTCACAGAAGAGGACTCCGGCACGCCCGATTCGCCCATCGTCTTTTCTGCCCAGGAAAACGAGGTGCCCATCTTTACCGGAGGGGTGGTTCTAACCGGCTTTCAACCTGTTCGCGATGCCAATATCCTCAGACGTCTTCCCGAGGAGGCAAGGGATAAAGTCGTGCAGGTCGATGTGCGGGCCAATGAAGTGGAGGACCTTGGGACGCTGGGATCCCGTGGTTTTGGCCTGGCTGGGTATCCGACACATCCCTGGGTGGATGTCTATTGCAACGACCAGCCGGGGACGCTGGCCCGCTGGCCGAATGACGGCTTCGTTAACATCAAGGGCTTAATCGGCGGATCAGGTGATCAACCGGGGACGTGGACCGTCGAGGGGCGGCCGCTGACTTGGGACCTGAACAATGAAATCTGGATGTACGGTTACTGGCGCTACCTTTGGGCGGGAACGACAATCCGTGTGGCGTCTATCGACCGAAAGACCGGCCAATTAAGGACCGCCGGTCGATCGAATTACGGCTTTGCGGATGGCATGCCCTATTACTTCTTCAATGTTCTGGAGGAATTGGATCAACCGGGTGAGTGGTACTTGGACCGTAAAAGTGGCATCCTTTATCTGTATCCTCCGCAAGATGAATCGTCGCTGCGGGTGACGTTGCCCGTCCTTGCAGCGCCCTTCGTCCGTACAAAAAACACCTCGCATGTTCGGTTCGTGAAACTGACATTCGAGTGTGGGCGATCTGAGGGGTTTGTCGTCCAAGACGGTACGGACGTGGCACTCCTTGGATGCCGGCTACTCCGCCTGGGGACAAATGGCGTTGTGGTTCTGGGCGGGACAAGGCACCTCATCATGGGTTGCGATATCGGAACCGTCGGAGCCGGTGGCATCCGCCTTGCCGGAGGCGACGAGAAGACCCCGACGCCGGGCGGTCATGTTGTGGAAAACTGCCACATTTGGGATTTCACCCGCGTTGATCGCAACTACGCCCCGGCCGTCCATGTCGATGGCGTTGGGAACGTCATTCGCCACAATCTCTTTCACGACTCACCCCACCATGGAATCCGCCTGGAAGGCTTTGATCACTTGGTTGAGCTGAATGAGGTCCACAGCGTGGTGTACGAATCGGACGATCAATCGGGTATCGACATGTTTGGCAATCCGATTAGTCGGGGCAACGTTCTGCGTTGGAATTTCTGGCATCATATCGGCAGTGGACACAATGTGGCGGGCCAGGCCGGTATCCGCCTCGACGACATGATCAGCGGTGTGGCGGTCTATGGGAATGTGTTCTACCGCGCGGCGGGTGGCCAATTTGGTGGCCTGCAAATTCACGGTGGGAAAGACAACTGGGCCGACAATAACCTCTTTATCGCCTGCAAGGCGGCTGTAAGTTTTTCCGCCTGGAGTGAAGACCGCTGGCTGAAAACCGTCCGTGACTGGTTGGAGAATGCCCGTCGGCGTGGACTGGATGTTTCCAAGCCGCCGCTGTCTGAGAAGTATCCGGAGCTTCTCCAGTTGGAAAAGGATGCCAACCGAAACTTCATTCTTCGTTCACTCGTCATCAGTTGCGGTGAATTTGCGATTCGGGACCCCGGCGTTAACGTCTTTTTCGACAACCACGCAGCCGAGGGAGACATCGGGTTTGTGGACCCCTTCCATCGGCAGTTTGGCTTGAAGCCGGATTCCCCTGTTTTCCAGTGGTTCGATTTTCGCCCCATCCCCTTCGAGGAGATCGGCCTGTATGCCAGTCCGGAGCGGGCAACGTGGCCTATTACCCACACGGTTTCCCCAAAGTACGTAGGCAAGTAAACTGGAAGGCGTTGGCGTAGGTGTTGGCACAACATATCCTTTGTGCTGGCGACGTGTTTGCATCTTGGAATAAGGAGCGAGGCTCATGACAACTCGAACAACGCGACGTCGATTTTTGCAACAGACGGCAGTGACCATGGCCGGGCTTAGCGTGGCGACGCCCTGGTTGTCAGCAAAAGCCGCCGAATCGACCGCACCTACCCCGCCACCGGTTCCGCGCTGGCGAGGCTTTAATCTGCTCGATTTTTTCCAAGCCATGTGGCGTCAGGTGGAAGGCGATTTCGTGAAGGTGACTCCGACTCCTGAGGAAGACTGCCAACTCATCGCTGAATTGGGGTTTGACTTCGTTCGCTTGCCTTCCGACTACTGGCTATGGATCGACTCCGATTGGCCGAGAACGAAAAAACTGAAACCCGATGACATGTTCAAAATCCGCGAGGCCACGTTGGAGAAGATCGACCAGTCCATCGAAACGTGTCGAAAGTACGGGTTGCACGTCAACTTTAATCTTCACCGTGCGCCGGGCTACTGCATCAACGACCCGGAACGAGAACCCGTCTCCCTCTGGAGCGACAAGGTTGCTCAGGAGGCGTTTGTTTACCATTGGGAAATGTTTGCCAAGCGATACCGTGGCATCCCCGCCAAGGAACTCAGTTTCAACCTAGTGAACGAGGCCCCCAGTCCTCGGCCCGGCTATATGACAGCGGAAGACTATTGCCGCATCATGACGCAGGCCATCGAGGCCATCCGTAAGGTTTCTCCCGATCGCCTCATCTTCGTCGATGGTTTAAACGTGGGGACCAAGGTGGTGGAGGGCCTCATCCCGCTTGGTGTGCCGCAAAGCGTCCATGCCTATTATCCGGCGCAGATCAGTCACTATCGGGCATCGTGGGTGGATCGCAACTCCAGCTTTCCCGATCCTACGTGGCCCATTCGCAACCCTGATGGCTCGGTGAAGATTGGCCGCAAACAATTGGAGGAGCACTTCGCCCCTTGGGGTGAGTTGCGAAAGAAGGGGATTGGCGTTCACTGCGGGGAAACCGGGTGCTTCAATCGGACGCCCCACGAGGTCTTCCTTGCCTGGATGGAAGATGTCCTCGACATCCTTAAGACGCACGATATTGGCTGGGCCTTGTGGAACTTCCGCGGCTCGTTTGGAGTTCTGGACTCCGGACGCCAGGATGTCGCGTACGAAGACTTCCACGGCCACAAGTTGGACCGCAAACTCCTCAACCTTCTCCAGAAGTATTGAGGTGATAGGTCTTCCGCGGGCAACATCGGTGTTGCCTGCGGTCAACAATTGCCTATGCAAGTTGTGGCGTCATTAACGATTGCGCCGAATGCGGGGATATCAGCCCCGCATTTTCTTTTTTGTCTTACCCCCCACACGGATGATCAAGGCCGTTTCATATCCCATGGTTTTCTAAAGGTCTGATCCACTCGAGAGGTATGCTTCGGAGAGAATAACCGTCTGCCTGCTATGGAGAGAACGCCCGATGACAACGATGACACTGCCCGATCAGGTAATCCCGCTACCGGCCGATCCGCGATTGGCCCATGCCCTCGTTGCCGCGGTGGAAGATGCCCTCACCATGTGCAATGCCCGCGCGAAACTGGTGGGCATCAATTGTGTGCCCATCTTTGAGGCCGGTGCGATCACGGGCGTGATTGGCCTCCATGGTAAGGCAACGGGTTTCCTCACGTTTAACACGTGCGAACAGGTGGCCATAGCCCTGACCTCGGGGTTTCTCCAGGAGCCTGTGAGCGGCATCAATGGCCAGGTTGTCGATACGGTGGGAGAATTGACAAACCTCATCGCCGGCGGGCTGAAGAAGCGGGTGTCTGACACGCCCTGGGGGATTCAGTCCGTGACAGTACCCTCCGTGATCGTTGGGCACAATTATCAGATCGTGTATGCCCGAGGGATTACCTATCTTTCGGCGACGTTTGAGCACGAAAATCCCGAGGCATTTCTTTTGGACCAACGGTTACTCCAGGCGGCCGTTTCGCTCCTCCGCGTGTGAGGCGAAAGGCCAAAGCCCGCAACGTGACGGCCGCCGTTCCTCCAGACTTACCGTAGGGGCAGGCCCCTGCGCCTGACCATCCGTGGAATTGTCAAAAGGGCGAACACGGGGAATTACCCCTGTTATGTCTGCCAAAGCTTATTACCTCGCCGATTGGCATGGCGATTGCTAGATATAAAGACGTCCGAGAGACGGGCGACGACCAGGCGGTGGCAATGTTTGGCCACCGACGATGCAACCGGACAGAGAAGAGGCAGCGAGACCCGTCCCGAGACTTGGGGCCGGCACTTAGAAGAGGCCGTTTTTACGGATAGGGACCGTCGGGACCCCCCAACACGCGATGCTCTCCTCCACCCAGACGAGGAACCCACCCGACGGACCCAAAGTACCGGCTTCCACCCCTACGCAGGCGAGCTGGATTTGCCGCCCGAACAAATCCAAGCTCGCCTGTATTTTTTTGCTATAGCAAAATTGAACACATGTTGCAAAATAAACCACCATTTAGCGGCGATATGTTCTATACAGCCGTGGTATTTTGCGACACCCCAAGAGGCCGCCAATTTTTTTCTTGAAGTATTGCCGGACCACCGTTTGGCCTCGCTCGACTCGTCAACGGCATGTGCGGCTTAAGGCAAAATTGGGCTAAGTTCGGGAAATCGGCCTTCGGCATCCTCCTTCGGTGGCCAGAATTCTTCTCGCCAAATTCTTCGCACAACATCCCGGGCAGTCTCTTCCGCCTCAGCAAGGTCTTCCTCCGTCCAAGTGGCCTCACGTAATCCAGTACTTTCCGTCTTCTTGGGAAGCAAGATGTATCCCAGTGACACATTGCGATCCTTGATGACGTGGCCGGCCAATCGCCGATAGAGGGGCAACTGAAGGTCGATCCACACCCGCTGGCCGCCGACCTTCTTATGATGTGACTGTTCCGGTTTGGTATTGTCGGTGTCGGTCACTTTGTAATCCAAGATCAAATACCACTGTGTTTCGCGGTGTTGGTCGATGCGGTCAATTCGCCCTTTAAGCCGAATGGTTTTGCCGTCCACGTCCAGGAGGACGGGTTCCTTCGGCTCGTATTCCGCATGGAGAATCCTCCACTGTTTGGCGTGCTCCGCCTGGAATGTGGCAAATGCCCGCAGGCGTGCCTTAAGTTGCTCGATTTGAATGGGAACCGCCGGCAACGGTGCGGCAGAAAGGCGCTGCTTAATGATGGCTTCAAGGCGACGAATGAGATGTTCCGCAATGGCATCAGCATCAGTGCTGTCGCGGAGACGCGACCGGGCAAACTCACAAAGAACCTGATGTGCCAATTCGCCAAACCCGGCAGGGTCTAGCTCCTCAATCTGGTCGTTTACGGTCGCAACCTTGAGAATATGCCGTAAGTAAAACCGATACGGGCAGGCTAGGTAATCGCGGAACTGTGTCACGCGGATCTCGGTGATCGGCTCCACAGGTTGAGGGCGCGGCGGCTCCAAGTGCTGGTTGTTCGGGGCGGCCATTGTCCAGCGGGATGGACGGCGTCGCGGCGATTGATCGCCCAAACCAAAGTACGCCCGAACTTGTTTCACCATCGTTTCATCATCTGGGGAAAACAGGAACCGGCTGGGCAAGAGGGTATCGCCATCCAGGTTTTGCCGGCCGGCGATCAATTGATATTCCTCCCGGGACGAGACGAGTAAGCTTAGGTTGTAAGCATCGCGGGCAAATCGCTGGCGATTGTCGGCGATCCCCAGCCATTCCCGCAGACGTGGCGGCAAGAGGGGATCACTCCTCACCGCCGACGGAATGTACCCTTCGTTGACCATCGTCACGATCGTGGCCGGGGCATCGTCCCAGGGCAGGTCCAACCAACCCATCAACTCGATGGAAGGCCCCGGCGCTTCCGCAGCCAACCGCTGATGAACTAACTGCTGTTCGACCCAGTGCAGTAGGTCAAGCGGTGTCCCTTGCCACGGCACCTGATCAAGAAGCACTTGCGGAACCTGCTGCCATGTTTGAATTGCTCTCAAAATGATCCGGCAGATTTCAAGGGTCTGGGGATTCTGCTGCAACCCGTCGGGATCGTCGGGCTGTCCAAAGCAATTAAGCAACACGCGGCGGATCATTTCTCCGGCTGTGTCGATTCGTTGGGGCTTTGTCCATTCCTCTGGTTGCAAGAGATTCCAGACGGCCTCCCAGATTTCCTTGACCGGGCCATGTTCCTTGGCCATGGCCTGGGCATCCATCAATAGGGGAAGCCGTTCGCCGATCCACTCGTCCATTTCGGTGAGGAAGTCTCGTGACTGATCGAAACGCGTCCGTAACCACCGCTCGATCTGGGGATGACGGATCAGGGCGGCAAAGGCCTGGGCCGTCGGTTGGCTGACAAACTGCTGAAGGCTTCGCATCAAGACCCATACGGAGCTTTGCAGCACAGGACGACCGGCACCAAACCGACCGACCAGATCGTGTTGCTCCAGAGCCTCTTGGACGAGAGGAAGCAACCGTTCATCGGGCAAACCAATGCTGATCTCCTCGACCGAGAAGCGATCGCCCCATTTCGCCAGGGCGTCGATCACGGCATGGGCCTGGTCAATGGGCTGATGGCATACGGCGATCTTGTCGCAGGGGATTCGGACCGGCAGTTCTTGCCACTGTTCGGGGATCAAGCAGCCGAGATCGTCAAAATGATCGTGCAGTGACTCCGGGGCCAGGACCAACGCCGTGACGCGATTTCCCAATTGCCGCAGCATGTCGCGGACGATGGGCGGCAAATCGACCAGCCCGACGAGAAGAATCTCTCTGTCCGTGCGGCATTCATTGTTTTTGAGGGCCTCCCGACGCGCGAAATCAATATCCCAAAGCCCACAGCCGTGAAGTGCCTTGAGATAATATTCCTCCAGCTTGCAAAGGGTTTCCCAACGTTGTTGGTCGGGAAACTTAGGATCATGCTTGAGGGCCTCCTTCAGAACTGTCTGACAATCATAACCGGCCCCAAGCACTTCCCGGTGAAAGCTGGCCAACAGTTGGGCCAGGGCGAGCTGTTGGGTGGGTTTCATGGTAGGCTGATAGGCCGGAAAGAGGCGATGGAGGAGCTTTTCGTCAGCGTAGGCCAACTCCTTAAGGGCCGCCCACCACGCCAGCAAACAGGTGGCCTCGTCGGCCAGAGGTCGATGATGGGGATATAACGTCTCGGGAAGCCGCCCCACGGTGATCACATCGGGCGGGAAAAGCACAAGTTTTTGACCGGCGGCGATATCTGCCAAACGGGCGAGGAAGCGACGCGACGACCAACCGGTGGGCAGGACGACGCGGTAGCCGGAGAGGTCCCACCGTGGAGGTTGACCCGGCGACACAGGCACACTGGCCTGGAGATACTGGATCAGGGCTATCACGGCGGGGCGAGACCAATCCAAAAAAACCCGCTTTACACGCCCGGAAAAGCAGGTTCTTAAGGGAGATTGACCTTGTTCTTCGACATCCGATCCCTTCGATGAACGCGGTCTAGCCATTCGCTTTAGGCCCCTCTGGCGTCTGATTTCCGTCCGGAGGTTTCGCCTCGCGCGGACGGTGATGATCACGGTCTAGGTACGTATTGGCCCAGGACGAGGTGTGGGCCAATTCTGCATTGTACACGACGGGCGGTCCTTCCAGCATCGATTCGGCCTCACCAAAGGCCTTCAGACGCTCATAGGCAATCGCCCAAAGGCATTCCTTGTCCTGCAATTCGCACCGACCGTCTGCCGAGCCACCACAGGGTCCGTTCCGCCCACATTTAGAGCACCACCGCTTGGGGCAGACATAAGCGCAGTCGGGCAGACTGCAGTCCCCGCAATCCTGGCATCCGTACATCATGAATTTGGAGAATTGCTCCAACTTGTAGAGTGCCCGCGCGGGCAAAGGGGGTTTCGGCTTTTTGGCCCAGCGGGCATAGAGACGCTTAGCGAGATTCCACAGGCCCCGATCCCGCGTGAAAAGAAGGGCATGAACCCATCGTGAGATGCGATAACCGAGGGTCACATAGCGAGAACGCTTCGGCTTTTGCAGGGACGCCAGATACTGCCGATTGATGCGGTCGGGCGAAGAGATGCCCGTGTCGGGGTCATGCTCAAAGAAAAAGAACTCGTCGGGCAAGGCAAACTGGATTTCCCGCAGGAAAATCTTCCAGTCATCCGGGGCAAAGGAGCCCAAGATTTCCATGATTTCGCTAAAGGTTTCTGGTTTACTCAACCCGCCTAAATAGCCCGCAGAAAACCCCAGTCCCTTGAGGACCGCCAACTGTTTGGCTGCCAATTCCGCAAAAAACTTTCGTCCCCGATCGGGGCCGGCGCCGTATTTGTCGCACAAGGCCATCAGGTCATCGCTGACGACGCAGCCGGGCAATTTCCCCGAGTGAAAGAGCTTCGCAATCGTCCGCGTGAGCAGATAAACATTGCCGATGACCGGAATGTTGGTGATGCCGCGGGCTGCCAGAAAGAGCTTGACCTCGTGGTATTTCCGCATGTCGTAGCCCAGTTGGGTGATGACCCATTGGGCCCCCGTGGCGATCTTGCGAATCAATTTGAAGTACTGGGGGACAAGTTCTCGTTCGTAACGTTTGAAGGGCGAAACAGCACATCCAATGAAAAACTGCGTTGGGGGAAAACGCTCTGGTTTTCCGCTGCGGGAAAGGACCTCCAGGCCGTCATTCATGGCCTTGAGGAGGGCAATCAAGCTGACGGAGTCAAGATCGAACACACCCTGCGGTCGTCCGCCGAAACCCGTCACAGGATAATCACCCGTAAGGGCCAAGACGTTCCAAAAGCCCTCTGCGGCCAGGCGCCAGGCGAAGGATTCCAGGCCACTCCGGTTGGAGTCTTTACACGTCATGTGAATGACGACGCGGTCCCGATCCTCCACAAAGTGGGCAATCCAATCGGGAGGGAGCATGGGCGTGCCCCCGGGGCTGTCCGTGATGGAAATCCAACCCACTTGCGGCAGGGAGAGTAATTCGCGGGCGAAGACCACCGGCGGGATGGCCTCGGGATTCGCGGGGACACCTCGGGTGGAGACGATTTCCACACCACAGGGAAATGCCCCACTTCCCAGGAGATGCCGAAATCCCGGCTTCTGGCTTTCGCTCGCTGCGTGATCGGACATAGAAGATAACTCCCCACTAAGGAGGAAACGGGCATTGGCACAGGCCATCCCTCATCGCATCCAGTTCCACGAGATAGCGCCCGGGAAATGCGATGAGACATCGGAACCGGTCAGATGTAAAAGGTCCCTCACGGGGCCGTTACTTGCGTCAGCTCGGCGGCGAGCTTGCGGGCGACTTGGACGGCCGCGCTGGCGTTTTCGCCATAGCCGTCGGCGCCAATCTGATCGGCAAACTGCTGCGTGATGGGGGCACCGCCGACCATGATCCGCACCTTGTCGCGCAAGCCGCTTTGTTGGAGGGCCTCGATGACCGACTTCATGTTCAACATCGTTGTGGTGAGAAGGGCCGACATGGCCACGATCGTGCCGGGCTTTTCCTGCGCTGCTTGGACGAATTTCTCGGCGGGGACATCAACACCAAGGTCAATCACCTCGAAGCCAGCGCCTTCCAACATGGAGGCCACAAGGTTCTTGCCAATGTCGTGGAGATCGCCCTTGACCGTGCCGATGACAACGCGTCCGACACGTTTGGCTCCCGTCTCGGCCAAGCGTGGGGTGATCAACTCCAGGGAGGCCTTCATCGCCCGCGCCGCAATGAGAAGCTCCGGCACGAAATACTCGTTGCAGGCGAAGCGGTTCCCCACTTCATTCATCGCCGGGATCATGTACTTGGCGATCAGTTCGGACGGGTCAACATTGGCCTCCAAGGCGGCCTTGGTAACCTCGACGGCCAAACGGTGGTCACCCGTCACAATGGCGTCATACAATTTGGAGTAATCAGTCATGAACCCCTCCGAGATGTCTTGCTTAAAAAGGAATGGCAAAACCCATCGTTAACGGCCACAACGGGATTTTTCCCCTCATCCCGCGCGCCCTCCTATATTACCAGGGTGCGGCATCCGTTGCCAAGAGCTAAAGCCCCCTGGCGGACTCCCCCAAATCGGCGCACAACCCTATCGCGGCAGTGGTCTTGTGTAACACGGTTGGAGGCAGGGGATGCCTCGCCCCTACCCCCGATACAAGCCAGCGCTGTACTATGAGGGTTTCCTAGAGTCTTCACCGCAACAACAACTTTCGTTATCCCCAGGACGTCAATCGTGATGAAACTTGCTTACAGTACAAATGCCTACATGCGGTTCCCCTTTGAGGAAGCCGTCTCGCGGATCGCCAGGCTCGGCTACACAGGTCTGGAACTGTTGGCCGACGTCCCCCACGCCTGGCCGATGAATCTGCTTCCCGGTGACGTGGAACACATTCGAGAGATACTTAACCGCCACGGGATGGCAATTTCCAATATCAACGCCTTCATGATGCGTGGGGTCAACGATCGGCGGCAGCCGTACTGGTATCCCTCTTGGATTGAACCTGATCCGAATTATCGGGCGATTCGGCGGGAACACACCAAACGGGCACTCAAGCTGGCGGCGGAGTTGGGTGCACCGGGGATTCAGACCGAGCCAGGTGGGCCACTCCCGCCCGGCATGTCCCGCCGTCATGCCTACCGTATTTTCTACGATGAATTGATGCCCTGTGTTGAAGTCGCCGAAAAACTAGGCGTTCATCTCCTTATTGAGCCGGAGCCAGGGCTTTTGATCGAGCGATTCGAGCAATTCCTCGAGTTTACCAGCATGATTGACTCACCGGCGGTGGGCCTTAACTTTGATATTGGTCACGCCTTTTGTGTGGGCCAATCGCCCGAGGTGTGGATTTCCACCATGGCCCCGTTTACGCGGCACTATCATATCGAAGACATCTCGGCCCAGCGGGTCCATCATCACCTCATCCCCGGCGAAGGGGCAATTGATTTCGCAGCCGTGCTGAAGGCCATTCGAGATTCCCATTATTCCGGTTGGATTACGGTGGAGCTTTACCCCTATATCGATGATCCTGACGCAGCCGGCCAAAAGGCCCTGCGGTACCTTCAGAGTGTGGCACAATCGATCGGAAATTGATCCTTTTTGCAAAATGATGATCGCATGTCCAGAGACTTGAAGAAGGACTCTCGAAAGGTCCCGATAGCTTCCCCCGGAGCGGCAGATCCGTTGGACTCGTTCCGGGCATATTGCCAGTTGATTCGCCTGCCCAACCTGTTCACGTCAGCAGCCGACGCCCTGGCCGGATTTTTTGTGACCCATCCGCGGATCGCCGAGACGGACCTATCCTCGCTATGGGTCATTGTCTTCAGCAGTGTGGCGTTTTACGCAGGTGGCGTAGTCCTTAATGATTGGGTAGATCGGGAAGTCGATCGCCAGGAACGGCCGCATCGGCCCATCCCCTCAGGTGCCGTCTCGGCCAGGGCGGCCTGGAAGTTGGGAGTTGGATTTCTCCTATTGGGGCTGATTTTGGCGGCGCTTGTGGCTTGGCAGCGGCAGAACCCTTGGCCCGTCATTGTGGCCGCGCTTTTGACCACGACAATCACGTTTTACAACTTCTGGGCCAAACGATTCTTCGTTGGGCCAATCGTGATGGGCCTGTGTCGGGCGGAGAACCTCTTACTGGGGGCGTCGCTGGGTATCGGAAAAATCGCCGCTTTCTGGCCGGTGACCTTGGCACTAGGCGTGTACGTGGTAGGGATTAGCGTTTTTGCCCGGCGGGAAACGGAACGGTCACCCCGGCGTAACTTGGCCGCGGGACTTTGTCTGATGTTCGCAGGCCTGGGCATCCTGGGGGTTTTTCCTCTGACCGCCCAACGGGTCGTCGTGGGCCAGGAGCGGTTATGGCTTCTTTTGGCAGTCCTGGCCCTGTGGATGTTGGTTCGCGGGGTGTGGACGCTGGCCGACCCCGTACCGCGCCGGGTGCAGATCACGGTGACGCAGGCCGTCATGGGGATTATTGTCCTCGACGCAGCGGCCGTGTTCGTCACGCATGGCCCACTAGGAGCACTTCCCGTTTTGGCCTTGGTTTTGCCCACAACCTGGGCAGCGCGTTGGATTGCCGCAACGTGATCGGTCGGGGTAAGACCGGAGGACTTGCCAATTGGCCCGCGACATTGGCGACAATCAATCGGTAAGTTCTAGGGTGATTTTATTATCTCCCGAAGCGTTTACTGTTGCCCGAAGGCCGGACGTGTTGATGTCGGCATACTTGGCGGGCAGAAGGTGACGGGGAGCGGCTGGTGGCGGCGGCGCTCCGCCTGCCGGGTTTGCAGGCATAGCGCCGATTTCGCTCGACGGGGTTTCGCCAGCTTGGTCACCGCCCTCCATCTTGACGACCGTCACGTTATAATCGCCCGGAATAGCACCATCATTCACGTCGAAGGTTCCCAGCTCGGCCTGGCCCTGCGCATTTGTTCGCCCAAAGGCGGCCCTACCGTCTGGAGAAGTCGGATGGAGCGTCACCGTTGCGCCTTCCACTGGTGCCCCGCGGTACGTTACGGTAACGCTAGCCGGAACCCGCTTGGGACGGTTATCCGCCGCTTTTTTGCATCCCGACAATGCCAGCGTTGCTGCGACTGTCAACAACAAACCGACAACCCAATTTCGCATTGTGAAGGCCCTCACATAGTTCTGAATACGCCAACTCCGCCCGCGTCAGCGCGGCGATTGTCAAACTGTAGGCATCGCCGCAGACAACGGTGGTACACGTCGAGAACATCCATAAAACCCAAGCCTCATCACTGTCCAAGGGCGGTCAACGCCCAGGCACAAGATGGGGCGGTACATCACCCATTGATCACAATTTCACGCGCGATTCTGGTCGTGGCGATGTTCCGGATCACGGAGTGGCGACCGACTCGCCGCCGGCCATCGACCCGAGTGCTCCCCAGACGCCATACGGGCTGGGACCACCACGGTTGCCAGGCTGTGGTGATGACAAAATACCCGTGTCGATGGTTTCGCTGAAGAACCTTACCGATCCATCCATCAATAATCCATTGACACCACCGGGGTGATAACTGGACGGCGAGAAAATCCCCCATTCCCAGCTATTAGCCGTACCCAAACAGGTCGGCCCATTTGGCGGGAGCACGGTGGTCACACCATTCCAGTAAGGACGTCCATCTGCCCAGCGTCTGCCAACGGCCTTCTCACTGTGGATGGTATAACCACTAGCGTACATACCGTTTGCACCCTTGGTGGCCAAGCAAAGGGTCGGGTTTTGATCAATACCCGAAAGATTCGCCACGCCGTCACCCTTCAACGCACCGGAGCGGGTGTAAATGCTTCGCTCGACCATTCCAATCGTATTACTTGACCCGTCCACAATGTCAGAAAAGCTGCACCAATACTGATGCGCGAACGGCCCGCGGTTTGGCCGATCATAAGCATTTCGGTTTATATGGTCACCCACGCTGAACATGTAATTGTTGAACGCCTGCTCACTCGCAGGATTCTGCTTTCCGTAGGCAGGGTCCGATGGGCAAAGAAGAGCGGGTGTCTGTTGCCGAAAAGGCGGATAATCCGTTCGCCAGGCTGCCGGGCCGAATGGATTCACCCGTGTTCCGTTGTTGAGTGTGCCCCCAGCAACGATTTGGTCCCACAGGGCCCTTTGTTCGAGGAATGGCAATAGCGGGATCAGACCACACAATTGAGTATTGTTGCCATCATCCCACGGGTCTGTGCCTTGTGTGCCGGCCTTCAACGCTACAAAAACCTTGTGGATATCATGATAGTTGTGCAGGGCCAAACCTAATTGCTTCAAATTATTCGTGCATTGGCTTCGTCGAGCAGCCTCCCGTGCCGCCTGGACGGCCGGCAACAGCAAAGCGATCAAAATACCGATGATGGCAATCACCACGAGCAATTCGACGAGCGTAAAACCTCGTCTTTTCATCGACAAAATGCCTAGCATAGGACACCTCCTAAGTTTCTCGATAACAACAAAACCACTCATTAACACGTTTTAACACGTTATCATGCCACGACGCGCGGCTACAGTTTTTTATTCACCGCCACGCATAGCACATTCTGGTGATTTGCAGTTAGAGCTTTTGCTTTAGGAAGTCTAAGCTGACCCTCCAGGGGACATGCGCAGTGGGGTTAAGGCAGCGTTATGAAAGGCTTGCTGCTGGGGGGAAGCACGGAGTGGTCCTCTAGCAGTTAGCCGGAAAGCTTTACCCTAGCCAGCTATAATCTACCGTGGCGACAAATGCTTGTCAACAATTTTGCGGGTGTTCCCAAAGAAAATTGTTCGGTCGCTATCGCAATGGGAAGCCTCCCCTTAACATCCGGTCGAACACTCCGCTCCGACGGACCTTTTTCCCGGCATTTCTGTTTTTCTTGAGAGTAGGGGGCGGAGGGACAATATCAACCCTGAGCCTTGGAGGAACTATTCCTGCGGCACTTGCAGCACCTTCTCAATCACTTCGGCGTAACGCAGGACCGTGAGATAGTTTCGCAAGCCGAACCCCGATGTTCGCAAGGCCTCCTCGGAGAAGTCGCCCATCATCGATTTTGGATTGCTTGGGTGAACACCGTCTCGGGAGATGAGGGTGGGTACTTCATACGTCTCGTAGCCTTGGAACTTTTCATCTGCACCGTCCCAATCCTCAGGACGCCGCTTGAGGATTTCCGCGTGATAGTCAATCAGGGGAACTTTCAACTGCTCGGCAACCTCGCGTGCAATTTGGGCAAAGCGGACAGCCTTCTCCGCGCGACCGTGGCGGGGCGGAATCGTGGTTAGGATGACGATCGTCCCGCGATTTAAACATTTTTCCACAACTGCACGGAGCTTCTCGCGGTATTCTTGCTCATCCAAATCGTTGAGGTCATTCGTCCCGAACATGATGACGGCGGTTTCGGGCCGCAGGCGTGTCAACCATCCATCGATATTCTCAAACGCCCAGCGAATGGTCGTCCTGCCCTCGTTGCCAAATTCAGGGCCGCGCCAATCGCGCCAGCATTCAGGCAGCATGTACGACTTGACAACACGCACTGCCCGTTCCATCTCCGGCGGCATGTTGCGGCACTCGTAGGCCAGCGGTGCCCAAAATGCCAGACTGACGGTAATCGAATCCCCGAAGAGCGCGAGTGTTCCCTTTCGGCCATCAAATCGGGCATGGACTTGCCGCATGTGTTCGATCGTCGCGGCATCAAGTGGCGGGATCGGCGGCGATTCGTCGCCCTTCGTCTTGGCACCAACCAGCAGCCCGAGGACAACCACAAAAGTCAAGCCAACAAGCGGCGTCTTAGGGGCATTCATGTCGATAACCTCCGCGCGACCCGCGGGCACGCTTGCTCTCGGACCGAAAGCCTGCACCGTAGTTTCACGATCTCTTGGCCGGGGAATGATGCGAACGTGTGCTCCCAATGGTCATTGAAACTTTGTGACGCCAGGGATGGGCGCGGGATAGATGCCGTCCGGACCCGGTTTGACGGGCGGATCGATGTCGAACCCATATCGTGGCAGGCTAAAGGACAATTGGGATTGCATGGCCTCTTCCCAGGTAATCAGTTGTCCGGTGTAGCACACCATCTGCGCCAAGATGCCCAACATGGTGCTCGTGAACATGTAATCGCCGTTGTTGATGGGTTTACCCTGACGAATGGAGTCGAACAGCTCTTTGTGCTCGACATCATACATGCTGACCTTAGGGCCTTTGTACTCCCACTCTGTTGCGCCTTCGATGCGGGGGCGGCTGGGCAGAATGCAACGCCCTTTGGTTCCGAAGATGATGTCCGACGTTTCGTTGTAGCAGCCAGGGATATCGCGGCAGAACCCGAAGACACGCACACCGTTGTCGTATTCAAACACCACGGAGTGGTGGTCGAACAGATCGCCATACTTGGGATCGATACAGGCCTGTCGGCCTCCCAGTCCCCATGCCCGCAGCGGTGGCTTGTCGCCAAGGGCCCAAGACGCCTTATCCAGGCTGTGGATGAGTTGCTGTCCCGTTTGGTCACCGGACAACCAGTTGAAGTGATACCAGTTTTTGAACTGATAGTAGGCCTCGCTCCAACCAGGTTGGCGTGGCCGCACGACATAGGGCGACGTGATGTAGGTCTCCTGGATCGCGACAATCTCGCCGATGGCGCCGTCGAACACCCGCTTCATCGCCTCACGGACACCATAGTCATATCGCCAGCACAATCCGGAAACGACGGCTAGGTTCTTCTTTTTGGCTTCTTCACAGGCGGCCATGGCCAGCTTCAGACCCGGCACATCCAGGGCGTGGGGCTTCTCACAGAAGATATGCTTTCCGGCGTCCACGGCTGCCTTAAACATCACAGGGTGAAAATGCGATGCCGCCGCAATGAGCACCACATCCACACCGCAGTTGATGAGCTTTTCGTAAGCGTCGAAGCCCACAAAGCAGTGATCATCGTCAACCTGGACTTGATCGGGATAGCGGGCCTTCAACTGTTCGCGTGCACTCCGGAGGTGTTCCTCAAAGATGTCGGCCATCGCCACCAGCTTGATGTCTTTTCCCGCGTTCATGGCGTTTGCCGCGGCACCACTTCCCCGGCCTCCGCAACCGATGAGGCCGATCTTGAACCCTTCCTGGCCCGCGGCGTGAACCATCCGTTCCAAGGGGAGTGTGACCATGGCGCCACTGACCGCGGCTGTGGTGGCCTTCAAAAACTGACGACGCGACGGAGTTGAATCCAGCGATAAACGGCTTTTGGACATAGTGTTTTCCCTCCGATTTTTGAGACGGGGCGAAGCACAACCTTCATCGTCCATGGTTTTTCATGGGCGGATTTGCCAGAAACATCTTGCCACACCTGCATGGCAAAAGCAAGCTACGCGGCGTGCCCGCATCTCGGGTGGAACCGGAAAACCGAGAACATGGGAACACTATCTGGGAGGTGTACCTATTTTGACATCTGCGAGGCACTAAAGAGGAGGCACAGCCCACGGAAGGTTTGCAGAAGCAATGGGGCCGGTGATGAGATAAGAAACGATGGAAACGGCGAGAGGCGTGACGCTCTTTTTTGCGTATTATCGACGACATTTGATCTATAGAAACGCGTTATCCAGCCTTTTCCGCCAGGTCCCTTCCGGATCGGCAAGGATAACGAAGTTAAATGCCCAAGCTGGGGGACGCCGATTCGTCGGCAAGTTTGGCGGAAGAACGAAGCTCATCCAGAAGAGGATGTTGGTCACATGGCGGAAGAAGAAAAACGACAACTTCAACTCGTTTCGAGGCATCAATCGTAGGGGCAACCCCCCGTGGTTGCCCGGTTTGTTCGCAGCGCCGGTCGTTTGCGTTTGGCGGGGCGGCCGCGTTGTTTGGATTTTGCGCGGACCCGGCGCCATTTGCGCTTTGGGGCAGGCACAGGGGCCTGCCCCTACAGGTTTCGATGCGATCCTAAATCGTAGGGGCAACCCCCTGTGGTTGCCCTGTTATCCGCAGCGCCGGCGGCGGGGACGCCGTCCCTCCCGATTCATCGGGAGGGTCATCGTCCGCGATGACCAATCATTTTGGCGACGTCTCATCGCCCTGGCGAACAACCAACATTGGGCCGACGATGGACCAGGCAGTGAGCAGCACGATTAAGGTCGCAAAACCAAAGACGAGTTCCGGTCGGCCGGGCATGGTGTGCTCGTTACCCAGGGCCAGTACGGTAGCGATCGTATTATTCGTTGCGTGGCACAGGACCGCCGGCCAAAGGCTGTTGGTCCGCTCAGTCAGCAATCCCAAATACCATCCCATCAGGGCGGCGAACATCCCTTGGGTAAAATCGAGATGACAGATTCCAAACAGGACGGCTGCCAAAAAGCTGGCCAACCAGGGGCCCCAGCGGCGTCGGAAGCCTGTCTGAATGTAACCCCGAAAGAGGAGTTCTTCGAAAATGCCCGGGGCAATGCCAATGACGAGGATCGCCCAAAGTTTTTCCGGCCCACTCAGCGAACCGAGTTTACCGCTCAACTCTCGGAGGACGCTTGACTCAGGCAACCACCCCAAGTCGTCGGCGGCAATAAAGGCGATTTGGAGCGAGAGGACACCCACAATGGCCAGCACGATCACCCCGGCATCTCCGGCAGGTTTGGCAAGGCGAAGAGTCTCGCGGATAGGGTGCCGGGAAAGCGACGCGGCGAAAAAGGCCAGCAACCCGAATCCCATCATCACACCACTTGCCCCAATGAGGATCGCCTGCGGTTCATCTGTGGCTTGAGTGAGGACAATTCGAAGCGCGTCGGCAGACTCTCGCGCTTCGGGATAGCGCAACACGGCCACCAGACCGATCAGCCCTAGCCCCATCACTTGGACGACCAGGGAAAGAACAACCACGAGAAAAATCGGCCAGACCGGTTCGCGGAGGCGAGGCCGGAGCGATGCCGCCTGTGGCGACGGTGGGGGTTCTGGAAGTGATAATCCGTTTTGCTCGGACGCCATCACGGAACACCGTCTCAGAAGACGGTCAATGCTTTGTCGTATCAGATGCCCGGCGAGAAATCTCCGCTCATGTGCCGCAAAAGCGGTTTGTGACCCATTAACCTTCCATGACGTCCTTCTCGCGGTGCTTGGCCAATTCGTTGGCCTTTTCCTCGTATTCCTTGGTCAATTCCTGAATCCGCTCTTTGACCCGTTCACAATCGTCCTCGGAAAGGATCTTGTCCTTTTCCGCCTGATCGGCCATTTTGTTGCCCTCCCGGCGGATGTTGCGAATGGCGATCTTGGCCTCCTCGCATAGTTCCCGGATGCGGGCAACCATCTTCTTGCGGACTTCGGTAGAAAGGGGCGGGACGTTGACGCGAATGACGCGGCCATCGTTCTGCGGATTAAAGCCGAGATCGGCCGCCTGGATAGCCTTCTCGATATCTTTAAGCGTAGTCGGGTCATAAGGCCGAATGACGATCTGCTGCGGCTCGGGAACCCCCACGGCGGCCAATTGCTTAAGCGGCACGGTCGTGCCATAGGCCTCAACCTTGATGCTCTCGACCAAACCCGGATTGGCGCGGCCGGTGCGAATCCCCGCCAGGTTCTCCTTGAGGACCGAGATCGCTTTTTCCATTTTCTCTTCGACGGTAAAAAGGATTTCTTCTTCCGTCATGCGAAGGCCTTTCCATCCGCGAAAGAAACATCCCGCTTATCACAAAATATCCAACGACCCCGACATGCTGCCAATACCCCGCCGATTGTAACAATCCGCAAAAGGAATCACCAGCCACCGAGCTTACCGTAGGGTCAGGCCCCTACCAACTGCGCGGCCGGGCAGGCACTGGGGCATACCCATACCAATTTCAGCAACGGGCAGGCACGGGGGCCTGCCCCTACGGATGTATCACTTCGTCACGGAGGGCCATGCGCCGTCGTAGGGGCATCACACCGACGGATTACGGACTGACGTCTTCCCCTCCGGTGGTGGCATCGCCTGCGTAAATCAGGGTGCCCACCCGTTCTCCACGGACTGCCCGCTCAATGTTCCCGGGTCGTCGAAAATTGAAAACCACGATGGGCAACTGGTGTTCGGAGCACTTGGTGACGGCCTCCGGGTCCATGACGCGGAGGTTCTGCCGGAGGAATTCCCGGTACGTGATCCGACTATAAAGAATGGCGTGGGGATTCTTGGCCGGATCGTCACTGAAAACGCCGTCCACTTTGGTTGCTTTCATGACGATATCGGCCTTCAGTTCCAAGGCGGCCTGAGCGGCTGCCGTGTCGGTGGTGACAAATGGGCGACCGGTTCCCCCCGTGAGGATCACCACGCGACCCTTACTCAAATGGCGTTCGATGCGGCGGTGGATGTTCGGTTCGGCGACGTCCTGCATAAATAGGGCCGAGACAAGCCGCGTCTCAAGCCCCAGCGCCTCCAAGGCATCCTGAAAAGCCAGCCCATTGATGATGGTAGCCAGCATCCCCATATAGTGGGCGGTCGCCGGTTGAATGCTGGTGGTTCCGGCCGAAAACTGCGCACCGCGGAGGATATTGCCACCGCCCAGGACGATCGCCAACTCTACACCGCTCTTGGCAGCCCGATAGGTCTCCTGGGCCAGTTCCACCACCGACGCCATGTTGATCCCACGCTCGTTATTTCGGGTAAAGCCTTCCCCGGAGATCTTCAACACGACGCGGCGGTAGGGTGATGCCCGCTGTTGTTGTTCCTCCGCAGACACGGATCACGACTCCTTTCCGACTTCCCAATACCAGTACCGAAGGAGCGTCAGACCGGCGGCTTGAGCAACTTTCCCCACGGTGGTCTTGGGGTCTTTGACGAACGGCTGATCAACGAGGCAATGCTGGGAGTAGAAGTCCTTCAATCGGCCTTCCACAATCTTGGGGATGATATTCTCAGGTTTGCCTTCTTTGCGGGTGGCCTCGGTAAGAATCTCGCGCTCTTTCGCCACCAGGGCAGGATCGAGGTCTTCCCGTCGCAAAGCCGTGGGACGCATGGCCACCACATGCATGGCGATGTCCCGTGCGACATCGAGTTGCGAGCCTTCCACCTGGACAACACCGGCCTTGCTTCCATCATGATGGAGGTAGGCTCCACAGGCCCCATCGATGCGAAGGATACGGCCAATCCGGAATGCCTCGCGGATTCGGTTGACCGTGTCCTCGAAGACATCGCGCAATGTCTTTCCCGGCTGCGACGATGGTTGGCTCAAAAGGGCCTCGGCGCTATCGGCCCCCGGTCCCAAAGCAAGTTGCTTGGCCAATTCAGTGGCCAGGGCCACAAAATCCTCGGCCTTGGCCACTGGTGCACTTTCGCAGAGTAACTCCACGAGAGCCGTCTTCGCCCTTGGTTCGCAGTACATGCCGATCCGGCCGAAAGCGGTTTCCCGGCCCGCCCGCTTTTCCATGACCTTTTGGCCCGATTTCCGCAGGATCTCGATGGCAACCTCGGGATTCCCCTGGGCCTCTTCCAAGGCCCGCTTGCAATCCATCATCGGCAAACCTGTACGATCACGAAGGGCCTTCACGGCCGCTGCGGTGATTTCCGGCATGGAATTTCCTCCGACCTATGGTGAAAAATGATCCAATTTCATTAAAACACTGCGCGGCAGATTGACGCCGTTCCATCCCATCTGCGGCGACGTTGCCTTAAAGAGCCTATCAGCTCACGCCGACCTGTGACGGCACCGGGGCGGCCTCCTCCTTAGAGTACGCCGCGGCTTTGCCCTCCAAGATGGCATCTGCCAGCGCCCGCACAATGAGTTCGATCGAACGCATGCTGTCGTCGTTGCCCGGGATGGGAAGATCGACATCATCGGGATCGCAATCCGTGTCAATCAGGGCGACAGTTGTGATCCCCAGTTTCCGCGCTTCACGGACCGCGTTCTTTTCCTTGTTCGGGTCAACGATGATCAAGCATTCGGGGAGGCGCTCCATCGTTCGCAATCCGTGCAAGTTGCGGTAAATCTTGCGATATTCCCGATTCAGGGCCGACTGCATTTTCTTAGAGAATGTGTTGATGGCATCGCTGTGAATGATGGATTCCAGCTCTTCCAACCGTTGGAACCGGCTACGAATTGTGGCGAAATTCGTCAATGTGCCGCCCAACCAGCGATCATTCACGTACGGCATGCCGCAGCGCTGGGCCTGTTCGGCAATGATGTCGGCGGCTTGCCGCTTGGTCCCCACAAAAAGAATCAGGGAGCCCTTGGCCCCCAGTTGATGCAGGTATTTTCTCGCCCGCAATAATCCCCGAAGAGTCTCCCGAATGTCGATGATGTGGATGTCATTTTTTCGGCCAAAGATGTATGGCCGCATTTTCGGGTTCCAACGACTTGTCCGATGTCCGTAATGAACTCCCGCTTCAATCAGGTCTTTTACAAGGATCGTTGCCACACCAGTCTCCTGTTACAAGCACACCGGCGATGTCCCCACATCTGGGGCGTCCGGCGTTAGTCGAAAGTCTTACCCGGCCTGGACCAAACTGCGCACTCCCACCTTGGGCCGCTCAAGGCAGAGACTTGTAGCATACCCGCTTCCGGA
>Ga0116168_1001024_pt1 | contig 23104 bp, 24 predicted proteins | sample AD_UKC129_MetaG_FD_89795 | JGI IMG/M metagenome (GOLD analysis project Ga0116168, IMG submission 89795) | Active sludge microbial communities of municipal wastewater-treating anaerobic digesters from Canada - AD_UKC129_MetaG | ecosystem: Engineered > Bioreactor > Anaerobic > Digestate | place...
AGCCTTTCCTTTCGCGTCCCTGGTTTGAAGCTGAAACCCGGCCAGGAGATAATCATCTCGTATGGAGAAGACAAGGCTACCTTTCGCGTCCCGAAGGGGAGGTGAAGTGTGATGCATAAATATCGCTGCGTCGCTTGCGATAGGGAATTTGAGGTGGAAGATCCCGTAAACCGCTGTCCGTTTTGTCGCGGCAAGGTGCTCTTTCACCTCGAGGGAAGATCCGTAAGAAAGAAGGCGAACTGCGGTGGGAATTGCTCCGGCTGCAGTGGGTGTGCAGCGTGAGCCATGCTTCCTTTTTGACTTTAGGCATCGAGACGTCGTGCGATGACACCTCCCTGGCCGTACTTTCGGGGCCGAGGGAGGTGCTCTCTTCTGTGGTATCCAGCCAAGTGGATTTGCACGCTCCCTATGGCGGGGTATTGCCTGAACTGGCCTCTCGCAAGCATCAGGAGGTCATAATTTCTCTCCTTCGCAAAGTCTTGTCGGACGGCGGAGTCTCAAACCCTCATCGCGACATCGACCTCGTCGCCGTGACGAGAGGTCCTGGCCTCATGGGGTCGCTCCTGGTGGGCGCGATGACGGCCAAGGCCCTCGCTCAGTCCTGGGAGGTTCCGTTGATTGCCGTCAACCATCTGGAGGGGCACATATTCGCCAATGTTTTGGCCCACCCCTCTTTAGAGCCTCCGTTTTTGTGCCTGATCGTTTCGGGCGGCCATACCGAGATCATCTTAGTGCGGTCCTTCGGCGACTATTTGCTCTTGGGTAGGACGCGCGATGACGCCGCTGGCGAGGCCTACGACAAGGTGGCTAAGCTATTGGGTTTGGGGTATCCTGGGGGGCCGGCGATAGATCGCCTGGCCAAGGAGGGCGACCCGAAGGCATTTGCGTTTCCGGTGCCGCTCGGGCACACCAAGAATGTGGAGTTTAGCTTCAGCGGCCTGAAGACGGCGGTCCTTTGGGCCGTGCGCCGCTTGGAGCAGGAGGGCGCTCCCATCCCGGTAGCGGATATATGCGCCTCATTTCAACGCGCTGCCGTGGAGGCGTTGATGTCCAAAGTGCGTCTGTCTGTGGAGATGACGGGCGTTAAGAGAGTGGCCGTGTCGGGAGGGGTAGCGGCGAACAGCGCCCTCAGAGAAGCTATGGCGTCTCGAGGCGCATGGGATGTCTACCTTCCCCCTCACGAACTCTGCACGGATAACGCCGTAATGATCGCCGCGGCCGGTTACGATGCCTATGCGCGCGGCTTACGGTCTGACATCTCCTTTTCTCCCGACCCTTCTTTAGTGCTCGCCAAGTAATTCGAAGAAAACGAGAGAAAAACGGCGAAAAACAGCGCTTTCATGAGAACAGATGCCACCATGGCCATTATTCTTTAGTAAACGCCATTAATCATGATTATTGGATGTTGAATATATTGACGCTTATCGCTATCCTTATTTGTGGCTTGATTAGCACTCCTTCATATTGAGTGCTAACACAATTTTCGATTAGGAGGGATTCGAGCATGAAGGTGAAACCGCTTGGCGATCGAGTAGTGGTCAAAGTTCTCACGCAGGAGGAGAAGACAAAAGGAGGTATCGTGCTTCCCGATACGGCCAAAGAGAAGCCGCAAGAGGGAGAGGTCATAAGCGTAGGGAGCGGTCGTGTCCTCGATAACGGCCAAAAGCTTCCACTTGAAGTTAAGGTTGGAGACCGCGTAATCTTCAGCAAGTACGCCGGTACGGAGATCAAGATCGATGGAGAGGAATATCTTATCCTCAGCGAGCGCGACGTGCTCGCTGTAGTTGAGCGATAGCGCGAGATTTTATAAAAGGAGGGTGTACGGGAATGGCTAAAATTCTCATGTTCGATGAAGATGCACGTCGAGCTTTAGAGCGAGGAATGGATAAGGTGACCAGCACTGTGGGTGTGACGCTTGGCCCGAAGGGTCGGAATGTTGTGTTGGAGAAGAAGTTTGGCTCGCCTACCATCACGAACGATGGCGTCACCATCGCCAAGGAGATAGAGCTCGAGGATCCCTTTGAGAATATGGGGGCCCAGCTTCTAAAGGAAGTCGCCTCTAAGACCAACGATGTGGCCGGTGACGGCACCACCACCGCTACAGTGCTCGCTCGCATAATGGTTCGCGAGGGCATGAAAAACGTCGCAGCCGGCGCCAACGGCATGGTGATGCGCCGGGGAATCGAGAAGGCCGTCGACGTGGTCGTGGATGAGCTCAAGAAGATGTCGATACCGGTCAAGGACAGAAGCAAGATCGCTCAGGTAGCCGCTATCTCCGCCAACGACAAGGCCATAGGCGAACTCATAGCTGAAGCCATGGAGAAGGTAGGAGAAGAGGGCGTCATCACTGTCGAGGATAGCCAAAGCGTAGGCACCACGTTGGAGATGGTGGAGGGGTTGCAGTTTGATAAGGGTTACATCAGCCCTTACATGATAACCGACCCCGAACGCATGGAGGCCGTCCTCGAAGATGCATACGTCCTCATCAATGACGGCAAGATCAGCAACGTAAAGGATCTCCTCCCCATTTTGGAGAAAGCCGTGCAGACGGGCAAGCCGTTGCTCATCATAGCGGAAGATGTAGAGGGCGAAGCCCTCGCCACGCTGGTGGTGAACAAACTGCGCGGCATACTCCAGTGCGTCGCGGTGAAGGCTCCCGGCTTTGGCGAGCGCAGGAAGGCCATGCTCCAGGACATCGCCATCGTGACTGGTGGCCAGGTGATAAGCGAGGAGCTCGGCATAAAACTCGAGAACGCCGACCTTTCGATGCTCGGCCGCGCCAAGAAGGTGCGCGTGACCAAGGAGGAGACCACCATAGTAGAGGGCGGTGGCGATTCCGAGGCCATCCGCAAGCGTGCCGCTCAGATTCGCGCCGAGCTCGAGGAGTCCACATCCGAATACGACAAGGAAAAACTCCAAGAGCGGCTGGCCAAGTTGGTCGGCGGCGTGGCAGTCATTCAGGTGGGTGCCGCTACCGAGACGGAGCAGAAGGAGCTCAAGCACCGCATCGAAGATGCGCTCTCTGCCACGAGGGCAGCCGTGGAAGAGGGAATCGTCGCAGGCGGCGGCGTGGCCCTGCTCAATGCCCTACCTGCGCTGGAGAAATTCATCGAGACTCTCGCGGGTGACGAGAAGATCGGAGCTCAAATCGTGCAGAGGGCCATGTCTGAACCTCTCCACCTCATAGCCGAGAACGCCGGCTTCCAGGGCGATGTGGTCGTGGAGAAGGTCAAGAGCCTCTCCAAAGGTCACGGCCTCAATGCCGTTTCAGGCGAATACGTAGATATGGTACAGGCGGGGATTATCGACCCGCTGAAGGTTACGAGGAGCGCGCTCCAGAATGCCGGCTCCATCGCTGCCATGGTCTTGACGACCGAGGCGCTCGTGGCGGATAAGCCCGAGAAGAAAGAGCGCACTCCCGTCCCCGAGATGCCGGAGTATTAAACTCAAAGAGTCAAATAAAAAGGGCCTCGCATGAGGCCCTTTTTTAGTGCCTTGGCTCTTCCCTTTTAGTGCCCATGTCTCGGAAGGGTTATTTTGCTAAATATCTTTTAGTGTGGTAGAATACTTAATAAAGATAGGTGCCAGGCTCTGGGTTTTAGATCACCTAAGGAGGAGGATGTGAAATGCCAAAGAGCCCTTACGAGGCGTTCCTGGAGCAGGTGGATGAGGCAGTTCCGTATCTCAAGGTCGAGCCCGAGTATGTGGATATGATCAAGGAACCGAAGGAAGTCCTTGAACTGACGATACCCCTGCGCATGGATGACGGCTCTGTCCAGATGATCAAGGCGTGGAGGAGCCATCATAACAACGCCCTCGGCCCATACAAGGGCGGAGTTCGTTATCATCCGGATGTAACGAGGGATGAGGTAGTAGCGTTGTCGGCGTGGATGACCATTAAGTGCGCCGTAATCGGTCTACCTTACGGCGGCGCAAAGGGCGGCGTACGCTGTACGCCTTCGGCCCTATCGCGTGGAGAGCTTGAGAGGCTCTCCCGGGCTTACGCTTTGGGGATCTCTCGTTTTATGGGTACGGATTACGATATCCCCGCTCCGGACGTCAATACGAATCCGCAGGTGATGGCTTGGTTTACCGATACTTATGAAAAGGTGATCGGAAAAGGTGAACCATCCGCTTATACCGGTAAACCCGTAGAGATGGGCGGATCCCTTGGAAGGAGTACAGCTACATCCAGAGGCGGCGTGTTGTATATCCTTCGCGAGACGCTCAAAGAGATGGGCCTTTGGGGTAAAGATTTAACGTGCGCTTTGCAGGGTTATGGCAATGTGGGAGGTTTTGCCCACATGTTTTGTTCGGAGCTGGGCTTGAAGGTTGTGGGCATCGCAGACATTGAGGGCGGCATTTATAATCCCAAAGGCTTCGATTATGCCCCCGTGAAAGAACATGTCATGAAAAGGGGCACTGTGGCCGGCTTCCCAGATGCCGAACCCATCTCTAACGAAGATCTGTTTGCCTTGGACGTCGACGTGGTGATCCCGGCGGCCCTTGAGGGCGTCATAACGGAGGCCAATGCCGGCAAGATAAAGGCAAAGATCGTGTTAGAGCTCGCCAACGGCCCCACTACACCCGAAGGAGAGGCAGTTTTGACCGATAAGGGCGTCCTGGTGGTCCCTGATGTATTAGCCAATGCGGGTGGCGTTGTGGTGAGCTGTTTTGAGTGGATTCAAGGCAGGACTGGCGATTACTGGACCGAAGAACAGGTTAACAAAAAGTTGGATGAAAGGATGACTCAAGCCTTTCATGAGATTTGGAGACTTAAGAAAGAGACGGGCATTACTATGCGCCAAGCGGCTTACGTGCGCGCTATTGGCCGTGTGGTGGCGGCCATGAGATTCCGCGGCATTTGGCCGTAAAACCTACCGAGCGTTTTATAAGGGGGGGGAGACCCCCCTTTTTTATTCCCTCAATGGTGGCAGTAGATCATTCAAAATCAGTCCTGGCCCACTAAATGAATTATAATTGGAAACATGATATCTCTAACCTCTATACAGGCCTGGATCTTTCGCTTTGGCGTAGGGAGGTCGAAGGAGAGAGGAGATGCAATTTCCCCGTTTGGTCTTGGCCCATGAAGAAAGGGAAGGGATTGTCCCTCCGACCGTAATTTTGGCCTCTGCCCTCAGGCAGCGTGGTTATCCGTTGCGCCTCTTCGTGGCCGGAGTTGACGAAAGGCGCCTTCGGTTGCTTCAACTTCTCTGTGGTCTTGACGTGACTGTGTTAGACATACGGCTGTGTGCGACCCCTCATAACCTGCGCGCCCTCTTCTCTGCGGCTGCGTCGAGCGATTCTTTGAACCTCATCCTCGCCCCGTTGGGCGAGGGGGAGGGGGAAGACGATATACGTTTGGATAGGCACACAGCGCGCCTGGCGGAGCTTTTGGAATGCGACATACTGCCAGTATTGTACGGTGGTACTTCATCTGCTTTGGCTGCCCGCAAAGCCTTTAACCTAAAGAAGAAGTTGGAAAAGTGCCGAGGTGCAAATGTGCGGGCCCTTTTATTCGACTCCGTATTGAACCCGAAAGAGTATCAGCTTTTGGAAATAGAAGTAGGACGACATCTTCCATGGATTTGCCTCGGATACATACCTCGCCATATAGAGAGAAAGGTCCCCAGCCTCCTCCGGCTCTGCGCTCAAAAGCCGAACTCGAGCCTGGCGGTTGCATTGTACACCGCGTCCGCACAGCTCAATGCCATAGAGGGACAGATCGAATGGCAAGTCTTCTCGAGCTTAGCGCGCTCGGCGCATGATTGGAGCGCGGCCTGCGCGCAATTTGAAACCTTGTCGCAAGTGCGGGTTGCAATTTTACGTCATGAGGCTTTATCCTTAGGGGGCAACAACTTGGAGCTGCTCTTGCGAAGTCTAGGGTGCGAGATCGTGGATGTGTCGGTTTCGGACGAGATCATCCCGGTTGACGTGCATGCGCTTTATGTCCCGCACGGTTTGGGCTACCTCTCCCTCGTGCCGCTTTCGGCGAATACCCCTCTTCGTCGTGATATGGGGAACTTCGTCTTCGGTAAGGGGCTCTTTGCCGAAGGGGGAGGCTCGCTAATTTTGGGGGAGTCCATCGGACTTCCCACGGGCAGAGAGGTCAAGGGCTTGGGCTTAATGCCCATTAAAGGCTCGTTCGCTGAGCCATCGGGGAGGGGAGAGTATATCGAAGTGAGGGGCGAGGCTGACGGTTTGTTCCTGAGGAAGGGTGAAACTATTAGGGGATGTTGGCCGGAAGGCATCTCGGCGAAAAAATCATCCGCTGCCGGTAGGGCTGAATGGGGGGTATGGAACGTAGAAGACCAGGCCCGCCTGAGCGATGATGGTTTTGTCATAGGGCGCTCTGTAGCCACGCAGGTGCGCCTCGAGCCGTGGAGTGCGCCGAATGCCTTTCGCAGGTGGCTGAAGTCGCTTTGAGGAGGTAATCCATGGAAGAAGAACAAAGAGACAAAATACTAAGTTCGTTGTTGTTGGACGAAGCGGAGGGGATTTCGCAACAAGTTGTGGCGTGGCGAAGGGAATTTCACCAATTTCCGGAGCTGGCATTCGACGAACGGGTGACGGCTGCCAGGATCGTCCAGATCTTGTCGGACCTCAATGGAATGGAGGTAATAACCGGTCTCGGGACTAGCACATCGGTTGTCGGTCTATTGAGAGGAGATTTGAGAAAACCTGCCTTGATGCTGAGATCCGACATGGATGCTCTGGCTTTGGAGGAAGGCACAGACCTTCCCTTTGCTTCTTGCATGCCCGGCCTTATGCACGGCTGTGGTCACGACGCTCACATGGCTACGCTCCTCGGGGCAGCCACGCTTCTTTCGCGCCATCAGGAAGATCTCGCTCGACCCGTGGTCTTCGTCTTTCAGCCTGCCGAGGAGGGAATGGGCGGTGCCAAGTCTATGGTTGAGGGAGGTCTGATAAAGCGATTCGACGTAGGAATGGCCCTCGGGTTTCATTATTGGCCTCATTATTCCTATGGCAAGCTATTTACCCGTCCAGGTCCCATGACGGCGATTTCCGACCAAATGCACGTTGAGATGCAGGGTGTGGGCGGCCACGCGGCAGAACCCCACCTCGTGGTCGACCCCATCATCGCGATGGCGCAGCTGCTTTTGGCGACGCAAAGCCTGACCAACCGAGAAATAGACCCCATGAAGGCTGCGGTGGTCTCTTTCGGCAGGGTTGAAGCCGGTGAGGCCTACAACGTAATACCGGAGCGGGTGCACTTGTGGGGCACAGTGAGGGTTTTTGACGCTGATACGCGCGATTACTTGCGGAAACGGCTTGAGGAGGTCGTGCCGACTATCTCCAAGGCCTTTCGCGTAATGGGCACTATGGAGTATATGCCCTATTGTCCTTCTACTATTAACGATGAAGCTTTGACTGAACGCATCTTAGAGCTTTCCAGGTCCCTTTTGGGCGAGGAAAATGTCATGGTGATGGAAAGGCCGCTTTTTGCCGGGGAAGATTTTGCCTTCTATTCTCAGCTCGTTCCCTCGTGTTTTTGCATAATGGGGACCGGCGTCGAGTATGGCCTTCATCATCCCAAATACGATATCCCCGAGGATCTTTTTCCGTTGGCTGTGGCTTGGGAGGCTTATATGGGACTGCTTTTGGATCTGCAAGAGGTGAGATGATGCAAAGGCGGAACCTCGCGCCATCGTGTACCGTGGCTATAGTGGGCGACGGCATGGTGGATCATTATATATGGGGTAAAGCGACGAGATTGTCACCCGAGGCGCCGGTGCCGGTCGTAGCGGTGGAAGGCGAAGAGTTCAGACCTGGCGGCGCTGCTAACGTTGCCGCTAACGTCTCTGCGATGGGTGGCGTGGCGAAACTTCTCACCTTCGCAGGCGATGACGCACTCGGCAGGGAGTTTTTGAAGCTCGTAGAAGCGCGCGGCGCCTCGGTGATAGGCCCTTTCTTGAGGAAAAACCCTACGACCAAAAAGACAAGGATAGTGGTCCAAAACCAACAGGTTGTGCGCGTGGATTGGGAGAAGGTCTACCCTCTCGCTCCCGAAGAGGAGGAGCTGATCATCGCTGCGCTTGAAGCTACAGAGGCCGATGTCTTCGTCCTCTCCGACTATGCCAAGGGAGTCGTTACGTCCAATGTGGCGAGGTGCTGCATAGAGATAGGCAAAAAGAGGGGCGTGCCAGTGGTGGTGGATCCTAAACCGCAGCACAGGAATTTTTATCGCGGCGCCACCGTGATGACCCCCAATAGGAGCGAGGCGGAGGCGCTTGTGGGTTCTGAACTTGCTGCCATTGGCGACCAAGCAGCTGCGGCGATGAAGCTAAGAGAGATGTTTGAACTTGAAGCGTTGATAATGACGTTAGGAGAAGACGGGATGATTTTGGCCACATCGAGCGGGTGGCATCACTTTCTCGCCAGGTCGCGGGAGGTCTTCGATGTCTCGGGCGCCGGGGATACGGTCGTCGCAGCCGTCGCGCTGTCCTTGGGGTCTGGCTGGGGTTGGGAAGCATCTTGCGAGTTGGCCACGGTGGCCGCCGGTTTGGTCGTGCAGAAGAGGGGGACCAGCGTGGTTTCTTGGGACGAGATAACCGGAAGCTCCGATTGGCCCTTTGTGGAGCTTCATTTGGATCGCATGAAGCCCAAGGAGACGAGGGCGCTCCGAACGTCGGGGAAGTGAAAAGGGTCGTCTTCCAAAAAGGGACCTATAGCGATGAATCTTCCCCGGCCGAAGCGGCGAAGCGACTCCCTGTCGCTTTCCGCGTCGCCGAAGTATAGCGGGTTCGATACGGAAAGCCTTTCGCAGAGCAACTCGAGCCCCTTGGGAGAAGGCTTTAAGACTCCGTCATCCAAGGTCACCATATGACTACGAGGCAGATCTTCCCAATTTAACAGCCTCAAAACCAACCTGCACTCCGATAAGGGGCGCCCGGTGTATATGCCTACTGGCAAAGGTAAAGTTCTCCAGTGAAATTGAACCAGTGGCTGCTCCAGGCGATAAAGCCCCTTTATCCTTACGAACCGCGGCTCCTCGCCGAGGATCTCTTTCATGTCTTTTTGGCCGAAATACAGCTCCTGGCACAGCCTTCTCATGGATTCCCTGAGCACCGCCTCCCCGAAGCGCTCTTTGACCCACGAAGCGATATCGTCGCCGCGAAAGTGTGCGAGCTCTTCTTTCCATGCTTCTGGCGACGGGAAAGCTGCTTTTAAGCTCTCTTCACCTGTGGAGGCTGCAGCACAAAGCAGGGCCCAAGCTGTGTCGTAGTCGTCATTGAAAGCCGGGTGCCTCTTGGAAATGAGGAGGTGTTCATCTTTAAAGGCCGTTTTATCCACCTGGCGTCCCAAAAGGAAGCGCCAAGCCCACTGTATGGCCGTCCTTATGACCATAGGATACGACAGGCTCACATCCACGAGGACGCCGTCGATGTCGAATATCAGGCCGTCTGCCTCACCGCGCGTCATTTTCCTTCTCCTTGTCCTTCAGATGCGATGAATCCAATTCCTTCAAATAGAGTTTCCATACGAACAGAGCCGCTATGGCCGTCGCTGTGCCTCCCGCTAGGCCATAAGCGATCATAAAGGGCCTCCCCTTTCCCCACAGATATCCACCCAGGCCGGCTATTGCATGACCGTATAATACTAAGGTCCCTATAGAAAGAAGAAGAACCGCCAATCTCTTCATGTTGGCATTATATACTATCGCTTATGAGCGCGGGCATGGTCTAACGGTGATAATAGATCAAGAAACACAGGCGGAGGTGGAGGTAGTGAAAGCATCGATCGAAAGCAAGATAGCGCAACGCATTCCATCCCTCGATTTGAGGCGCAACTACGCCAGGATCGAGAAAGAGATAAAAGAGGCGATAGACGGAGTCTTAGCCTCTCAAACCTTCATCTTGGGCCCGGAGGTGGAAGCCTTCGAGGAGGAGGCGGCTATGTATTTGGAGGTGCCTCACGCGGTAGGGTGCTCCTCCGGGAGCGATGCCCTCCTTTTGGCTCTTATGGCCTTGGGCGTCGGCGAGGGCGACGAGGTTATAACGACGCCTTATTCTTTTTTCGCTACAGCCGGTTGCATCGCAAGGCTGGGGGCTAGGCCGGTATTTGTAGATGTAGATCCGAGAACGTATAATGTCGATGTCGAAGAGGCCCTCGAGCGCGTTTCTCCCCGTACCAAGGCCTTTATTCCGGTTCACCTTTTTGGCCAGATGGTTCCCTTAGAGGCGGCCATCCCTCGCTTGCGAGAGCGCGGCGTGGCCCTTGTTGAGGATGCAGCTCAGGCCTTCGGAAGTTGGCGCAGGAGCGGTGGGGAATACTTTAGGGCTGGAGCGGCAGGCGATTTTGGCTGCTTTTCTTTCTATCCCACGAAGAATTTGAGTTGCTATGGCGATGGAGGGATGGTCACATGCAAGAAAAGCGATGCCGCAAGCAAGCTCCGCCGCCTCAGGTTTCACGGAGCCGACCACGCCTACTTGCATGAAGAAATGGGCCTAAACAGCCGCCTCGACTCGATCCAGGCGGCTGTCCTGCGCGTGAAGCTGCGCCACCTGGAGGAGTGGAACGAAGAAAGGCGCCTTGTCGCGGATCGCTACGGCATGCTGCTGGCAGAGAAAGGCCTTTTGGAAGTCGTGAGGCCGCCCGAGGTCCTCGAAGGCAATTGTCATATATTTCACCAATATACGGTTAGAGTGAGTGGGCGAAACGAGCTCCAGCGCTTTTTGGCGGAACGAGATATCGAGACCAAGATCTATTACCCACTTCCTCTCCATTTGCAGCCGTGCTTCAAATACTTGGGTTACGGTGAGGGGGATTTCCCCGAGGCCGAAGCGTTGAGTAAGGATAGCTTAGCTCTCCCCATTTTCCCGGAGCTGACTGTCGACGAGCAGGAGAGGGTTGTAGACGCCATAGCTGCCTTTTATGCCCTTAAACGACAAAAGGGGTAGAGGCACGCCCTGATATTTGCCTGGCTTTCGTAGGTATTGAAGTGGCGGCTCTTGCAACGACTGCAAGATTCGGCAATTTGGCCGGTGTTGCATGTGCTGGCTATGTCGGTTACAATAATTGTGCCTTTGGGCATCTGCGGAAGTGGAGGTGTGAATAGAGATGTATTACCCATTTTTCTTCGACCCAACTTTTATATTGCTGATACCGGCGCTGATATTGGCCATTTGGGCTCAGACTAAAGTTCATGGCACATTCCAGCGCTATTCGACCGTCTACGCTCGGCGTGGCTTCCGGGCGGTGGATGCGGCCAAGGCGATCCTCGATCGCTTTGGATTGCATGATGTGGCCATAGAGCGGATAGCTGGGAATCTCACCGACCATTACGATCCAAAACAAAAGGTATTGCGCCTGTCGCAGTCAGTTTACGACAGCCCCAGCATAGCCGCCATCGGCGTCGCAGCCCACGAGGTCGGGCATGCCATACAGGATGCTTCATCCTACGCACCGCTGAAGATCAGGAACGCCATCGTGCCGGTGGCCAGTTTGGGGTCGGGGCTCGCCTTTCCCCTGTTTTTCATAGGGTTGCTCTTCAGGTCACCGCTCCTCATGGATGTGGGGATTCTCTTCTTCTTGGGCGTGCTCGTATTCCATTTGGTTACGCTGCCTGTGGAATTCGACGCGAGCAATCGAGCGCTGCGCCTGCTTTCCGACTCCGGCGTCTTGATGACTGATGAAGTGGGGGCTGCTCGCTCGGTGTTGAGCGCGGCGGCTCTGACGTATGTGGCTGCCACCGTGATGGCTGCCGCCCAGCTCATGCGCTTGTTGGTGTTTAGGGGCATGGTGGGCGGAAGAGACAAATGACGTCTCCTTTTGCCCAGCAGTTGGGGAGACCAGTTGAGGGGTGGCAAGGGCCACCCCCTTTCTTCTCTGCCGAACGAATCATAGAAAGGAGCGTTAAGTAGGCCTATGCCGTTTTTTATTCTCCTCCTTTTGTTGCTCCTCTTCGCTCCATGGGTTGGATTCCTTCTTGTGCTCTTCTTTTTGGTTTTTCTCTTTGTCTTTGTGCCTTTGGGATTTGCGGCGCACTCACTTTTGTGGCTGGTCTTGGGGCCAGGGCAACTGCTCAAGGTGCTCTTCAATAAGCGCGTGAGGAGGAATCATGCGCTCGAACATGCCACGGTCAATGTGATAGAGGGGCATTTCGGCACCACAAATGTGGCAGGGCTGGCTTATGACGAAGGGTTTTCCCTAAAAGGGATGGACGATCCGTACATAGTTCTGGCAGCGGCGAGAGAAGGCCTCGAGCGCCTTAAAAACGGCGAGCGAGATCTGGCAATACATCCACGCTGTGGCACTACCATCGTGGTGACCAATACGCTTTCGGCCATGACGTTTATTATCCTGCTTTTGGTCACTGGCTATCTGAGCTGGCTTACGGTGCTGATAGCGGTGTTGTGCGCTCACATATTCGGCACTGTCTTGAGCAAACTTGCGCAGCGGTATCTCACGACGGATCAGGATGTCTCTGGCATGGAGATCACCGGCGTCGAGCTCAGGACGATGCCCGTATATCGCTTTGGCCTGCGCCTTCTCCTTCCTCAAGAGATCTTTGTCCGCACCAGACAGCCAGGCGAGGTCCTCATGGCAGAGGTAGTCAGTTCGTGAGGGGAATAGAGGCTGCTTGTAAAGCCTGGAGAGCCGCGGGGGAAGGCGAATTTCTCAGCGAGGCCCTTCGGAAAATCACCGCTTCCGTGCAAGACGAAGAGAGGGAATTGGCAGCTACGCTCTCTTATGCTGCTATGAGGCGCCGCTCTCTGTGGGTGCATCTGGTGAAAAAATGCCTTCGCAAACCCTTTGAGGACCTGTCTCCCGAGGCCAAGGACATCTTGGTGGTAGGCACAGCGGGGATGTTTGAGCTTAAGCACTTTGCCCTTCCTTCGCTGGCCAATGCCCTCGTCTCCATCGCGAAAATGGAATGCCCTTCAGAAGCGGGGTTGGTGAACGCTGTGCTTCGCCGCGTCTCGGAGGTCGGCAAGGGAGAGATGATGAGGCTTGAATCCAGCGCCGAACTGGCAGATCAAGCGCTCCTGAGCGGCATGCCGCTGTGGTTGGCCAAGATGTGGGCTGACGAGCTCGGCATCCCGGCCGCCAAGAAGCTCCTAAAGATGATGAACATGCGATCGTATCTCTCTTTGCGCCTTTCTCCTTCGGCGCAGGCCGAGTCGGTCATCGCCTCTTTCGCTTCGCTCGGATGCAAGGTATGGCACTCGCCGCTTTTTTCATATTCCTTGAGAACGGCTTTCACAGCTCACCCGCCGTCCCTCCCAGGCTACAGGGAAGGGCTTTGGACCCCTCAGAGCGAATCTTCTATGGCGGCGATCGATGTAGCCGGCCGTTTTTGGAAGGGTGGCAGGGTGCTCGATATGTGTGCTGGCCGCGGTGTGAAAATGGGGCAGATGTTGCAGCGATGGGACGGGGTTTGCGTCGAGGGGTGGGATGTTTCTTTCGCCAAGGTGAAAGCAGCCGGTGAGGAACTTGAGAGGCTCGGCGTGCCGGCTTTGGCGTTTAAATTGAAAACGGGGGATGCGCTATATCTTGAACCAGAAGAGACGCCCCATTTGATCATCTTGGATGCGCCGTGCTCTGGAAGCGGCACATGGGGCCGTCATCCGGAAGGTAAGTGGCGCTTAACGCGCAGACGACTTGGAGAGATTGCGGCGCTTCAAAAGAGGCTTCTCGATCGGGCCTTGTCGTTGCTTCCGCCCGGCGGAACAGTCGTTTACATAACCTGCAGCCTCCTTCGCGCCGAGAACGAGCAGGTGGTCGGCGATATGATGACATCTCGTTCGGATGCCGTAGAGCTGGAAGTGATCCAAGAAGGCCTGCCCTTGAAGCGCGGTCGCCCGTGGGGTTACTATATATTGCCGACGCTACCATGGCTCGACGGATTTTATATTGCTATAATCATGAAAAGATGAGGAGGGATAGCATATGGGGCGAATAGTCAACTTGTCATTGATAATCATCCTCCTTGTCCTCGTCGGCTCCGGTTTAGCTTCGTTTTACGCGATCTTTATCGGTGGCAGGAACGTGGAGGTGCCCTCCTTAGAGGGACGTTCTGTGACGGAAGCCTTAGATGAAATTCAGAGACTTGGACTTCTCTCTCGCGTTGACGAGATCGACTCCTCACTTCCAAAAGGGGCAGTGATATCGCAATGGCCGGAGGCCGGAGCTGAAGTGCGCAAGGGGAAGGTGGTCCTGCTCAAGGTCAGCAAGGGGAGCAAGCAGGTTTCTGTGCCAGATGTGCGCAACCTCGATTACGAAAGGGCGTCGCAACAGCTCAGGGAGGCGGGCTTTGTGGTTGGCGATGTGCTCAGGATAAGGGACGACAGGGCTCCAGCCGGCACAGTTATCGCTCAAAGCCCTGCGGCGCCAGCTTTGGTGCCAGAAAATGCCAGAGTGAGCCTTTTGGTGAGCTCCGGCTCGGCGGGGGGGAGCGCATCTACGGCCGCAGTGCCCGACGTGAGAGGCAAGGGAGAAGACGAAGCGCGCAGGATATTGCGCAGCGTAGGCCTTAGGGTCGGCGGCGTATCTTATGTATATAATGCTATGACCGCCCCGGGCATCGTTATGGAGGTGCGTCCCGCGCCAGGTACTACCATTCCTGCAAATGGTGCAGTGTCGTTGATTGTGGCCACAGACCGCAAACCTCAGACTCAGGAGGTTGCATCTTCGCCCAAGCCCGTCATACCTGGCCAGGCTCCTCAAGCTCCTCAGGCCAAGGTTGGTTCTAAGGAGACGGAGCCAGATTTGACACCAAAACCCTTGCCCGAGCCCGAGCAGAAGAAGGAGCCCCAAGCGAAGCCTCAGGAACAGCCTGCTAAGATTGCTAAAGTTCGCTATGTGGTGCCTCCGCTCTCCAAACCGTTGGCCTTGAAGATGGAGATGGTCGACGCGCGCGGAACCCAAACCTTGCTGGACAGGGAGGTAAAGGGAGGAGAATATATAACGTTGGATGCTCCTTACGCTAAAGAGGCCGTGGTGACGATCTACCTGGGAGGCGAGTTCGTATGGCAGGAGAGATATTTTTGAGGCACGATGGCCGTCCACTTTTTGCTCCTTCGCTTCTCTCTGCGGATCCACTCAACTTGGCCAGGGCCATAGAGGCCATGGAAGATGAGTATGACTGGCTCCATGTGGATGTGATGGACGGCCACTTCGTGCCGAATCTCTCGTACGGACCGGCGCTGGTCAAGGCCTTGAAGCGGTCTTTTGCGCAAGACGTAATAGATGTGCATCTTATGGTGGAGCCGCCCGAATCTTTTATAGAGTCTTTCTTGGAAGCCGGCTCGGACGTCATCTCCATACACGTGGAGGCTACACCTCACGTCCATCGCGTCCTCCAGCGCATAAGAGCGAAGGGTGCTAAGGCCGGGGTTGCCTTGAATCCCGGTACGCCGGTGGAATGGCTTCGTCCTGTGCTGCATCTGGTGGACCTTGTCCTTGTGATGTCGGTGAACCCTGGCTTTGGAGGCCAGAAATTTCTGTCAGAAGCGCTGCCGAAGCTTCACAGGCTGTGTCAGTGGAGAGCCGTCGATGGGCTTTCCTTCTTGATAGAGATGGACGGCGGCTTAGGGTTGGACAACGTGGAGACGGTAGTCCAAGCCGGCTGCGATGTAGTGGTGGCCGGCAACGCCGTGTTTTCCTCTTCTGAGCCAGCCGTGGCAATCAGGGAGATGCGCCGTTTGGCCGAAGGGGTGGTGCGCTGTGGATCATCGCGAGATGACCATTGAAGAGCTCGGCAATATCCTGGTTCAGCGCAGAGAAAAGCTGGGCAAGAGCATAGACGACGCCGCCAGAGAGACCAAGATCAGAGTCGATTACCTGAAGGCGCTGGAAGATGGTCAAGTAGATCAACTGCCCGATCGCGTCTTTGCGAGGGGCTTTGTAAGGCAATACCTCCATTATTTGCGCGCCGAGGACCTTTGGCCCCAATACAATGTGCTTCTGCCTTTGAATGAGGAGACGATGATGATGGCGGCTCAACCGCTCGGAACCTATCTGCCGCCTCCCAAGGGTTTTCGGCGGACCTCGCGCTGGTGGCTTTATCTCCTCCTTCTCCTCATAATCGTTGTGGCGTTTTATTTGGTGTGGACGCAGCGCGAAAACATACGCGCCTCCGTTGAGATGCGAATCTCTATGGATGAGGACAAACAGGCTGCTTTCGTTACGCCGGCCCCTCAGAGCGAAAGCCAAACTCCGACTGTGCAAATTCAGGGGCAGGCGCCGACTCGCGAAGAGACAGCGTCGATGCCCGCAAGCGCAGACGTATTGGGCAATATTTCGTCTGTGCTGGAGAAAATAGAGTCCGAAGCGAAAAAAGATGTCGAGACCGGAGAGCCGATTGCATCGCAGGGAGAGCTCGTGATTACGGCGTCGAGAGGAAGATGTTGGGTAAGGGTGCGTCAGGGCGACCGCGTTATCTTTACCGGCACTCTTATGCGGGGCGATTCTAAGGCTTTTACTGTCTCTGGCGATGTTGAGGTGCGCTACGGCAACGCTGGAGCGGTAGATGTGTCTTGGTTGGGTGAGAGGCTTGCGTCGCCCGGTGCGCCAGGTGGCGTGGTTACCGTCGTGTACAAAATGGACGGATCGACGGAGGCGCAAAGGTGAAGGTTTGTCTCATAAGTCTGGGCTGCGCGAAGAATCAGGTAGACAGCGAAAACCTTGCAGGAAGTCTGAGAGAGGCTGAACATGTCCTTCAAGACGATGTCGAGGGATCTGATTGGGCCATAGTCAATACGTGCGGCTTTATCGAGGCTGCCGTGAAGGAAAGCATAGACCTCATTTTGGACCTTGAGGAGTTGAAGAGGGAGGGCTTGGTCTCGCATATAGCTGTGGTCGGCTGCCTTTACAATCGCTACGATGGTGACCTCGTGAGGGAATTTCCGACCGTCGACCTGTGGGCTTTCGCTTCCGATTGGAAGAGGGTGCTCGCGGCCTTGGGCTCCGATTTTAAAAGGGCTCGAGCCATGCTTCCGGGCGATTCGCCGTGGAGCAGGTATCTCAAGATCGCAGAGGGGTGCGACAACCGCTGTTCCTACTGTATGATACCCTCTATAAGGGGGAAATTGAGCAGCATGCCTCTGAAAGCGGTCATCGAAGAGGCGGAACGCCTGGTTGCATCTGGAGCCAGGGAGCTCTGCCTTGTGGCCCAAGACTTGACGAGCTACGGCATGGATTGGGATGGGAATTCGCACCTGCTCGAACTGCTGAGGATCCTAAAACGCGACCTTCCCGAAGAGACGTGGCTCAGATTGCTTTATTTGTACCCCGCTCGCCTCGATGAACCGTTCCTCGAAGCCGTTTTGGTGGAAGGGCTTGCCCTTCCGTATCTCGATATCCCGATCCAACATGTGGATGAAGCCATTTTGACGCGCATGAGTCGCCGCGTGAGCGAAGAGGGATTGCGGCGCGTATTTTCATATGCCAGGGAATTGAACCCGGACGTTGCCCTACGAACGACGGTGATGGTCGGCTTCCCAGGCGAGAGCGAACAGAGCCTTCTCAAGCTTCTGACCTTTCTAAAAGACATGGAGATCGACCGCGTTGGGGCCTTCGCCTTTTCTCCGGAGGATGGTACGGAAGCATCTAAGATGCCTGGGCAAATAAGCGCGCGCGTCAAAGAAGAGCGCCTGCAGAGGGTGATGGAGCTTCAGGCTGAGATATCGCTCCGGCGGCAAATGCGCATGGTCGGACGTTGCCTTAAGGTTCTGGTTTTGGAGCGCGATGATGATGGAACGATCCTGGGAAGGTCTTATAGAGATGCGCCTGAGGTGGACGGCATAGTGGAGCTTGTTGGGGAAGGGCTAAAAACCGGGGAGTTTGTGACGGCTCGTGTCGTGGAGGCCTTAGAGCACGATCTCGTGGCGGAGGTGGTGTAGATTTGAGCAGCTCCTTTGAGAAGAGAGGTTGGTATGAGTGGGTAGTCACGCTCGGCGGACTGGGGCGCATAGTTCCCATGCCCGGTACTGTGGCATCTCTGGCCGCTTGCCTCGTAGCTTCTGTGGTGGCGATACCTATATGGGTGGTCGGCATAGTGGCTGCTCTGGGGCTTTTTACCGTATATCTGTATATCAAGGAGACCCAAGGTGTTGATCCCAAGGAAGTGGTGATAGACGAAATTGTGGGGTCGTGGATAGCCGTGTGGGGACATGGCCTGAGTTATGCCCTCCCTGCCTTTTTGCTGTTTAGGATATTCGACATACTGAAGCCGATGCCCGTCTCTACCGTGGAGAAACGCCTCCCAGGCACATGGGGCATAATGGCGGATGATGTGGTGGCAGGATGTTTATCTAATGTGGTGTTGTGGCTGCTTAGATGGGCCTTCGGTCTGGGAGGATAATGACATTGCCGTATCGCGCTGTGATGGCGGCAGTGGGCGACGAGCTTTTGAGGGGTATAGTGAGCGAGAATAATGCCTCGTGGTTGGCAGGCGAGCTCTTTAAGCTCGGCTGGCGGCTTGAGGCTATAGAAGTCCTTCCGGACCGCGAAGAGGCCTTGTTCGATTTTTTGCGCCGATGGATGGACAAGGTGGATCTGATCTTCATTTCGGGAGGGCTCGGCTCGACCCCTGACGATAAGACGCGCTCGGCGATCGCGCACTACCTGGGTGCTCCCTTGGTTTTGTGCGACGATCTATTTGATAAAATTGTCCTGCGGCATCCAGAAGAGACGCGACCCTACCTCGAAAACGTGCGTTCGACGCAAGGGGCTGTGCCTCAGGGCGCAGAGCCCATTTTCAACCCCATAGGCACGGCATTGGGGATGCGCTTCCGCCACAATGCAACGACTGTGGTCGTCCTGCCAGGTATACCGTGGGAGTTTAGGGCTATGGCCGAAGAACTTTTGAGGCAACTTCCGCGGGGGGATCGATATTCGGCGCAGATAGTCGTGGTGGGCTGGTTAGAGATGGATCTCAAGGAGAAGATCGCCGAGCTTGTTGTCGGACGCGAAGAGAGCTTTTCCTTTCTGCCTGCCCCAAATAGCGTTACCCTCGTCATAAGCGGCGAAAGAGAAGATGTCGAAGACCTCGAGAGGAGAGTGCGGTCACTCGTCGGGGAGGATTGCCTTTCCTCTGGCGTTTCCTCGTTGCCCCAGGCTGTCATCGAAGAGGCCGTATCTAAAGGCTTTACGATAGCGTCAGCTGAGTCGTGCACGGGCGGCATGGTCGGCGAAGCTATAACCGAGATTTCAGGCTCTTCGCGGGCCTTTTTGGGCAGTGCGGTTTGTTATAGCAATGAGTCGAAGGAGAACATCTTGGGAGTGTCGCGTGAAATCTTAGAGCGGGATGGAGCCGTAAGTGCGCCGTGTGCGCTTTCGATGGCCACCGGCGCGCGAAAAATTTATAAGGCTCACTTGGCCGTGGCTATAACTGGGATAGCTGGGCCCGAGGGGGGCAGTCGTGAAAAGCCGGTCGGCACGGTTTGGTTCGGCGTCTCCGGTCTTGGCGAAGATAAAGCTGTAGAGCTGCACTTTTCCGGAGATCGTCAGACGATCAGGCGTTTGGCGACGACTACGGCCCTGGAGCTCTTTTGGAGAAGGTTGAAGGGGGCTTAAACCTTGGAAGGCGAGAAGGGGATTCGCTCCTTTTTGTGCGTGGAGTTGGACGAGGCGACGAAAAAGAGGCTTGCGCGTTGGGTTAGGGATTTGAGCGAGAAGATGTCGGAACTGAAGTGGGTCAACCCTGAGGGATTGCATGTGACGCTCAAGTTTTGCGGCGAGATATCACCCGCCCAGGTCGAGAAGGTAAATCTCGAACTGGCCCGCCTTAAAGGTCGCATGGTATCGCCTTTTGAGCTGACATTGGCAGGGTTGGGTGCCTTCCCTCACTTGCGCCAGCCGCGGGTGATTTGGCTCGGCGTTGCTGGAGAAGTTCAGGCGCTGCATTCGCTATGGAGACAAGTGGAGATGGCGACTAAAAGGGCTGGTTTGCCTCCCGAAGGGCGACCGTTTCATCCCCACTTGACGCTTGCTCGAGTTAAAGACCCAAAAGATGTGCCTCTCTCATTCCTGCTGGAGTTATCACAGGAGGATACGAGTTTTGGCCCTTGGACTGTGGAGGCGTTGACTTTCATGCAGAGCACATTGACGCCAAAGGGAGCCAAGTATTCGCCCTTGGCTCGTTACAAATTGGGAGGTGAATGTTAGAAATGGCCAAAAGGGGAGTTCCTTTGACAAGAGAGGACGTGCTTGAACAGGCCGTAAACGATATAAGGAGCAAGTTCGGCGATGGAGCCATAATGAAGTTAGGAGATAGGGTTCAAGCCTCGGTCGATGTGATTCCAACCGGAATCCTCCCTTTGGATGTGGCTTTGGTAATAGGGGGGCTTCCGAGGGGAAGGGTCGTCGAAATCTTTGGGCCTGAAGGCTCGGGCAAGACCACGGTAGCCCTCCATGCCGTGGCCGAAGCGCAGAAGATGGGAGGCGTCGCTGCGTTTATAGATGCCGAACACGCTTTGGATCCTGGGCTTGCGGCCAACGTGGGCGTCGATGTGAACTCTCTCTATCTCTCTCAACCTGACAGCGGTGAGCAGGCTCTCTATATCCTCGATACGCTCGTTCGCAGCAGCGCTGTGGATATAATAGTCGTGGATTCCGTGGCGGCGTTGACGCCGCAGGCGGAGATCGACGGCAGGATAGGAGACACGCAGGTGGGCCTTCAGGCGAGGCTCATGTCTTACGCCATGAGGCGCCTTACGGCCGGCATATCAAAGAGCAACACGACGGTGGTATTTATCAATCAATTGCGAGCTCAGATATCGACCTTCGGTTATGGCGCCCCTCAAGAGACGACCACCGGCGGAAGGGCGCTCAAGTTCTACAGCTCGGTCCGCATAGAGGTGAGGCGCGGTAAATCTGTAACCAAAGGAGACGAAACGATAGGGCACGAACTGTGGCTCAAAGTCGTCAAGAACAAACAAGCTCCGCCCTTCCGCAGGGCTCATGCCACCCTCATTTATGGCAGGGGCGTTCCGAAGGAGATGGCCGTCTTGGACATGGCCTTAGATTATGAAGTGGTCAAGCGCAAGGGCTCATGGCTTTATTACAAAGGAGAGAGCCTGGGCCAGGGCAAGGAAAGCGTTTCCAATTATCTTAGGGAGCACCAAGATCTGATGGAAGAAATCTCCCTTGAGGTCAAAGGACAGGCTGCACAAGGTTTTGGCTTCCTGCCCTCTCCTGAGGTTGAGGCGATGCCAGAAGAAGCGGCGATCGAAGAAGCGATAGATTTGAAAGAGGAAGAGGCCGGAGGAGAGGACGAGTTGCCGCTATAATTCGCATGTTATGGCATGATCTATAAATCTTTATATAAATCAAATGTGAAACTACCGCCTCTTTACTTAAAGCACAAAAAGGCAATCTCGCTTGAGGGCGATATCGGTTGGGCTGTGTTACGAGGGCAAAGATTTTTTGGCGAGGTCTTTTAGCGATTGCAATTCTGTCTGCGTGATGTTTGGCGACATATATCCGCAGTAAGCCGTGTTGTTTTGATACAGGGGCTCTTCTTCTAAAATGGGAAGGAGTTTTGTGCATTCCTTAAACATGGGCGTGTTAGGGATGGGTGAGTATTCTGCCAGCTTCACCGTAGCACCCAAAGACTTGACGAAGGTGACCGCTTCAAGCACGCTTTTGTAAGTTTGCCCGGGCAACCCCACCAGTACGTACGTTTCTATGTCTTTATGGAGATATCCGGCCTCAAGCAGATTTTCTACGGCTTTCACGTATTGGTGTTTGTGGACTTTATCAGAGCTCGCCTTTTGTATAAAAGGTTCGGTGCTTTCTAAGCTGAGGCGTATCGTCTTAAAGCCCGTTTGGTAAAGGTAGCGCGCACAAGTTTTGTCGATCTCTCGCACGTGAAGTCCGTTCGGAGTATGGTAGCGTATATTGCTAAGGTTTTCTTTTAGCTTTTTGCATAGCCAATAGAAGTGTTCTTCTTTGTCAACCAATAACGCGTCGTCGTAAAAGGCAATATCCTTAACGGTGGGAATGCTCGCTTGAAATGAAATTTCATTTATTACTTCGTCGATCGAGCGTTTTTTGTGATATGGCCATAGTCTTTTCGATGCGCAGTATTTACAATGCAAGGGGCATCCCATAGATGTGGTCGTGATGCCGTATTCGGGGTTTTCGTAAAGATCGAGGGCCGGGCGAATACACGGGACGTAGAGGGGTTTTGTTTGAACTCCATCGGCGCCGAGCGTTTCAGCGTGATCAGGACAAAGTTGAGCGTATATTCCTCCCAACAACACGGGAGTTTTTGGGAAGAACTTTTTAGCTATATAGATGCACCATTTGACGCCCAAATACCAGTAAGTCATGCCTGAGGTTATTAAAATTAGATCAGGCGGTTCTGCCTTAGAGAGCTTGTCTTCAAACGCTTCTTTTGTTATGCCAAAGTGATAAAAGTTCCTGGGAATGTCTTTATATGGTAAGGGTTTTTCGATTGCCATTTTTTTGATCTTGTATCGGCCAAATGTCTTAGGTTTATCGCGCCCCTCGTAAACACAATCGATAAGGCTTATGTCGTTTTTGCGCTGGCGCAGGTACTCTAAAATATATAATAAACCCAAGGGTTTGGCCCAAAAATCGAAGAAGGCGAAGTCAAAAACGGGAGGGTTAATTCCCAATACCCTTTTATTGTTTAGCTTGTCAAATAAAGATGCGAAGTCACTCATGCCTTAAAGTATATCAAATCATAACCGATCCAAAACCAACTTGCCTGTGTGGTTTTGGTTGTACCTATTACGGGTTGCACAGTCAATGAAGCCCAAGAATTATGGTTGGCTTCGTGGCTGTCAGCTACATATTGTTGTAGCGGTGGAGAAAGGCTATATAGGACAAGCTGGGTTGCCATCTTATACATACTATATGTTGGCCTTAGTCTCGCAAAGAAACTAAAAGAAGATATTGACACTTGTTTTGCGGCGGGTTAATATTATCGTCGCCCTCGCAAGAGGGGCCTAGTAAGATAGCACATTGACAAGTTCATAGTTGGCAGGAAGGAACAAATGAGTAAGTAGTAAGTATAGGACCATTCTCATGGAGAGTTTGATCCTGGCTCAGGACGAACGCTGGCGGCGTGCCTAACACATGCAAGTCGTGCGGTCTCGCCTTAAGCGAA
>Ga0116168_1001025_pt1 | contig 23099 bp, 18 predicted proteins | sample AD_UKC129_MetaG_FD_89795 | JGI IMG/M metagenome (GOLD analysis project Ga0116168, IMG submission 89795) | Active sludge microbial communities of municipal wastewater-treating anaerobic digesters from Canada - AD_UKC129_MetaG | ecosystem: Engineered > Bioreactor > Anaerobic > Digestate | place...
AAATAGGGGCGAGATTAAATAGGAATATCATACCGGCATACAATATTATCGCTATTTCTATTATCAGTTGAAGATGGTTTTGAGGGATTAATTGCAATCTACTCTCCCCCTGTAACTTTAATCCCCATATAGATTAACCTTACATAAATAATTTTATCTCATTCTCCAAGAAAACCCCCATACAATGGGGAGATGACAAGAGCCGTAGACTTAAATACAGCCTCTGAAAATTGTTCCTTGGAGCGTGTCCCCAGCCCCGGTTTTGAATGTCCCTGTAAACATACCTCTAGTATCTTAAGATATGGGAGTGGTCTCTCAATATGTAATGTGGGGGAAGAATAAAATTTTTTCTAAGCGCTGGGGGCCTCATCTGATAGGTGGGGGATTCACTTCAGAGATTTTTCAAAGAGGACCATGTCTTCCCTTTCACCATTATAGTCCTTGAAAACATTCACATCCCCAATTTTTCTAGTTTGGGGGCCCTTGTAGTCCTTAAATCCGTGTTTCCTGTAAAATGATATCGCCTTTTTGTTTATTGGTTTTGTTATAAGGGATATTCTCCTGATATTCTTCTTTTTAACTGTTTCTATAAATTCTCCTAGGAGTTTGGATGCTATGCCCTCGCCCCTATATCTTGGATGAACACATAAAAGGTGTATATAGGCCTCTTTTGGGTTGTCTTGTGATATGAATCCTAGGAGGAATCCTATTATCCTCTGGTTTTTTTCTGCTACAAATGATGTGCTTGAGAAAAATTTCGTGAATAAATGATATATAGAGTTTCTCTCTGTGGCCATGGGCTTACATTTCTGTGCGAGTTCCGCTATCCTAGTGAAATCCCTTTCCTTAACGTTTCTAATATTCAAAATATACCACCTATCGTGTGTGGGGGGGTTAAATTTAAATAATATAATAGTCTGATTAATAGTCTGATAATACTCTTAGGATATGGGGGGCTGGTAGCTCAGGTTGGTAGAGCGTCGCCTTGGCATGGCGGAGGCCCCGGGTTCAAATCCCGGCCAGTCCACTAACTCTTATTAGCTGCATTGTAAATATTTTCGATTATTATTTTAAATAGGTTATCTGTTTTTATTTTTGGCGGTTTTTTATCATCTAATAGTAATCTTAGGGCTAGTTTTACTATTTCATCCACGTCAGTTGATCTGTGCATGAGGCCGTTCTCTATGTAGAATTTGTCTACTGCTAATGGTTTGCCTGGGTAACATGATATAACTGGGGTCCCTAATAGTGCAGCTTCACGGTTCATGGTGCCCCCGGCTCCTATCATGAGATCGCATTTTTTCATTAGGCTGAAGGTGTCTACTGGTGGTTTGAGGATTGTCACGTTCTCGTATCCCTTGAATAGTTCGGCTTGTTCTTTGAATCTTGGTATGACGAGTATGTTGGCATGGTCTTTTAGTATTTCAACTATGGGTGTGAGGACTGATTTGTGGCAATCAGCGTCCAGGTATGATGCCAGGGCGGGTTCTGGCCGCATTAGGATGGTTTTTTCTTTTTTCAGTTCCAGTTTAAGGTCTTGGAATATTTTATCATTGTATTTGAAATTTTGGAAGTGTAGGATTTCTGATGTGCCCTTGTAGCGTATTATGGAGTTTGGGTCTGCGCCTGTTTTTATAACATCCCAGATGTTTATTACCTTTGGCATTATTATCCTTTCACATAATGGTAGTGTGAGTTTGTTAGCGGCTAGTGCATGTTCATTATCGAGTATGTAGACACTGGGGATTTTGAGGCCGAAGGTCACCCTTGGAAGTTCTATTGAATGCTTTGACACTCCAACATCCGGTTTCTCTTCTATTATCAACTTTGAAAGCTTGTAGGCTCTTTCTGTGCTCTCTTTTAGTTTTTCGGCTAGTGAGACTCCGTGTTTGCCTATTGATATGAAATCGAATCCGAATAATTTCATTAATTTGTGTATGTCCCCGAATTTGCGCGTGGTTATAATGACATTTTCCCCTTCTCCTTGTAGGTATTCTATGATATTCTTGAAAAATCTTACATGGGGTGCGTTTGTTATGTCGATCCATACTTTCACGTGATCACCAAATTGGGGGGGTTACATGGCCTCTAGGATGGCTTCTATAATCTCTTCGATGCCTTCATCATTTTTTAGGCTAGTTTTTATGACCTTTACGTGGGGGTTGATCCTTGATACGTCTTCCACCATTTTGTCAATGTCTGCGCCAACTGCATCTGCAAGGTCTACCTTGTTTATTATTACAAGATCTGCCTCTTTGAAGATTAGTGGGTGTTTTTGGACGGTGTCGTCGCCTTCTGTGGCGCTTATGATAACTATCCTCATATGTGAACCAAGATCAAAATCAACTGGACATATGAGATTTCCCACATTTTCTATGAACAGTAGGTCTATTTTATCGAGTGGGAGATCCTCGAGACCGTGTTCTACTAGGTGAGCGTCGAGGTGGCATTCTTTTCCAGTGTTAAGGCCCACTACTGGTATGTTGTATCGTTTAACTCTTTCAGCGTCAAATTTGCTTATAATGTCACCTGCTATAACGCCTATTGAATAATCCATCTTTTCTATGAGCTTTTCTATGAGTGTGGTTTTGCCTGAGCCCACAGCCCCGAGGAAGTCTATTGCGAAGACCCCTGCCTTGTCAAGTAGTCTCTGATTACGTTTTGCAAGTTTTTTGTTAGCTATCAGTATATCATTCTGTATTTCCACCTCTGCAATTTTGTGCATGTTATTCCTCCTTTTCAATTTTTATGTTCTTGATGTTGCATTCTCTCCCATCAATTATCTTAAACTCGCCCCCACCACAGGATGGACATGAAATTATCGGATTATAATGGTCCAGTTCATCATTAGAGGTTATCCTACCATTATATCCGCAGGGGCATTCTATCCTGGCGGGTATTATTTCAATGTTAAATTTCGCACCCTCTAGTATAGTGTCTTCACTTAAAACTTCTAATATGAATTTTATCTGCTCTGGGTTAAGGAGTGTTAACTCTCCAATTTCAATTGTAACCTCTAATACTTCTATGGCGTTGTTCTTCTCAGCGGCGTCAATAACTGTTTTTATAATGGCATCAGCCATTGAAAGTTCATGCAAAGGGTTCACACCTCTCAGAGTCTAATATGAGTAGGGATTTATATTATCTATGAGGGGAGTTAATATAAAGTCTATGTGAATATTAAAATATTCTTTGCAAGGGTGATCATCTTGATAATAGGGGGTTCCGCATCTCAAAATTTGGCCGCGAAGGTTGCTAATCTACTAAACGATCAATTGTGTCCAATAGAAACACATAAGTTCCCTGATGGTGAGAGATACGTTAGGATAAAGGGTGAAATCCCCGATGAGGTTGTTGTCATCCAATCAACAGGGTATCCCCAGGATGAAAATTTCATGGAATTATTTTTAATAATAAAAAATCTTAAGGATATCGGCGCGGATAAAGTGAAGGCCGTGATACCATACCTTGGGTATTCAAGACAGGACAAAAGGTTTAAACCTGGCGAGGCTGTCTCTGTGAAGATAATAGCAGAACTATTGGAAGCTGCGGGTGCTGATGAAGTATTCTCCGTCAATTTACATGAGCATGATATAATCAATTTTTTCAATATTCCAGTTTATGAGCTTTCAGCTATACCACTCCTTGCAGAACATTTATCCGTGGGGGTTGATGATCCTATCATAATCGCACCTGATAAAGGCGCCCTGGATCATGCGAGGAGTATGGCTAGGATAATAGGCTGTGAATATGATTATATGGAAAAGGTGCGCATCTCACCCGAGAGGGTGGAGACACGCCTCAAAAATTTTGATGTAGAGGGTAGAAGTGTTATAATAGTTGATGATATTATCAGCACGGGGGGTACCATCGTCAATGCTTCTAGGATACTCCACACTCAAGGTCCTAAGGAGGTCAAGGTAGCCTGTGTACATCCTGTGCTCGTTGGCGACGCCCTCCTGAGGATATTCTCAACGGGTGTGGATGAGGTTATAGCCACTGACACTATAAAATCAGAGGTCAGCATCGTATCAGTGGCCCCGCTTATAGCAGAAGCTCTAAAAGGGGATTAGTGGGTTGTGGGGTTCTTTATTATACCCTTTGGCATGATATCGCTTATCCTTTGCATCTTCTCTATTAGACTCTCCTTACCCTTACCAATGAGCGCATGTTCAAGAACATCCCCTAGGCTTTTCACTGGTATTATCTCTATTTTACCCTCATATTTCTTTTCGATCATCACGTCATCCATGTTAGCCTTGGGGATTAAGACTTTCTTTATTCCTGCTTCTGCTGCGGCTTCTATCTTGCCTGTGACGCCACCAACCGGTAGTACATCACCTCTTATGCTTAGTGATCCTGTAAGGGCCACTGACTGGTCTACTGGTATCTCTTCGAGGGCTGATATTACTGCTGTCGCGACTGATACGCTTGCACTGTCACCTTCCACGCCTTCATAGGCTTGTAGGAATTGTATGTGTATGTCATAGTTGGAGATGTCTGTTCCGGTGTATTTTTTGATGAGTGCACTTACGTTCTGGACGGCTTCCTTGGCTATATCACCTAGTTTACCTGTTGCTATGATTCTACCTTCCTCTTTGCTCTGTGCGGGGGCTGCCTCGGCTGCTATGGGTAAGATTATACCACTACGATCTCCTATGATTGCAAGACCGTTCACTCTACCGACTTCACTCCCATGGGATTTGAATACGCTATATTTTTTCTTTTGGGTGATGTATCTGTCCGCTATCTGTTGTTCGAGGGTCCTTGCGAGTTTCTTCGCCTTTAGTACGTGTTTTTTGGATACGAGTTCCGCGCCTTCACTCTTTGCAATGTCACCAGCCGCCCTTACGAGGCCTCCAAGATCCCTTAATCTTAATATTAGTGAATCTTTCTTACCTGCTCTTCGCTGGGCTTCCCTTATGATCTCTTTTATGGCGTCCTTGTTGAAGTGTGGTATACGCCCATCCTTTTCCACTTCTTGGGCCACGAATTGTACAAGTTTTTGTCTGTTCTCTGGGGTGTCTGGCATGGTGTCTTTCATGTAAACCTCGTATCCATAGCCTCTTATCCTTGAGCGTAGTGCTGGGTGCATTCCCTCGAGCACGTGTAGGTTACCTGAGGCTACAAGTACGAAGTCGCATGGTACTGCCTGTGATCTTACCATGGCCCCGCTGCTGGTTTCGCTTTGTCCTGTGATTGAATATTTTTTGTCTTGCATTGCTGTTAGGAGTTCTTGTTGTGTTTTCATCTTCATTGTACCTATTTCATCGATGTATAGCACTCCTTTGTGGGCTTTGTGTATCATCCCTGCTTCTACTCTTTCATGTGCTGGGGTTCCGAGGCCTCCTGATTGGTATGGGTCGTGTCTTACGTCGCCTAGTAGTGCGCCTGCGTGTGCTCCTGTTGCGTCGACGAATGGTGCTGTTTTTTTCCCTTCGTTGTTTATTAATAGTTTTGGTACCATTATTGTCTTCTGTGGTCTCATTTGTTGTAGTGCTAGGAATATTATCCCTGCTGCTATTATGGCTGCGAGGAATTGTTTGAGCATGAACCCCATGAGGAGTATGAAGCTTATTATAGCGATCATGAAGAGGTTTTTCTTTTCTTCTTGGGCTCTTGCCCTGTTTTTGTGGCTCATCACGATCCTTTTACCTTCACCGGCTGGTACTGTGCTGATTATGGGATTGTTTGGGTCGTCGAGGTTGGGGTATACTAGTATATCCTGGAGTTGTTCCCTTGGTAGTAGTTCTGCCATTGCCTTTGCGAGCATTGATTTCCCGACGCCTGGTTCTCCGATGAGTAGTACGTTACGGCGTTGCTCAGCAGCCTTCTTTATCGTCTCAACCGCTTCTTCCTGGCCTATTATTTGATCTATTAATCTTTTGGGTACTGGTATGTCCTTTGAAGTTTCATATGAGAATGATTCTTTCATGTTAGCCTTTTTAACCTCGCTTGTCATTTTTATCCAGATTCCTCCCCTATTTTGAGATTAAAAAAATAATCACTATGATACTAAGATGTTTTTCATAGGTTAAATATTTTTCTAACATTTATTTATTTTATTATTTTTTTATCTCAGCTATAAGTTTAAGTGCGTTCTGTATGAATTTTTCAACTATCCTACGATACTTCTCCTCGCTGGCCCTTAATTCTTCCTCCATCTTCTTCCTCTCGGTGATATCCCTAATAATAGATGTAACATAGTTTTCCCCATTGAAAGTCCATGGGGTTAATGACATTTCAACTGATATGATACTTCCATCAGCCCTTCGACTCCTAGTTTCGAATATTCTACCTGCGAGGGGATGTTCACCCTCCTTCTTGAACTTATCCATCATCTCCTTAAAGTCTTCATGAAACTCTGGTGGTATTATAAGGGTAAGTTCATGGCCTATGATCTCATCACGCTCATAACCGAATATCCTATAGAATGAGGGGTTCGCCTCGAAAATCCTACCATCCTCATCTACTATGAGTATGGCGTCAGCTGTGGACTCAAAGACGGATTTAAACCCCTCTAGCAGTTTTTCGCTTGGTTTCATTGATAGGAATGATCTCCCATCCTCAAGGGGTACGCATGTCATGAGTACTGGTATAATTGAACCATTAACTTTGAGACTTATATGAAGATCCCCAACGAATTCGCCTGGGAGCCTAATATCCATGTCCCCAAGACTAAGCTCTTTTAACCTGTCTTCTGGCAAGCCGATTAATTTTATGAATTCCCTATTATATTCTTCTATGATAGAATCTTTCACTATGAGATTAGCACTTTTAGAATATTTGAAGAAGATATCTTCATGGTTGGAAGGTTCCATGAAATCAACCTCACTACTTTTTTATCTTAAGTATTGGATATATATACGTAACAGTCACTGGGGGATAGTCATCATATGGGTGCAAAATGTATAATGATCCAGGGAACATCATCAAGTGCTGGTAAAAGCGTGATGGTAGCTGCACTTTGCAGGATATTCGCAAAGAAAGGCTACAGTGTTGCCCCATTCAAATCACAGAACATGTCACTCAACTCCTACACGACAAATGAGAACAGGGAGATAGCAATGGCACAGGTTCTACAAGCAGAGGCTGCCGGTGTTGAACCATCACATCACATGAACCCTATACTATTAAAACCCAAGGAAGATTTCATATCACATGTTATAATCCATGGAAAACCAGCCGGGGACATGAACTTTTATGATTACCAGAGAAAACTCCGAAAAAGAGCCTTGAAAGCTATAAAGGAGTCACTGGACAATCTAAGGGAAAAATATGATCTTATAATCATCGAAGGCGCGGGTTCCCCAGCCGAGATCAACATGCGCCAATACGACCTGGCGAACATGGAAATAGCACATCTAGCAGATGCGGATGTGATACTAGTAGCCGACATAGACAAAGGGGGTGTATTCGCATCAATCGCAGGCACGTTCATGCTATTAGACAAGAAAGACAGGGAAAGGATAAAAGGAGTGATCATAAACAAATTCCGAGGAAACCTAGACATCCTAATGCCAGGGATCAGAGAGATAGAAAAAATAACCAAAGTCCCAGTACTCGGAGTCATACCCTACGATGAAAACCTCAAGCTCCCAGAAGAAGACTCAGCCTCACTATCAGAGAGAAAATACAAAAACAAGGGGAAAATAAGAATAGGAGTCCTACGATTGCCAAGAATATCCAACTTCACAGACATAGACCCCCTAGAATATGAAAAGGACATCTCAATAAAATTTATAGAAGCAGAGGACACCCTCCATGGATTAGACGCCATAATAATACCCGGGACCAGGAACACGATCAACGACCTCCTATTCCTAAAAGAAAATGGATTCCACGATGAAATAAGCGACCTCAAAGATGAAAGCCTAATATTCGGGATATGTGGCGGATTCCAAATGTTAGGCAAAAAAATAATAGATGAAGCCCGCAGAGAATCACAACATGGGAGCATAGAAGGCTTGGGACTGCTAGACTGCAAAACAGAATTCACAGGAGCCCCTAAGATAATAACACAAAGCCAAGGGAAAATAATAGGCCAGGGAATATTCCAAGGATTGAAGGGGGTCCAGGTCAAAGGCTATGAACTCCATGAAGGCACAACAATCCTAGGAGATTCCAGGCCACTCATACTATTGAAAAGGGGTTGCGGTAACATGCCAGGAAAAAAATTGGATGGGGCGGTTGAAGGGAACATCGCAGGAACATATCTACATGGCATATTCCACAACCTAAAATTCCGCAGATACTTCACGAACATACTCCGGGAAAGAAAAGGCCTAGAAAAAATACCCTACGATATAGACGAATTCAAAAATAATACAAGATTTTCCCTTGACAGACTAGCAGAGACAGTGGAAAAAAACATCAACCTAGAATTCATAGAAAAACTAATAGAATCAGACCCCTAGAAAGGGTCTTGCTATAGTGAAAAGCACGATTATCGTCACGATTATCCCCAGGATAATAAGTGGAATTCCACTCTTGGGAATATCTCTTAGTTTTACAAAACCGGTTCCATGGGCCATGGCCACTGTAGGATCTGCTGTGGGTAACATGAAGGAGAGTGAACATGCTATTGCAACGGGTACAGCATAAATGCCAACAGGTAAATGTTGCGTATGGGCGAGTGTAACGGATAAGGGCACGAGTATAGCTGACAAGGCTATATTAGACATGACCTGTGTTATGGTAACGGCCAAGACCATGAGGACAAGTGTTATGAGTAGTGGGGATGGGGATCCTAAGGCCACTATTATATCCTTTATAAGCCACTTAGCGGCTCCAGTATTTAAAAGGGCGGAGCCGAGTGAAAGAGCACCGCCAAAGAATATTATAAGCCCCCAGTCGATGTTCTTCTGCGCTTCTCTCCATTTTATCACACCCGTGAAGATGAAGAGCACACCAGCTATCAGCGCCACGGAGTAACTATCTATGCCGGTCCAACCAGCTGTAACCCAAAGTACTATTGCAAAGGATAATATTAGGAGTGTTATCTTTTCATCACGTTTCATTGGTCCGAGTAGGTCGAGTTTATCGTCTATGGTCTTGTTCTTGGCGCTATGGACTTCAGGTGGGAAGATTCGCAATAGGATCTTCCAGATTATTAACATGAGTATTATTGAGAGTGGAAAGCCAAATATCATCCAATTCAAGAATGGTATCTTTGTGTAGGCTGCTGCCATAAGGTTGGGGGCTGTTCCTATTTCTGTTGCAAGTCCACCCGCCAAGGAACCGAATGATGCTCCGAGGACCATGCTCTTGGCGAAGTTGCTTTCACCATCCTTGGCATTTTCACAGCCCATTAACTCTGTTATCTCTTTTATAACTGGGAGCAGCATTGCAAATGCCACAACATTCTCGATCCAAGCCGATAATAGGCCGGTTGAGAATATGCTTACAAATAACGTCCGTTTAGGGGAAATTCCAAGCTTTGAGAGGAGCGTGTAGGTTAATCTGAGTGCGAGTCCGCTCTCTCTTATCGCATCCGCCATTATAAACCCGCCTATTATGAGAAATATTATGGGATTTGCGAATCCTATAACCGCATCTTCAAAGCTTTGGATACCCATTAGTGGCTGTATAAATAGTATGATCATGGAAGTTACAGCTAATGGTACAACCTCACTAACCCACATGAGGATGGCGAAAACTAGTAATGACAAAGCTGCATGGCCAGAATATCCAATGCCAGGTAATGGGATGAGATAGACTGTTAATGCCAATAATATACTTATCAAAAGATAAAGATGGTTCTTTTTATCCGCCACCATGGACACCAACTTTTAAATGCTATCCTTTTTTATATATAAAGGTTTCCATAACAATCCTATGATAGGATTCCTTGGAGAATAGGGGATGAAAACCTCCCATAGGATAATTTTTAAAAATTCGAAGGATATGGATGAAATCCCCGCAGGGACTGTGAACCTCATACTTACGTCACCACCATATCCAATGATAGAAATGTGGGATAGCCTATTCTCATCATTTAATCCTCGGATAGGCGAAGCCCTCGAAGACGGGGATGGTATGAGAGCATATAATCTCATGCACGAAGAATTAGATAGAGTCTGGGATGAAATAGATAGGGTAACAAGCCCTGGTGGGATTGTCTGCATCAACATAGGAGACGCCACGCGGAAAATAGGAGATTCCTTCCAAGTTTACGCAAACCATTCCCGTATAATAAAATATTTCGAAGAGAAGGGTTACAATATTTTACCATTTATTATCTGGAGGAAAGAGACAAACAAGCCGACAAAGTTCATGGGCTCCGGGATGCTACCACCAAACGCTTATGTCACACACGAACATGAATACATATTAATATTCCGAAAGAATGGCCCCCGCCAATTCAAAACAAAGGAAGAACATGATAGAAGGAGGAAAAGCGCATACTTCTGGGAAGAGAGAAACGAATGGTTCTCTGATATATGGACTGATTTAAAGGGGACACCCCAAAGATTAGAGAATATAAAAAGGAAAACTGGAGCATATCCTCTAAGACTAGCATATAGGCTGATAAACATGTATTCGATCCAGGGGGACACCGTCCTGGATCCCTTTTTGGGTACTGGGACAACTATGATAGCTGCAATGTGCACAGCCCGCAATTCAATAGGATATGAGATTAACACCAAATTTAAGAGTATAATAGAAGCCCGGATAAAAAAGGTTAAAAGATTATCAAGGGAGCTCGTCATGGAACGCCTAAAAAAACATGCCAATCTGATCAAAAGGAAAAATACTACATATAGGTCAAAATATTATGGCTTTAACGTCATGACAAAACAGGAAGAAAATATATTATTCCATATAATAAAGGAAATCGGAAAAGAGGATGAAAACAGATTCAAAGTAACCTACGAACAGTTCTGAGTAAACTACAGCCTCTTGGGGGGTTTCCTGTTTCAATGATGAGGATCTCCTGATACTCTGTAGAGGGGGTTTTCTCATAGCTTGGAGGACTGTCCCAGCCCCCGTATACTTGTAACATTCCCCCCTATAGTTTATATTTTCCTCCCCCGAGGGGGCCTTCCCGTTGATAACTTTAACTTTCTCGGCGGGAACCCCCAGGGGATGAAAGCCAAAAAAACATTTATAGTGATACATGGGTTGCATGCGATATGCTCTCCAGTATCACTATATTTATGTGTGGAGGGAGCGAGGAAGTGCTCGGCTACAAGTTTCGTCTTTACCCGTCTAAAACCATTGAAGCTAAACTACTCCAGGATCTCGACCTTTGCAGGTGGCTCTACAACCGCCCACCCCAAGAACAATGCAAAAACAGAAGACCGAGAACTAACCTTATGATACGCAAAAACTGATAATCAAGGTAAAGAATGGGGAGAACCCTGAACTTAAAAAAGTCTACAGGAAAGTCTTGCAAATGGTAAACCGTTGACTCTGGAGTAATATCAGAATCCTTTCTAGGTTGAAGAGGAATGGTAAAAAGGTGGGAAGATTAGGCTACAAAGAAAAAATGGTACAAGACCATGAATTCGTGAAAACAGCATTGAATGGGGGTCTATGATTTGTATTTCTTCTCAAATCTCCTCCAAGACCTTGCAATGTATGGTTCACATTTATCAAGTTCCGTGAGAAGACACATTCTTATAGTATCTGTCTTTATCTCCTCTTTACCCTCCAATTTCTTGGTTACACTCTCATATATCTTGTCTATTATCTCCTTTTTCTCCTCAAGACTATAACCTGCATCAATGGTGGCCTTTTCAAGAGCTGCTCTGATCTTTGAAGGCTTATATGGCTCCAGTCTCCCTCTTCTCTTTATAACTCTCATCAATTTTCACCATCCACATGAAGCAATCTGGGGGTTTTCCCGGCATTTAGGCGGAGTTATAAGATTTCAACCCCCCGCCAGTTTGGGGGGTCTCTTGGACCCCCCCAATATTCGGTTATCCGGTGAAGTACCCTCTGGTTATGTATGGGGGCTTCTTGTTTTATAAAAGTTTCCAACCATCCCCCTAGACGCTCCCAGTTCCCTCTCATCTTCGAAAGGGGGATTCGGTAGCAACGGAAGGTAAACTTAACATGTTTTTCCTTATCGTATCCCCTTTAAAAGGGCAGGTTTTACAAGCCCTGGAGGAGATAGACATTCTAAATTTTTCCCACTATGATCCAAGGATGGGTGGTCTGTTGAGTAATTTTTATATTTTATGTTACTATATTAGGTTCATAGAAATTTCATGGTGTTCTATAATGCCAGTTATAACAGTTGAATATGAGGACTTGAAAGAACTAGGAGTGGATATAAGCAGGGACAAGCTTATTAAGATTCTCCCTATGATGGGTAGCGACATTGAAGAATTTGATGAGAAAAGTGTAAAGGTGGAATTTTTCCCTAACAGGCCAGATCTGCTTTCAGTGGAAGGTGTTGCAAGGAGCCTTAAAGGTTTCATAGGCCTTGAGAAGGGCTTGGCATCCTACAAGGTTAAGAACTCTGGGATGAGAGTCTATGTGGACAAGAGCGTGACAGAGATAAGACCCCATATTGGGATGGGTGTTGTTAAAAATGTTAATTTTAATGATAAAAAGTTAAAGCAGGTTATGGAGTTCCAAGAGGATCTACATTGGGTTATAGGGAGAGACCGGAAGAAAGTGGCCATTGGCATACATAACCTTGATGTGGTGAAAGCTCCATTCACTTACAAGGCCGTTAAACCAGATGAGGTAAGGTTCACCCCACTTGACTGTGACCATGAAATGACACCTGCACAAATACTCAGAGAACATCCAAAAGGCGTGGAATACGCCCACCTTTTGGAAAGATTTGATCGTTATCCCCTCATCGTTGACAAGGACGGGAACGTTCTTTCAATGCCGCCTATAATTAACGGAGAACTTACAAAACTCACAGATGAGACTAGGAATATCCTCATAGACGTCACGGGGACTGATGAGCGCGCTGTCATGCAAACATTGAATATAATCTGCACGTCCTTCGCAGAATCCAATGGTAAAATAGAAAGCCTCAAGATAATCCGCCCAGAAAAAGAACTCGAAACACCGGATCTAACAGCCAAAACAAAAAAATTGAAGGTTTCAAATGTTACAAGGATAATAGGAATAAAACTCGAACCAAGAACCATTGTAGATCTCCTAGGGAAGGCTAGGATGGACGCGGAAGTCATATCTGATGATGAAATCGAGGTTAAAATCCCAGCCTATAGAATTGATATACTCCATGAAGTCGACATCATCGAAAACGTTGCGATACAATACTGTTTCAATAATATTGAACCTGAGATCCCGGCAATCCCGACCATAGGAGAAGAGGATCCATGGCATGTCATTGACAACCTTATAAGGGAGATTATGATAGGCCTTGGCTTCCAAGAGATAATGAGTTTAATGTTAACCAATGAAGAAAGTCATTACAGGAAAATGAGACTCGAAGAAGATGAAAGAGTACAGGTGGCCCAGCCAATATCCACTGACAGGACAATGATACGAAAAAGCCTACTTAATGGCTTGTTAGAATTCCTTGAGGCTAACAGGCACGAGGACATGCCGCAGAAGATATTTGAGGTGGGTGAGGTAGTATACCTTGACAGGAGCCAGGAGACGAACACCCGCCTCGTTAAGAAGCTTGCAGGTGCTATAATACATTCAAATGCCAATTTCACGGAGATAAAATCCACAGTAGCGGCTATAATAGAAAATCTTGGATACAAATTCCGAATAGAAGCCTTGGATCATCCATCTTTTATAAAAGGCAGATGCGCAAAATTAAAGGATAATGGGTTAACAGGATTTTTCGGGGAATTACACCCTGAGGTTATAACCAACTTCAGATTAGAGTATCCTGTTGTCGCCTTTGAGATAACCTTCCCAGCCAGATAAGATCTTTGGGGTTATCTGCCGATTACCGTGACCCTGACTCTGCGCCTTCTTGGTCCATCAAATTCAACAAAGAATATGCTCTGCCATGTTCCAAGATCTAGTGAACCGCTGATGAGTGGTATGCTCTGACTTCCACCTACTATCATCGCCCTTAAATGGGAATCTGCATTATTGTCAATGGCATTATGCCCATATGATCCGCCCATAGGGATCAATCTCTCAATAACCTTCTCAAAGTCTCCGAGGAGTCTTGATTCGTTCTCGTTTATGAAAATGGCTGAAGTTGTGTGTCTTGTGAATACATTCACGATGCCGTCGCTGATATTTGAAGATTTCACAATATCTCTCACCTTCTGGGTTATGTTCACGAGCTCCATCCTCTTTGAAGTTTTTATGTTTATTTCATCTGAAAACACTTCCAATATGATCAAACCCCCTATTTTTTTATCCTTTGTTGGATAAGCGTGAAGTCAACTTGTAAAGGAAACTTTTCTCATGGTAAAATGCATGATGGGGGCAGAGTTCCATGCAGCATAGGCAATTTACACACTTTTCATAATTAAATACTGGGGATGAGATGCCATTTTTAAGGGCGCCGGTGGGGCATGCCTCTACACATACTCCACAATTTTTGCAATGCCTATCATCGATGGCTGGCCTCGACCACCAGAACCTCAGAAGTGTCTTGGCCAGGCTTGAAGGTAAAAATTCGAGTGCGTGATAAATATTGGAGGGCCATTTGAAATCTTCTATTAGTGGTGGTTCGTCTCCTACAATTTGGATGTTAGCTAATCCTTTGCCAAGACCCCTTTCTATCGCGATCCTATTGGATGGGATCATATAGGGGTCCATTCCAAGGATTTGGGGGATGTAGAGATCTAATGCTACTGTATCTTCTGATGCTAGTATGATTCCGAGTTTTCTTGGATTGCCCCCGGTGGGGCCGTTGCCTTCCATTCCAATTATACCATCTACTATTGTCAGGTTTGGTTGTGTGAGTTCATATATGTCAACTATTCTTTCGCTGAATTCTGATGGGCTTGGGTATCTTCTATGGTAGTCTGTTTTTCTGGCTCCTGGGATGGCTCCGTACATGTTTTTTATGGCGCATGTTAATATTGTTAGGTTGTGGGTTTTTATCTTTGGGAGGTTCACGATGAAATCGCATTCGAGTATGGGCTTTGCTATGGGATATTCTTCTGATTTGAACTTTTTGATGTATGATCCTGTTGATTCAAAGTTTAGTAGTTTGATTCCCAGTTTTTTGCTTATGGTTTTCATCCCAGTTTTTTCCCATAGGTTCTTTAGGTTGGTGTAGGGGCTTCCTGGACTGTCCCCTATCATGACTTCAACGTTTTTTTCGATTAGTATCCTTGCTGTGGCTTCTACAATTGTTGGATGTGTTGTTATCCCCTTATCTGGTGATGCGCTCATTAGGAGGTTTGGTTTGAGGAGTACTTGGTCGCCTTTTTCTAGGTCTTTAAATCCGTTTATATTGTTGATACATTCTTTGACGGCCCATTGAACTTTTGGGGGATTATATGATGTGCATTTTTTCACTGCTATCATTGATTTCAATTATCTCCCCCCCTAGTGGGGTTTGTGGAAGTGTTTGTGGATCTTCTCCGCCAGCTTCCTGTTTATCCCCTCTACTTGGCTTAGCTCTTCTATACTAGCACTTCTAACAGCCTCCACGCCCTTGAAGTGCCTTAGCAGACTTATCTTCCTCTTGGGTCCTATCCCTTTTATTTTATCGAGTTGAGAGGCTCTAAACTTTTTATTTCTGAGTTTTCGATGGTATTCGATGGCGAACCTGTGAGCTTCATCTCTGACATGTTGTATGAGGTGTAGGATTTTCGAATCTTTGGGTAGTTTTATCGGATTCGCGGAATAGGGTGTGTATATTTTTTCATCCTTTTTAGCGATCCCTATGATTGGTATTTTAACATTTAATGATTCAAGGACTCTTAAGGTTGAATTTAATTGTCCTCGGCCACCATCCACTATTATAAGGTCGGCTTTTGCCTCATCCTTTGAATATCTTTTTTTGATGATTTCGCGGATCATGGCATAATCATCGGGTCCGCTTGCATGTATTTTGTATCGTCTGTAAAGGCCCTTTGCAGGTTTTCCATCTATGAATGTTACCATGGACCCTACTGGGGCCTCCCCACTAATATTTGAAATATCGTAGCCTTCTATCCTCTTGGGGTGGTTTGGGAGTTTAAGTTGTCTTTTCAGTTCGGATAGGATCTTATGGGTTTCTGTTTTCTCCTTTGAAAGTGCTTGGATGCTTTTAACCGCAGCCTTTAAGAGTTTTAGGTCTGATCCCCCATTTGGTTTTCTTATTTTAACTTTAACTCCTCTTAGGTTGGATAACCATTCTTCTAATAATCTTCTCTTGTTTATATCATATTCTGTGATTATTTCTTCTGGTATTTGGTGTGGTGTTGAATAGTATTGTTGGATGAAGGCTGACAATATCCTCTCAGGTTTTTCTTCGCTGATATTATCCATGGTAAAATCGTCTTTGCCTATAATCTTCCCATCTGTGATGTGTAGTATCATGATGATGGCTTTATTATTGAATCTACAAGTTATAATATCTTTGTCTATCCCCCGGGTGAATTTGGTGTGTTCTTTTCCCATGAAATCTTCTAGTGATATTATCTGGTCTCTTATTGTCGCGGCTTTTTCGAATTCTAGGTTTGATGCTGCATTTTCCATTTCATCTTCTAATTCCTCTAGGATGTGCTTGTATTGTCCTTGGAAGAAGAGTTCCACTTTTCTGATCATCTGCATATATTCATCCTTTGAAACATTACCGGTACATGGGCTATGGCATAGGTTTATCTGGTTGTTGAGGCATGGCCCGTCCATTCTTTTACAGTCTCGGATCTTGAATACGGATTTTAGGAATTTGATCATCTTCTTGGCGGCGTATGTGTTGGTGAATGGTCCAAGGTAGGCTCCGTCAGATGTTATTCTTCTCGTTATTGTTATCCTTGGATATTCTTCATTGGTAATTTTAAGGTAAGGGTATCTTTTATCATCCTTAAGGTGGATGTTATATGGTGGCTTATATTTTTTGATAAGGTTGCTCTCGAGTATCAGGGCCTCCTTTTCGGTGTCTGTTAGGATATACTCTATATGGTCTATGTGTTTTCTCATTGTTTTTATTTTTGGATTATCTGTAGGCTGGAAATATGATCTAACACGTTTCCTCAGGGATATTGACTTCCCAATATAGAGTATGTTACCTTTAGTATCCTTTAGGATGTAAACTCCTATCTTATCTGGAAGATCCTCAACCCTTTTAACGGCCGCTGACAATTATAATCCCCTCTGAATTTGAAAACCAACTCCCCATAGTATTATATATGATACTGTGAATATACTTTTTTTAGTATATTTTCGGGTTTTTGTCAGTGATTGATGATGAAATTCAGATTAGAATCAGATTTCAAGCCCGGGGGAGATCAGCCCAAGGCTATCAGGGCATTAGTTGATGGGATAAATGAGGGTTTAAGGGAACAGACGCTCCTTGGGGTCACGGGCTCTGGTAAAACATTCACTATAGCAAATGTTATAGAGGAGGTTCAAAGGCCAACCCTTGTTATTTCCCATAATAAGACCTTGGCCGCCCAATTATATGAGGAGTTTAGGGAGTTTTTCCCGGATAATGCTGTGGAATATTTTGTAAGCTATTATGATTATTATCAGCCAGAGGCTTACATCCCCCAAACAGACACCTACATAGACAAGGAGACTTCAATAAACGAGGAGATAGATTTGATGAGACATTCCACGACGCAGTCCCTCCTTACGAGGGATGATGTTATCGTGGTCTCCAGTGTCTCCTGCATTTATGGTATAGGGGCTCCATGGGATTATGGGGAATCTGCACTTTCTCTCCAGGTTGGAGCCTACATGGATAGGGAGGAGGTCCTGTCAGAGCTTGTGCACATGCAATATGAGAGGAATGATATAGAATTTGACAGGGGACAGTTCAGGGTCCGGGGGGATATATTGGAGGTTAACCCTGTCCATGGAATGCCTCCAATACGCATAGAATTCTTTGGAGATGAAATAGATTCAATATCATTCATACACCCCACTAGGGGTGAGAGGATAAAAAACCTAGATAAGATAGTCATATTCCCGGCCAAACATTTCATAATATCAGAGGATCGTATGGAAAAAGCTATAGAATCCATAGAAGAGGAACTTAAAGAAAGGCTGGGGGAGCTGAGGGACCGGGGAAAACTTTTAGAAGCCCAGAGGCTCGAACAGCGCACGAGGTTTGACATTGAAATGTTAGAGGAGATGGGCTATTGTCCAGGTATTGAGAATTATTCCCTACACCTTAGCGGGCGTGACTGGGGTGAGAAACCCTATACACTACTCGATTATTTCCCAGATGATTTTCTAACAGTTATAGACGAGTCACATGTCACAATACCACAAATAAGGGGAATGTATAGGGGTGACAGATCACGTAAAGAAACACTCATTGAATATGGTTTCAGATTACCCTCAGCACTGGAAAACCGCCCACTAAAATTCGAGGAATTCCAGGAGAGCATAAACCAGGTAATATACGTTTCAGCCACCCCCGGGGCATATGAGCTTTCAAAGAGTCAAAGGGTTGTTGAACAGATAATAAGACCCACAGGACTCGTAGACCCTAAGGTTATAGTAAGACCAGTCCAGGGACAAGTTGATAACCTCCTCGAGGAGATAAACCATCGCATTAAAAGAGGTGAACGCGTCCTTGTAACCACACTTACAAAGAGGATGGCTGAAGACCTCACAGACTACTATTCAAAAATGGGTGTCAAGGTAAGATACCTCCACTCTGAGATAGACACTCTTGAAAGGGTTGATATCATCAACGACCTCCGCATGGGAGAATTCCATTGCCTCATCGGAGTCAACCTATTAAGGGAAGGATTAGACCTGCCGGAAGTTTCCCTAGTAGCTGTCCTAGACGCTGACAAGGAAGGCTTCCTAAGATCTGAAACATCTTTAATACAAACAATTGGCAGGGCAGCCCGCCATGTCAGGGGCGAAGTCATACTCTATGCTGATAAACTCACAGACTCGGTAAGGGCCGCGGTTGAAACCACCAACAGGAGGAGGGAAATGCAACTTGAATATAACAAGAAACATGGCATAACCCCAAAGGGTGCTAAGAGGAGCCTTAAAGCCAAGAAGGAGAAGATAAAGGTGGAAGATCTTATGGAACTTCCGGAGGATGAGCTGAAACTTATAATAAGAGACCTTGAAGAGGAGATGAAAGAGGCCGCATCAAACCTAGAATTTGAAAAAGCAGCCGCAATAAGGGACCAGATACTGGCCCTTAAAGGAGATAATATGAAGGGGTAAAAGATGGCAGATAGTATCATGATTAAGGGTGCCAGGGAGCATAACCTCCAAAATATAAACCTCAAACTCCCAAGGGACAAATTTATTGTCATAACAGGGATAAGCGGATCAGGGAAATCATCACTCGCATTCGACACCATATACGCAGAAGGGCAGCGAAGATACGTTGAATCTCTATCAGCTTATGCAAGGCAATTCCTGGGCCAGATGAAAAAGCCAGACGTGGACTACATTGAGGGCTTATCCCCTGCAATATCTATAGACCAGAAAGCAACCAAGATGAACCCAAGATCCACGGTGGGGACAATAACAGAAATATACGATTATCTTAGGTTACTTTTTGCACGTATAGGTAAACCACACTGTTACATCTGCGGGAAGAAGATTTCACAACAAACCTCCACCCAGATAGTTAACAGGATATTAGAAGAAGAGGGTGCGAGAGTCTACATCCTAGCTCCAATCATAAAGGACAGGAAAGGAGAACATAAAAAAGTCTTGGAAAAACTCAAAAAGGACGGTTATGGGAGGATCCGAGTAGACGGTGAAATACACAGCCTGGAGGAAGACTTAGACCTTGAAAAGAACCGTAAGCATACAATAGAGGTTGTGGTGGACAGGCTAATAATACGCTCAAATACAAACTTCAGAAAAAGACTAGCAGATTCCATTGAAACAAGCCTGGAATTGGGTGAAGGCACCCTCACGATCCTATACCCTGACAGGGCCGAGGAAAAGGTTTTCAGCGAACACTTCGCATGCACAGACTGTGGGGTAAACTTCGAAGAGATCAGTCCTAGGATGTTTTCATTCAACAGTCCACATGGAGCCTGCCCAGAATGTAACGGCCTCGGAAGCAAACTCGAGATAGACCCTGACCTTGTAGTCCCAAAACCAGAACTTTCATTAAACCAGGGAGCCATCATACCATGGAGCAAATCCCTCAAAAAGGAAAACTATTATTATCAGATGCTCGAGGCGGTGGCCAAAGATTATGGCTTCAGCATGGACACACCATTCAAAGACCTCAACCCAGAATATCAGAACATTATATTATACGGATCCGATGATAGGATACAATTCGTATTCAAGAGAAAGAATAGGAAATATCGCGTCAATAGAAGATTTGAAGGTGTTATCCCCCGCCTGGAGAGAATATACCTAGAGACCAGATCCAATTACATGAGAAGATACATTGGAGGATTCATGGGCAACAGACCCTGCCCTGCATGTGGTGGTAGCAGACTCCGCCCAGAGAGTCTTGCAGTAACCATCAATGGGAAATCAATCCACGAAATAACTGAAATGTCAATTAAAGACGCCTTGGAATTTTTCAAAAAACTTAAACTAACACCCAGGGAAGAACAGATTGCCAAGGACGTTCTAAGGGAGATAAAAGAACGTTTAAAGTTCCTAGTAGATGTGGGATTAGAATATTTGACATTAAGCAGGTCATCGGGGACCCTCGCAGGTGGGGAGGCCCAGAGGATCAGACTTGCCACACAGATAGGTTCAAGGCTCGTGGGAGTGCTCTACATCCTGGATGAGCCGACCATAGGCCTCCACCAAAGGGACAACATTAGATTAATCAACACCCTCAAAAAACTCAGAGACCTCGGGAACACCCTAATAGTAGTTGAACACGACCCTGAAACCATACTATCCGCTGATTATATCGTTGATATCGGTCCTGGGGCGGGTGAACATGGAGGGCGGATAGTAGCAACAGGAACGCCAGGGGATATAATAGAAAACAAGGATTCTCTGACAGGAGCATACCTATCAGGCCGAAAAACAATACCAACACCCCCGAAAAGGAGACCTAAAAGCAAATACATCACCATAAAGGGGGCTAGTGAAAACAATTTGAAAAATATCGACGTTAAAATACCATTAGGGGTATTCACATGTGTTACGGGGGTTTCAGGTTCTGGTAAGAGCACCCTAGTAAATGAGATCCTCTACAAGGGCCTCTATCAGAGACTGAACAACAAGCACATGAACCCTGGTAAACACAAGGACATAGAGGGTGTACATTACCTAGACAAGGTTGTTATAATAGACCAGTCCCCTATTGGACGCACACCCCGTTCTAATCCCGCAACATATACTGGAGTATTCACACATATAAGAGAACTCTTCGCCCAGACACCCGAGGCGAAAAAAAGGGGATACAAGCCGGGCAGGTTCAGTTTCAACGTTAAGGGTGGTAGATGCGAGGCCTGTAACGGTGATGGTATCATAAAAATAGAAATGCATTTCCTAGCAGATGTTTACATCCCATGTGAAGTGTGTAAAGGTAAAAGATACAATGAAGAAACGTTACAAATCAGATACAAGGGCAAGAATATTGCCGAGATACTTGAAATGACCGTGGAGGAAGCATTAGATTTCTTCCATAACATACCATCAGTCAAGAATAAACTCCAAACATTGTATGATGTTGGCCTAGGTTATATAAAATTGGGGCAACCTGCAACAACATTATCTGGTGGTGAAGCCCAGAGGGTTAAACTTGCAAGGGAACTAAGCAAGAGAAGCACTGGCAAGACACTCTATATCCTGGATGAGCCCACAACAGGCTTACACTTCGATGATATAAAAAAGCTTCTAGACGTGTTAAACCGTCTTGTAGATGCCGGGAATACTGTGGTGGTCATAGAACATAACCTCGATGTTATTAAGATGGCGGATCATATAATAGATCTCGGCCCCGAGGGTGGTGAAGAGGGTGGTAGGATAGTTGCGGAGGGGACGCCCGAAGAGGTTGCTGAATCTGGAACATACACTGGAATGTTCCTAAAAAGGGTGATAGAATCTTCAAAGGCCCCATTTGAGGCAAAGGTCTTTGGATTTGACAAGGTCAAAAATGGCGGCTAATATACTAGGAGGAGAAAGCCTAGGATAATGGGCTGATGGATGAAATATATGAATAGAGAATGTCTCCCAAGTAATACTAGAGATTTTATGATTCTACTCCTTGAAAGATCCTTTATAGGGAATCTTCTTTTATAGTCTCTGTATAGTTTCCCAGCAGCGTATATTCCAAGTGATACCACTCCCATCCAGGGTAGGATTGGGAAATAGTCGAGGCTATAGAAATCTCTTGGGATTATACCAAGCCAGAACAGGTAACCAACATCAAACCTTTGATTTAATAGAAAAATGCCAATGACTATGAATAAGAGGCCAACTAAAAGGTTTAACCTTTCATAGCGTAAGAGGGGATATCCGAGTATTATGGCAACCCCTATAAAATGTAAAACCCCGAATATGATATATCCACTACCAATCAGCAGCCAGGTTACAATTGTGATAACAAAAGCATATAATAGTATCCTCAATCCTCTTCTAACATACTTGAAAAGTAATCTTCCATGGTATCCTATTAGGACTGTCCGCATATAACTGAGCTTAAGGGATGCCCCAACAAGGAATATGAAAATGAAGGCTGTTAACCTCCCAAAAAACCATAAAGGCCCTCCTTGGATGTTAAATGATACAATCCCTAGATAGTTCAAGTCGAATAACAAGTGGAATGTTATCATCATTAAAACTGCAATTCCCCGGAGCATGTCCACTTCCCAGAATCTCTGATCCAGTCCTCGAATCGACATTATGAACTACCTTCTAGGATAATATTGATTCTGATCAAAAATTTTATATATTATATTTGATAATAGTCTACAGTGAAATTATGCGGCGTTAGTCCAGCCTGGTTAAGACACTGGCCTGCCACGCCAGCGACCCGGGTTCAAATCCCGGACGCCGCATTGCGGTTGTAGTCTAGTCTGGTTAGGACTCGGGCCTTCCAAGCCCGCGACCCGGGTTCAAATCCC
>Ga0116168_1001026_pt1 | contig 23080 bp, 21 predicted proteins | sample AD_UKC129_MetaG_FD_89795 | JGI IMG/M metagenome (GOLD analysis project Ga0116168, IMG submission 89795) | Active sludge microbial communities of municipal wastewater-treating anaerobic digesters from Canada - AD_UKC129_MetaG | ecosystem: Engineered > Bioreactor > Anaerobic > Digestate | place...
ATAACAAAACCGTCACCACCGTTATTACCCCTTCCGCAGAAAATTACTATGCGGCTCTTTTCTGTAAGATAGAGTTCTCTTATTAGTCTATATGCGCCACGACCTGCATTTTCCATTAGCACTGTTGAGGGTATACCCCATTTTTCAATTCCATATCTATCAAACCTTGCCATCCTTTCAGGAGAAAGGACTACCATATTCTCCTCCACGATAATAAAACAGTTTTTTTGGAATGTTTTTTATTTATCTTCATGTATTATAACCACTGCGACGGCATAATCTCTCTCATGGGATATGCTTAACCCTTTATAAACCTTTCCTCTGTAATTGATATAAGGTTTTTTTGTGTTTTGAAAGACATATATTTCTTTTAAAGGCAGCTTCATCCCTTTTGCCTTAATAAATGCCTCTTTTGCTGCAAATCTACCTGCAATAGATTCGTGCAAAAATTTTCTTTGTTTTAAAAAAGGCTTTTCCTCGTCTGAAAAGACCTTATTGAGGAACTTTTCACCGTATTTATCAAGAACCTTTTTTATTCTTTTAACATCCACTATGTCTACACCAACATCCATACTATCCGATTCTTAATTCAGTTAAAATAACATAAAAAACAAAGAGTTAAAAGGCTATTTTTTAATATAAGGCTTGTAAGAGGGGATGAAGACAGGTAATTTTAAAATATTGGAGGCGGCATCCGGATTTGAACCGGAGAATAACGGTTTTGCAGACCGCTGCCTTACCGCTTGGCTATGCCGCCTTTAAAATAATATTAAAAAGTGATTAGCGGAAAAAACATTAAAATTTCTTTCTCGCTAATCACCTTTTCTTTCACCTTTCTTTTTTTTATGGAGCGGGAAACGGGATTTGAACCCGCGACTTCAACCTTGGCAAGGTTGCACTCTACCGCTGAGTTATTCCCGCATTCCATTATCTTTATAATACAATCTATATGTCAATGTCAATCTTTTGTTTTTCTTGAAGTTATTATTTTTTTTGCCCATAATTTTTGTTTAAAAAAACATGGAATTTTTTCTATATCTCTGTTATTTTTAATTTATACGGGATGTAGCTCAGTATGGTTGAGAGCGCTTGCTTCGGGAGCAAGAGGCCGCTGGTTCAAATCCAGTCATCCCGATTTAATAAAGATTTACATTAAGCCCTTTGTCCCTTAAATATTCTTTTACCTGCCTTATACTGAAGGTTCTAAAATGAAAGACCGAGGCAGCAAGGAGAATTTTTGCTCCACCTTTTATAACGCCTTCATAGAAGTGTTCGAGCTTTCCTGCCCCACCTGATGCAACAACAGGAACCTTTACTGCATCAGAAATGGCCTTTGTAAATTCCAGGTCATATCCTTGAAGTGTGCCATCACCGTCCATGCTTGTGGGCAGTATAATACCAGCGCCTAAATCCTCACACTGTTTTGCCCATGTAATTGCATCCTTTCCCACAGGTAATGTGCCGCCGGCAATAACAAGTTCGAACCCTGATGGCATGGCCTTATTTCTTCTTGCATCTATGGCAATAGTTATTCTTTCAGAGCCGAACCTTTTTGCTGCATCGCCTACAAGCTTTGGATTTTTAACTGCCGCGCTGTTCATGGAAACCTTATGCGCCCCTGCGGCAAGGACAAGTTCAATATCTTCAAGGCTTTCTATTCCACCACCCACTGTTAGGGGTATATTTATCACAGAAGAGACTGCTTTTACCCATTCAAGCCGGGTTTTACGGTTCTCAAGGGTTGCTGCAATATCAAGCATGGCAAGTTCATCTGCACCCTCTCTTTCATAAAATGCAGCATTTTCCACAGGGTCTCCTGCATCCCTAATGTCTACGAAATGCACACCCTTTACAACCCTACCATTTTTCATATCCAGACATGGCATTATTTTGATGACATCCATAATTACTCCGTTTTTTCAAATTTTTAAAATAATACTATAAAGTTAACACGTACACAATCTATTTTTATTGTGCAGAAAATATTTGATAAGATTATTGTAGTATGTGCTAAGAGTTATAAAATCTTTATGCGCCAAATTACTGTATGTTCTTTAACATATTTGGATTTTTTGTTTTTCCTGTATTGACAAGGACAAAGGTGGGCATTATATTTACTCTAAACTCAATAACAGGAGGATGGTAAAATGGCTAAAAAAGTAATTGGTATAGACCTTGGAACAACCAATTCCGTTGTAGCAATAATGGAAGGTGGTGAACCTAAGGTAATCATAAACGAAGAAGGGAGCAGATTAACCCCAAGTGTGGTTGCCTTTACAAAGGACGGAGAGATACTGGTAGGTCAAACAGCAAAGAGACAGGCAATCACGAACCCGGAAAATACAATATTTTCCATTAAGAGATTCATGGGAAGGAGATACAGTGAGGTTCAGGAAGAGATAAAGACAGTGCCCTATAAGGTTGTGAGCGATTCTGAAGGAAACGTGAGGGTTGAGGTAAGGGGTAAGCAGTATACACCACAGGAGATATCTGCATTTATTTTACAGAAATTAAAGAAATCTGCAGAAACATACCTCGGTCAGACCATAGAGGATGCTGTTATAACGGTCCCTGCATATTTTAATGATTCCCAGAGACAGGCTACAAAGGACGCAGGAAGGATTGCAGGATTGAATGTCCTCCGTATTATAAACGAACCCACTGCATCTGCCCTTGCATACGGTCTTGATAAGAAAAAGGACGAAACCATTGCAGTTTATGACTTTGGTGGTGGAACATTCGATATATCCATACTTGAGGTAGGTGACAATGTGGTGGAGGTAAAGTCCACAAACGGAGATACTCATCTCGGCGGTGATGATATAGACCAGAGGATTATAGACTGGATCATCTCTGAGTTTAAAAAGGATCAGGGGATTGATCTGTCAAAGGACAGAATGGCCCTTCAGAGGCTAAAAGAGGCTGCAGAGAGGGCAAAGATTGAACTTTCTACCACAGTTGAGACAGAGATAAACCTGCCCTTTATAACTGCCGATAGTTCAGGACCAAAACATCTGAATATGAGATTGAGAAGGGCAGAGCTTGAAAAACTTGCCGATGACATAATCCAGAGAACCATTGAACCCTGCAGAAGGGCATTGGAGGATGCAAAGTTGACGCCAGCAAAGATAGATGAGGTTGTCCTTGTCGGTGGTTCAACAAGGATTCCCAAGGTGCAGGAGGTGGTAAAGAATTTCTTTGGAAAAGAACCACACAGAGGCGTAAACCCCGATGAGGTAGTGGCACTGGGTGCTGCGGTTCAAGGCGGTGTGCTTGCCGGTGAGGTAAAGGATGTGTTGTTACTCGATGTGACCCCCCTTTCATTGGGAATCGAGACATTGGGCGGTGTTATGACAAGGATTATAGAGCGTAATACCACCATACCCACAAAGAAGAGCCAGATCTTTACCACAGCAGAGGACAACCAGACAAGCGTTGAAATCCATGTCTTGCAAGGTGAAAGGGAACTGGCCAGAGACAACAGGACCCTTGGTCGGTTTCATCTTATGGGCATACCACCGGCACCGAGAGGTATCCCGCAGATTGAGGTGACATTCGATATAGATGCAAACGGCATACTCCATGTTTCTGCAAAGGATCTTGCTACAGGAAAAGAGCAGAATATAAGAATTACGGCATCTACGGGTTTAAGTGATGAAGAGATAAAACGTATGATAAGGGATGCTGAAATGCATGCAGAAGAGGACAGAAAGAGGAAACAGGAAATTGATATGAAAAACCAACTTGATAACCTGATATATAATGCTGAAAAAACAATCCGTGACAACAGAGATAAATTGACAAGTGAAGATACAAGAGGCCTTGAAGATGCAATAAGTACTGGAAAGGATGCCTTAAAGAGTGGTGATATGGAAAGGATAAAGAGGTCTATTGACCAGGTAACCCAGGCATCCCATAAGGTAGCCGAGATACTTTACAAAAAGACATCGGGCCAGGCACAAGCAGGTGGGGCAGAACAACAATATCAGCAAAGTGGAGCCCGTAAGGGAGATGACGATGTGGTAGATGCCGAATTCGAGGATGTAAAAAAATAGGGGGCATAAATGGTAATAGGCTTTAGGAACGACAAAACTATAAAAGACAGACTATATATACCTGCTGAATTGCCCATATTGCCTTTAAGGGGAACAGTGGCATATCCTGATCTTGTCATGCCCCTCATTGTGGGAAGGGAAAAGTCGATTAGGCTCGTGGATGAGGCAATGGCAAAGGACAAGATCATAGGTATAATAACCCAGAAAAACCCTGATATAGAAGACCCTGACATAGATGACCTATATACCATAGGCACTGTGGCTACTATAATGAAGATGGTAAAAATGGTGGACGGGAGTCAGAGGATTGTGGTGCAGGGCATTTGCAGGTTTAAACTCGTTGAGTTTACAGAAAGGGAATATACATTAAAGGCAAAGATATTGCCCATATTCGAGGAATACCAGAAAGATATAGAAATAGATGCCATGTATCTTAACCTGAAAAACCTTTATAAAAAGGCAGTTGAGATGGCACCCTATCTTTCTTCAGAACTTGCCCAGATCTCTTCAAAGATAGAGAACCCAGGAAACCTCGCTGACCTTATTGCATCCACAATAAATATAAGTGTCGGTGAAAAACAGGAAATCCTTGAGACCATAGATTTAAAGGAAAGATTAAAAAAGATAACCATACTGTTGAATAGAGAGGTAGAGACCTTAGAGCTAAGTAGCAGAATCCAGACCCATGTAAAAGAAGGCATAGACAAGACCCAAAGGGAATACTATCTAAGGGAACAGTTAAAGGCAATACAGAAGGAACTCGGTGAGACAGACGATAAATTCACAGAGATAGAAGAATTGAAGAAAAAGATTGCTGAGGCAAAGATGCCTCCTGATGTTCAAAAGGTGGCAGAAAAGGAATTGGATAGGCTATCGAAAATGAGCAGTATGTCTGCTGAGTATACTGTTTCAAGGACATACCTTGACTGGCTTATCGAGTTGCCTTGGTCAAGGCAGACAGAAGATAACCTTAATATTGAAGAGGCAAATGGTATATTAAATGAAGACCACTATGACCTCGAAAAGGTGAAAAAGAGGATCCTTGAATATCTTGCTGTTAGAAAACTTAAGTCCGACATGAAAGGCCCGATTCTCTGTTTCGTAGGCCCTCCTGGTGTGGGTAAGACATCACTGGGGAAATCTATTGCCCGGGCCTTGGGGAGAAAATTCGTCCGTATATCTTTAGGTGGCATAAGGGATGAGGCAGAGATAAGGGGTCACAGAAGGACATATGTAGGTGCACTTCCGGGAAGGATAATTCAAGGTATAAAGAAGGCTGGATCCAATAATCCTGTATTTATGCTCGATGAGGTGGATAAAATCGGCATGGACTTCAGAGGTGACCCATCCAGTGCCCTTCTGGAAGTGTTAGACCCTGAACAGAATTATTCCTTCAGTGACCATTATCTTGAGGTGCCCTTTGACCTATCAAAGGTAATGTTTATTGCCACTGCAAATATGCTTGACCCCATACCACCTGCATTAAAAGATAGGATGGAGGTCCTTGAACTTCCAGGATACACAGAAGAAGAAAAGCTCATGATTGCAAGGCAGTTTCTCATACCAAAACAGAGGTCAGAACATGGCTTAACAGAAGACCATATAGAATTCGATGACGAAAGTTTAAAGCTCATTATAAGATCATATACAAGGGAATCGGGGGTAAGAAACTTAGAGAGGGAGATTGCCACTGTTTGTAGGGCCGTGGCAAAGGATGTTGCAGAAGGTAAGACAGAAAAGAGAGTCATTACAGCAGACAGTATTCACAGTTACTTAGGACCCATTAAATATTTCTCAGAGGTGGCAGAGAGGACAAAATATGCCGGTGTAGCCACAGGTCTTGCCTGGACACCTACAGGCGGCGACATACTTTTTATAGAATCCACAAAGATGAGGGGCAAAGGGAATCTGGCCCTCACAGGTCAATTAGGTGATGTTATGAAAGAATCTGCCCAGGCAGCTTTGAGTTATATAAGGAGCAAGGCCTCAGAATATAACATCCCTGAGGATTTTTTTGAAAAACACGACATACACATCCATGTGCCCCAGGGTGCAATTCCAAAAGACGGTCCATCAGCAGGGATTACCATGCTCGTGTCCCTTGTATCCCTTTTAACAGATAGGCTGGTTCGTAATGATGTGGCCATGACAGGAGAGATTACATTAAGGGGTCTTGTTTTACCTGTAGGTGGTATAAAACAAAAGGTGCTTGCTGCAAAAAGGGCAGGGATACCTAATGTGATACTGCCAAAACTGAACGAAAAAGACCTTGAAGAGGTGCCGGAAAGCATTAAAAAGGATATGAATTTTAAATTCATCGAGAGGATGGACGAGGCAATAGCAGAATGCCTGACATAGAATTTGCTTTAGTGGGAGTTCAAAGAGCGGAGAACTCTTTTGTCTCCCACCCTAATGGTTAGTTTAATTTCATCGAGATATTCAAGGATGGGGATCATATATTTCCTTGAAACATTAAAGAGGGATTTGAAGTCAGAAGGCGTCATTTCCCTCTTTTCCTTTAAGAATCTCTCCACCGTTTCTTTTAAATCATCCATGATGCTTGTGTGAAAATAAAGGTCTGATTTAACCTTTACGGCCTTTTTCTTGTGCACGAGCCTCTCAAGGATGTCCTTTGTCTGTTTCTCGTCCCTTTTTATCTCCTGGGAAAGTTCCTTTACACCTGGAGGGGTGATACCGTATTTTATTAGAATTTTCAACATTTCCGTTTCAATGGAATCAAGATGCTGGTCTGCGGCATCCTTTTTATCAATACCTATTACCTTATCCTGCTCTATTTTTAGAACCCCATCTTTTATGAACTCATCAAGGCTTGTCTGGAATATTATTTGTTCAACCTTTGGCAGCCTTGTCCTCAATTCTTCTTTAGAGATTCCTACTTTTAATGGGTTTTTCTCGTGGAAATCCATTACGTTTTTCTTAAGCATCTCCTTGTATTCCTTAAACCTATCCATATCAACTATAAACTTTCCCATTCCTTTTATTTTATTATCTTTTTTCAGTGCATTTAGAACGGATTCCATTGAATCCATTTCCATACCCAAAATTGTAGAGAGCATGTCTTTTTCCATGCCTCCATGACCACCTTTTTTAATATGATAAAGGGCCTTCTCATGAGGTTGACCGCTTATCAATATTTTATATGTGTCTAAAAGTTCGGAAGAGAGCCTTTTGTGTTTAAGCGGTGCGATATCGAGGATTACCCCTCCGCCTATGGTTTGAATCCTAAACGATCCCCTTATAATAAATCTATCACCAGGCAATGCTACTATAGGTTCTTTAAATACAAGTTGAGCAAATGCCTCATCCCCAGGTTCAATGATATCTCTATCAAGAAGGATTAGACGGGCCTCATCCAGCATGGTGGCCAGATGGAACCTGAAAATTGAATCTGTCTTTATGCCTTTAAAGGGTAGTTTAAGGTATTTAAAGGAGACATCGAGTCTTTTAGTTGGGAAGAGGGTGTTTGGTCTTCCTATAATGGTCCCCCTTTCTATTTCGTCTCTGTCTATGCCTTGGAGGTTTAATGCAACTCTTTGTCCTGCATAGGCCTCTTTAGCATCTTCATGATATGCCTGGATGTTTCTAATCCTTGCCCTTTTTTCTAAGGGATATACCTCTATTTCTTCTCCTACCTCTATATGACCAGAAACACAGGTGCCTGTTATGATGGTGCCGAGACCTTTTAGTGTGAATACCCTGTCAACGGGTAATCGGAAAATGCCCTTTTTCGACCTTTCTTTGGTGGATAAAGCCACATCCATAATCGTTTTTTTTAAGATATCCAGGTTTTCCCCTGTATGAGATGAAACAGGTATTACCGGTGCATTTTTAAAAGGGGTTAATTTTAAAAAATCGTCTATATCTTCCTTTACAAGCTCGAGCATCTCCTCGTCCACGAGGTCTTTTTTCGTGATCGCCACGATTGCCTTTTCAAGACCGAGCATGGTGCAGATGTCCATATGTTCCCTTGTCTGGGGCATGACCCCCTCGTCTGCTGCGATAACGAGCAGCACGACATCTATACCCCATGAACCAGAAACCATGTGCTTTACGAATTTTTCATGGCCCGGGACATCTACGATACCTATTATTAGTTCATCGTTTATCTTATAATGGGCAAAACCGAGTTCTGTTGTTATACCCCTTTCCTTTTCTACCTTTAGCCTGTCACAGTCTATACCTGTTAATGCCTTTATAAGGCTTGTCTTTCCGTGGTCTATGTGACCTGCTGTGCCAATTACAATCCTTTTCATGTCAAAAACTATACAATATTTTAGAATACTCCTCAACCCTATTAAAATCAAAAGGTGGCTAAAATATGTCCGATGATAAGATAAGAAAAAGACATGGTAAGGAAATAAAAATGGATCCTCCCTATCTTATGTGGAAAGAGTTTGATTGAGACCTGGCATTTATTAAGGGAAACCTCTATTCAATAACAGTACTTACCCTTTTATAAAGACAGATGGTGGCATGGGCAATGTTTTACTGCCCTTGGGGCTATTGAACAATTAAGACTTCATGTAAATTAGCATTAAATGGAAGATGTGATTCAAAAAACTTATAGAGGTATTTTTTAGCTTGCCCCATACGATGGTTGCCCCTTGTAAACAAGGCCCTTGTGGTTTATAGAGATGTACTGAAGGGAAAGGGAGAGGGTGAGAAGTTTAAAGAGTGTGCTTAATCTTCTTGCCTTTTGAATAAAAATTTGTAAGTTGCCTTGATTGCCTTATTGGTGTCTCTTGATTTTACAGAAGACCAGTCTCCTTTTATGCCTTTTATAAATGATGTGCCCTCATCTGTTATAATCTTTGAAACACCAATTTCTTTTCCATCATTATCATAATCTAAGGCAGGGATTACCCTGTATTTATTTTCATCTGCCTTGAATTCTACCAGGCATAAAGTATTGCTTAAGTTTTTGTATTGTTCATTATATAGTCCATTAATTTTTAAATAATCCGTGTAATGTTTTATAATCTGCTGACTTTTATAAAAAAAAGTGACCCAGATTATTACATTGTTTGATAGAGGCTGGTAACAGAATTGTGATCTAAAAATACCATCTACATATTCTTCTGCATCTGCCACATTTTCTATATCGCAATAACAAAGGATATCTTTATCTTCGTAGATTAATTTCCAGTTCCACATGTATCTTACCTGCTTTTATTTTTTATTATCTTTTAAATATTTTATCAAGAGCTTTTGTAAATTGGTAATTGATGCATTAAGCATACAGTGTGTCTATTTTTTACTGTCTTTACCTTTAGGTTCGCCGTTTTCCCAGATCCCTTTATATATTATCCTTCCCTTTGGGTCATAGATTGTGCCCTTTCCATGGGGTTTACCGTTTTTCCATTCCCCTACATATCTGTTTCCATAAGAAAAGAACATCGTGCCCTTTCCGTCATAAGAACCGTCTTTAAATTCACCTACGTATCTGTTTCCGTTTGCATAGATTAGCGTGCCCTTTCCATTGTATGAACCATACGCCCATTCACCGATATATTTATCATTGTTGGCAAATATCATTGTTCCTTTTCCATGAGGTTTCCCTTCCCTCCATTCTCCTTTATAGACATCGCCGTTGACAAAGAAAAACTCACCTTTGCCTGACCTTGCCCCCTCTTTCCATTCGCCGTTGTATCTATCACCGTTATGGTATATCATAAGCCCCTTTCCGTGAAATAAACCATTCTTCCAGTATCCTGTATAATAATCATTGTTTTCGAACAACATGGCACCTCTTCCGTTTAAACAATCGCCGTTTATACACTCCCCTGACAGAATTAAAGGAAAGAAAACTATTAAAATATAAAAAACAATTGTTTTTAACAAAAAATTACCACCCTTAGGCTTACTTTCTTGCCTATATTTATATATTAATATATAATTCGAAACAATAACACACAATCTTTGTGGAGGCCTATGAAAAAGGTTTTAATAATCGGTGCCAAGGGATTGCTTGGACCTGAACTTGTAAGGGTGTTTAAAAGGGATGAAATGTATGATGTAACTGGCTGGGATGTAGATGACATTGACATAGGCGACAAAAATTCAGTAAATGAAAAGGTAATAGGTCTTGAACCAGACATCATAATCAATGCAGCGGCATATAATGCAGTGGATAAGGCAGAAGAACCAGAAGGATTTGAAATAGCAAAAAGGATAAACGGTATGGCACCGGGTTATCTTGCCGATGCTGCCAGTAAAATCAGGGCCATTATAGTTCATTACAGTACAGACTACGTCTTTGACGGAAATAGTCCAGATGGATACGATGAGTTAAGTTCACCAAACCCCATTTCAAAATACGGTGAATCAAAATATATGGGAGAGATGGAATTACAAAGGCACAGTGAAAAATACTACCTCATAAGACTTCAGAAGATGTTCGGAAAACCATCAAATAATCCCAATGCAAAGAAGAGTTTTTTTGAGACCATGCTGAACCTTGCTAAAAAACAGGATGCAATAAAGGTTGTAGACGATGAGCTTTCCAATTTTACATATGCACCTGACCTTGCCGGTCGCACAAAATATCTTATAGATAAGGCACTGCCTTTTGGCATATACCATATTACAAACGAGGGAATGCCTGTGACCTGGTATGGGGCAGCAAAAATTTTATTTGAACTTGCTGGCATTAAAAACGTAAAATTGATTCCCGTTTCTCCTGATGAGTTTCCAAGACCTGCAAAAAGGCCAAAATACAGTATTCTCATTAATACAAAGTTAGAACCGTTGAGAAGCTGGCCTTATGCATTAGAAGAGTTTTTACATAATCAACAAGAATTTTTCAACGCCGTTTCTAAATAATATTCAAGTGTTTTTTTAAGCGCTGTATCAAGATCCACCTTCGGTTTCCAGCCTAAAAGTTTTTCTGCCTTTTTAATAGAAGGCACCCTCCTATTTATATCCTGATAGCCCTCTCCGTAGAATTCCCTTGAGAATACCTCTATGATCTCCGATTCCTTTTTTATATTTTTTGTTGAAGGATGCTCTTTAAATATCTTTTTGAGTTTATGGGCAAGTTCTTTTACGGTGGCCTCGTTGTTTGGATTGCCTATGTTGAATATTTCTCCGTTGCAGTTATTGTTTTTGTCTTCTATGATTTTCATAAGGCAGTCTATGCCATCGTCTATGTATGTGAAACATCTTTTTTGGTTGCCTCCATCTACAAGCCTTATGGGCTCTCCCAGAAGCAAACTGCTTATAAACTGTGTCACAACCCTTGAACTGCCCTCTTTTTCAGGGTCTGAGGTTAGCTCATCAAGTTTTGGGCCTATCCAGTTAAAGGGTCTGAAGAGTGTAAATCTTAATCCATGTTGAAATCCATACGCCCATATAACCCTATCGAGTAGCTGTTTTGATGCACTGTATATCCATCTCTGTTTTCTTATGGGGCCTAAAACAAGAGGGCTTTCGTCTTCATTGAATTCTGGGTCATTGCACATACCGTATACCTCTGATGTGGAGGGGAATAAAAGCCTTTTATTATATTTTACACAGAGCCTTACAATCTTTAAGTTTTCTTCAAAGTCAAGTTCAAAGACCTTAAGTGGTTCCCTTACATATGTAGCCGGTGTTGCAATGGCCACAAGGGGCATAACAATATCACATTTTTTTACGTGGTACTCTATCCATTCTTTGTTAATGCTAATATCACCTTCTACAAAATGGAATCTTTCGTTGCTAAGACAGTTTGCAATTTTGTCTGCCCTAATGTCCATACCGTATATTTCCCAGTCCGTATCTTTTAAAATCCTTGCCGCAAGGCTATTTCCTATAAAACCATTTACACCGAGTATAAGTATCTTCAAATCAATTCCTCCCGAGCATCTTATTTTCTATATTATATTTAGTGGCAAACTCTGTGGCGTCCATCTCTTTATCTCCTTCAAGTTGAACAGTAATTAACCTTAACATATTTTTCCCCGTGGATACAACTAAAGGATTTTTAGTGATTACGGTACCAGGCTTTATGTTTGTTTCCCCTTCAACGGGTTTTGCCCACCAGATAAACAGTTTTTTGCCGTCAAGATAAGTAAATGCCCCTGGATATGGATGGGTCACTGCCCTTATAAGATTATATATAGTTAATGCATCTTCTTCCCAGTTTATCATCCCGTCTTCGGGCTTTCTGCCACCGTAGTATGATGATTCTCCTGTCTGGGGAATCCTTTTAAATTGCCTGCCCTCGATTAGAGGAAGCATCTCCCTCAATAATTCCCTTGAGGCTACGGCAAGCTTTAAAAGCAGGGTCCTCCCGGTATCTTCAAAGTCAATTTCCACCTCTTTCTGGCCTATAATATCACCGGCATCAGGCTTTTCTACCATATAGTGCAATGTAACACCTGTTTTTTTCTCTCCTTTTACCAAGACCCAGTTTACCGGTGCCCTTCCACGAAATTTTGGAAGTAAAGACCCGTGCATGTTGAATGCACCTATTTTTGGAATCTCTATTATATCCATGGGTATCATGAGCCTGTAATAGAAAGAGAATATAACATCAGGGTCCAGGGATTTTATAAGTTCATACCAGTTACCTTCTCTGAGATTTTTAGGTGTATAGACAGGTATGGAGTATTTCTCAGCAATTTCTATTGGCCTTCTAAACCATATTTTTTCATCGGGGTCATCTTTATGGGTAAAAAGGCAGGGCACCTCTGCGCCGTAACATATCAATTCTTCAAGACATACATAACCTATTTCATGGTATGCAAATACAATGCATCTCATAAAAGTTCCCTTTTTACTATATACCTGGGCCTTCTCCTTACCTCATGATAAATCCTTCCCACATACTCACCTATAATGCCCAATGCTAAAATCTGTATCCCAATGAAGAAGAATAATATGGCAAACAGAGTAAATAGCCCTTCTGATTCAGGTCCTACAATCAGTCTTCTTACAAACAGATACAGGGCAAATAGAATACCCACAAGGGCAATACCCACACCTACCATACCTATAAATTGGATGGGCAGAAGGGAAAAGTTTGTCATCAGGTCAAAGTTGAGCTGTAATAATTTTATAGGGCTGTATTTTGTCTTTCCCTTTTTTCTTTCTTCGTGGGAGACCTCTATTTCTACAATTTTTTTTGCAAATGTATTGGCCAGTGCTGGTATAAAACTCGATGATTCAGGACACATCTTCATATATTCCACTATGTCTTTCCTGTAAGCCCTTAACATGCATCCATAATCCCTCAACCTTACACCTACAAGCCGCGCAGTTATTTTATTCACTATATATGATGGTATTGTTCTGAATATAGAATCCTTTCTGTCTTTTCTATAGGTGCCAACAACCTCATAGCCTTCTTCCATCTTCTTTATAAGTTTAGGGATTTCTTCTGGCGGATTCTGCAAATCTGCATCTATTGTTACTATGATATCGCCCTTTGCATATTCAAACCCGCCGAACAGGGCCATATGCTGTCCGTAATTTCTGTTGAATTCTATGACCTTTACATTTTTATTTTCTTTGTGGAAGTTTTCCAGTAAAAAAGGTGTGCTATCTGTGCTTCCGTCGTTAATGTAGATAATTTCGAAAGGATTTCCCATTTCATTTAACACCTTTAAAAGCCTTGCGTTGAGTTCTGGCAAAGAATCTTCTTCATTTAAAACCGGGACCAAAACAGAGATATAAGGCTTACCTTCCATAACACCTTACCTGAACATAAAAATAAGAAATCTATTTTTTTTCATAAAAAGTATACGTATCCTTTTCATAACGGGCATTACCTGTGACTGTAAAGCCCTTATCCAATTCCTTTTTCATATTTAAAGGCACTGCATTGTCTTCAACGATGAGAAGTATACCATTTTTATTGTCTTTTATCTCTTTTATATCCTTAAGGTTTTTGATAGGCCTTCCTGCATAGAAGATTAAACCAGATGATGAAAATCCGTATGAATAGACCTCACTGTATTTTTCTATGCCCTTTATCTTATCCGTTATGAGTTTCGGGGATTTCAAAGACCTGTCCATAAGGGGCATATAGAAAATATTATAGAATACGCCCATAACAGTAAGATATAAGAAACAAACAGCAAGTGCACCTTTATCTTTTCTTTTAAAGAGAAAAAAGCAAAAAATAGCCCCTAAAAAAGACAGTAATGAAATAAATATATAAAAAACGGACAATTGTTTTTTTAATTCATTAAGTATCACAGGCGGTATGAAATCAAAAGAAAAGATAGCTGTAACAGGAAGGATAGTGATTAGAATGCCAAACAACCATAGAAAAAAACGCCAACCACTGTTCACAATAGAATGCCATCTGTCCTTTATATATATACCGCACAGCAATGCACATGCAGGGTATAGAGAAAGAAGATATATGGCCCTTTTGCTCTTTGAAAATTCGTAGAATAAAAACGTTGCAACAAACCAGATTAAGGGAAGCCATATCCTTTTTTTAAAAGCATAGTAGACACTAAAGGGCAGTAAAATACTCCATGGTAAAAAATTAAAAAACAATTTGTGAAAATAATAAAAGGAAGATTCTTTATGGTCAAAGGCTTTTGTATATCTTGTGATATTCTGCCTTAGTATAAACTCACGAAAGTACTCTTCACCGGCTAAAAAAAACCATATAGATGCTATAAGGCAGGCAATAATACAACCGGCAACAAGAGGAAAAAAGTATTTTTTTAGTTTTTTCTGGGATATTAAGTAAAAAAAGGTTGTCAGCGCCGGGATTGCAAGACCTGCAGGACCTTTTGTAAGTATACCCAAAGAGGCAGGGATAAAAGAAATAATAAAAAGGAACCTTTTGTCGTTTTTTATGGCGAGAAAATTACAAAATATAGTTAGCCCTATAAATAGTGCAAAGGTCATATCCATTACAGATTCTCTTGCATTTGAGAGAAACTGATAATTTGTAGCTAAGATTAAGGCAGACAGAAAACCTGCATATTTATCAACAAGTATGCATCCCAGATAATAGGTTATAAACAATAGTATAGTTGCAGAGATGGCTGCTGGCAGTCTCGATGAAAATTCATCCACCTTACCGTTTATCTTTGATGCTACAATTATCATCCACGGATAAAAAGGGGGTTTTTCAAGATAGGGTATACCATTTAGATAAGGGTGGACATAATTTCCCCTCTGTATCATCTCTCGGGCCATAATAGCCTGTCTTGGTTCATCGGGATCCCAGAGGGCAGTAGAGCCTAAGTTATTAAAGAAAAGAAGAAAGGATAATATTAAGATTGCCGCTATTTTCATATGTTATACATCACCGTTTAATTTGATAAAATTATACAAAGGGGCTGCATGGCAGCCCCTTTGAAGCCTTTTTTTGAATTTTTTAAGTTATGCCCTTACTATCTCAAAGGACATCTGACCATCTTCGTATTTAACTGGCTTTACAGAAACATCCATTCCCACATTTATGTCTTCTGGCTTTAAATCCTTTGAGAGTCTCGCAAATAGCTTTAATCCACCTTCAAATTCTGCAACACCCATTGTATAAGGGCAGTCAGCCTCAAACCCAAATGGTGCATAGTATGCTATTGTATATGTTTCAAGTTTTCCCTTTTTGGGCATTTCGAACCAGTCCATTTCATTCGAGAAACAGGCTGCACAATCTGCCCTTGGTGGAAAATATTTTGCCCCGCACTTTTTGCATACCGTTCCGTTCACTTTGCCTTCTTCAAGAAAATCGACAAACTTTGCCGTCTTTGTTATGCCTGTAAAGCTTTTTCTTCCAAATTTTTCAAATCCCATATTTCACCTCCCGAATATTGTTACATTACCGTATAGTCCAACGCCGCCTACATTATGGACGAGTCCAATGTCCGGCTCTCCAGGCACCTGCATTGGGCCTGCCTCACCTCTAAGCTGCAACACAATAGTCCTTATCTGTGAACCACCTGTTGCTCCAATGGGATGTCCCTTTGAAAGTAATCCACCGTCTACATTTACAGGAATTCTACCTTCTTTGTAAGTAGCCTTTTCTCTTATTAACTGTTTTCCTTCTCCAACGGGTGCAAATCCTAAGGCCTCGTATGCCATTATCTCAGCTATAGTGAAGCAGTCATGAACCTCTGCTACCTTTACATCACTTGGCTTTATACCTGCCATTGTATAAGCCTGTTGTGCTGCTATGTATGGTGCCCTCAATCCCTTTGAAAAATCAGGTCTTGCTGCCATATTTACTGCTTCAGATGCAGCGCCGATGCCTATGATCCAGACAGGTTTTTTAGAAAATGCCTTTGCCTTTTCGGCATTTGCAAGGATTATACATGAGCTTCCATCTGCATTGGCGCATGCATCACCAACCCTTAAAGGCCAGGCAACGGGTGCTGCCATCCTGGCATTGGGATTATTAGGGTCAAAATCAGCCTGGGTCACTGCTTTTCTGTATACAGCCCTTTCGTTAATCTGTCCGTAGGTTGCTGATTTAATCCTTACATTCATGAGGTCTTCGTGGGTAAGACCATTTTTAGCCATATAAGCCTGGGCATACAATGCATAATATGCAGGCATCATTGTCCCAAAGGGTGATTCCCACTGGATATCAGCACCGCGACCCATCCTCTCCTGAGATTCTGCAGATGTAATCTCTGACATCTTTTGGAATCCCAGGACAACTACCACATCATGGAGTCCTGATTTTATCATACCATATGCAACCTTAACACCGGTGCTGCTTGATGAACATACTGTTTCGATATAAAATGTTGGTTGTGGAATCAGACCAAGATATTCGGCAAGGACACCTGCAGGTGATCTCTGTTTGTCATATTCAGGGGCAGAGCAGAATACAGAGGCATCTATATCTTTTGTCGTGATGCCTGCGTCCTGCATTGCCTCTCTGAAAGCCTCAAAAGCCAATTCTCTGATGGAGCCTTCGTATCCTCTTACAAAGTAACTCTGGCCCACACCGATTACTGCTACATCTTTTGCCATAAATCCCTCCTTCACAAATGATTTTTTTTGTTTTTTGCCCTCTGATACATTAACACATAATTATTATGGGTACGCATGTCCTCTGAGAAGACATGGGTTCCATCGTTTTTAGAAACAAAGTATAGATAGTTTACCTGGGCGGGATATAGAACAGCTTTAATAGAGGTTACATCAGGATTGCATATAGGGCCTTTTGGTAAACCCTTAAATCTATAGGTATTATACGGTGTATATTCCATTAGGTCTTTTTTAGTAATAGGGAGATTGAACCTTCCTGAACCATATATAACAGTAGGGTCACAGTCAAGGGGCATACCATTTTTTAATCTATTATGAAAAACAGCTGAAATTAAAGGCTTTTCTTCTTTTATCTTTGCCTCTTTCTCAATCATGGAAGCCAGTGTCAGTACCATGTGGATATCAAGATTTAACTCTGCCATTCTCTTTTTAATATCCTCTTTTTCAAAGTTATTTAAGGTTTTCCTTACAATGAGTTCGATGAATTTATCGATCTCTATCTCTTTGCTGTAGAAATAAGTGTCAGGATACAGGTAGCCTTCTAAAGAATCACCGGAAATACCTAATCTTTTCAACAAAATTTCGCTTCTTGCCATCTCTATAAATTCATTTGCCTTAATAAGGCCTGCCCTGTCAAACATATCGGCAACATTGTATATGTTATAACCCTCAATAATTTTTATTATATATATCTTTCTCTCTCCGTTTACCAACTTTTTTACAATTTCTATGGTAGACATGTTTTTGTTCAGCTCATATTCTCCTGCTATTAGCTTTCCACCATAGAGCAAAGAAATAAAAAGAAACAGATATTTTGATTCTATAAGACCCTGATTTTTAAGCAAATGGGATATATCTTTTAGACCCACACCGCTTTTTATAACCACATTTATTTTTTCATTTTCAAAACTTCTTGGAATGCTTGCAAATATAAAAGCCTGGGTTGCCAAAAAGAACATTAGGGATATAAGGATTACAAATCTATACTGTTTTTTTTGCATCAAGATACCCCTGAAGTATTATCTGGGCAGACATAATATCGATAAAAGGTTTTCTCTTTTTTTGTGCCATGCCAGCCATTGAGAATATTCTGTGCGCCTCATTCGTGGTAAATCTCTCATCCCATAATATCACTGGGATGTTTATATACCTTTTTAAGTTGTCCACAAAATCGAGGACTTCTTTTGCCTTTTTGCCAATTGAACCGTTTAAATCTTTTGGTAAACCTACAACGAGTTCACCTATTTCATAGTCCCTTAAAATCTTTTCAAGGTATTCCATATCTTTTTTAAGGGATACCCTATTTAATACAGTAAGGCCCTGGGCAATGGACCCTGTGGGATCAGAAAGGGATATACCTATTCTTTTTTCGCCTACATCAAGACATAATATTCGCATTTTGTTTTTGTATTATAACAGTTTATATCGAAGATTCAACAATAAAATACCTGGCTAAAAAGCTTATTGATGGAATGCATGTTATAAAAAAACTATTTTACAGGCATTAATTTATCTACTGTGCATTCAAGCATACCTTTGAAAAGTTTAATAGAAACCACATCTTTTGTATCAACCTGATTTGTATTTATAATAACCTCTTTTGTGCTTTTTTTTGTTGTTATACTGAACCCCCTTTTTAAGATATTTTCCGGATTCAAATCACTTAGTCTCTGTTCAAGGGATAGAACCTTCTGCCTTTTGTTTATAAAAAACATCGTAAAGTTCTGAGTGAGTCTATTGGTTAAGTCATCTAAATATATCCTGTGTGTTATCAAAAAATCCCTTCTTTCCTTCAGGGCAACGATACCTTTAAATAAATCAAGTCTCTTTTTTTCCAGAACACCTTTTATTGACTCGGTAAGTTTTTTCTTTAGTCTTTCTATTGTCTCTTTTAGCTCTTCTTTATCAGGAACTACAATGCTTGCCGCTGCAGTTGGAGTTGGCGCCCTTACATCGGCTACAAAGTCAGCAATTGTAAAGTCAGTTTCATGGCCTACGCCGGATACAATAGGTATATTGGATGCATATATTGCCCTTGCCACCATCTCTTCATTAAACGGCGCAAGGTCTTCTGTTGAACCACCGCCCCTTCCCAGTATAATTACATCCACCTCTCTTGTGAGGTTAAAATATCTTATTGCATCTACTATTTCATAGGATGCTTCATCTCCCTGAACCCTCACAGGGTATATAAGAACAGACATATTTGGAAATCTTCCAAATATTATCTTTAACATATCCTTTATAGCAGCGCCTGCAGGGGATGTAATAATACCAATTCTTTCAGGAAGTAGAGGCAATACCCTCTTCTTTGTGTGGTCGAATAAGCCTTCTTTATAAAGTTTCTCCTTAAGTAATTGAAATTTAAGTTGAAGTAAACCTAAACCTTTAACCTCCATTACATCGACAATTAACCTGTATTCGCCTCTTTTTTCATATACATCCACCCTTCCACTGCAAATAACCGAAGTTCCATCTTTAAATGCATCTTCAGGATATCTTCCATAGAAATTAAACATAACTGCCTTTATTACAGATTGGTCATCTTTGAGGGTAAAATAGAGGTGACCCGATGGATATAGTTTAAAATTGGATATCTCACCTTCTACAAGGATATCCCTGAATTGATTATTTATCAGGCGTTTTATCTGACCTGTAAGGGAAGAAACAGTAAAGATGGTAGGCTGCCAGACTAAAGGATTTTTCATAACAGAAGATTATTATTTTTTCTGGAAATAGTCCTTTATAATTTTCATGGAGCAGTATTCCCCACACATGCTGCATACATCGTCATGAAGCCCCCTTCCTTTTCTAAATTCTTTTATTTTTTCAGGGTCTATTGCACATTTAAACTGTCCTTCCCAATCGAGGGCCTTTCTAAATTTAGACATTTCTTCATCCATCTTTAATGCCCTTTTGTTACCCCTTGCGATGTCTGCTGCATGGGCTGCAATCTTTGTTACTATCACACCATCTCTCACATCCTGGGGGCTTGGAAGACCTAAGTGTTCAGAAGGCGTTACGTAGCATAAAAAATCTGCTCCATAGTATGCGGCAATTGCACCACCTATAGCTGATGTTATATGGTCATAGCCAGGTGCAATATCAGTAACGATTGGTCCTAATACATAAAATGGTGCCTCATTGCACAACCTCTTCTGTAAAACAATGTTCGTCTCTATCTGATTTATAGGCACATGACCCGGGCCTTCAATCATTACCTGGACACCGTTTTCTATAGCCTTTGAACATAGCTCACCCAGTATTATAAGCTCTTCTATTTGTCCTCTATCTGTGGCATCGGCAATACAACCTGGTCTTAAACCATCTCCAAGACTTAAAGTCATATCGTATTTTTTTGCAATAGCAAGAAGTCTATCGTATTGTTCATAAAGGGGATTTTCTTTTTTGTTTATAATTATCCATTCGGCAAGAAATGCACCGCCACGACTAACAATGCCTGTAATTCTACCCTGCTCCCTTAATCTTTCAATAGATTTTATAGTTACCCCACAATGGACCGTTATAAAATCAACGCCATCTTCTCCATTTCTCTCTATAATGTCAAATAGCTCATCGGGATCCATTTTTGTTATGGTCTTTCTTTTTTTTACCGTCTCCACTGCTGCCTCATAAATTGGAACTGTCCCCACAGGTATTTCGGCATGTTCTATTATCGTCTTTCTTATTTCCCTGAGATCTCCACCGGTACTTAAATCCATTACTGTATCAGCGCCTGCCTTTTTTGCCATCTCGAGCTTTTCCATCTCGAGCTTTATATCCGCCTTTTCAGGTGATGTTCCGATATTGGCATTTACTTTAACGGACAGACCCTTTCCAATGCCCTTGGGTGTAAAATTTTTATGCCTGTTGTTTGCTAAAATCGCTACCTTTCCTGAAGCCACATAGCTGCAAAGGACATTTATGTCCACACCCTCTTCTTGGGCAATCCTTATCATCTCTTCTGTTGGTTTATTTTTTTGTGCCTCAACAATTTGATTTTTCATGTTAAAATCATCTCCATTTTTTTGACCACCTCAATGGGGTCTTTTCCATAAAGTCTTATCATGGGTTCTTTCCCTATATCTCCTATATCATATATCATGTCAGGTGACGAATCAATCCTTGATATTATCTCATTTAAAAGAAAGTTTAGGCTTTGGCCTTCTATTTTTTTTATATCCTCAGGCTCTAACCTTCTGTCAAAAAATACAACATTCATGTTGAGTTGCCTTGCCTTTTCTATTATTTTTTCGCTGTATCTAATATTGGCGCAAGACCTTATGTGGGGAAATTTTTTCATCATGCCCAAGATAAGCCTTGCCACATGGCTTGATGCACCGAAGCATGGTTCACCTTTTATATAAACCTTTTTTTTATAGACAGAAATCCTTCCTGGGAAGGCTGCCACATCTTCTTCATCCTTTGCTCCTTTTATTGCATAACCCAGATTCATCTGGACCTGAGGAACAAGTTCAAAAGGGTTCAGTCTATAAATAATCTCTGCAGCCTCTTTTAAGGTATTAATAACCTCCCACCTCTGTGCACTGTTGAATTGGGTTTTTCCAATAGACATATAATAGTATCCACCACCTGTGATCCTGTAGCTTTGTTTTAGCAAATCATCGAGCTTATGTTCTGTCTCTAAAAAGGCCTCTTTTATCGTATATCCAGTGCAGATGTAAGATGCTAAAAGGGATGAGAAGACACACCCTGTTCCGTGGATCTCTTTATTGATTCTTTCCCTTGTGTAAGTAACAATCCCTTTACCGTCAAAGAGTAAATCCACTGGTTTTCCCTGGATATGGCCCCCTTTTACAACAACTGCTTTTGCGCCCATGGCATTTAAAGACAGCGCAGCCCCTTCCATAGTTTTTATATCTTTGATGTTTATACCTGTTAAGATTTCTGCCTCATAGATGTTTGGTGTTATAACAGTCACAAAGGGTATTAAAGATTCTTTTAGCCTTAGAATCCCCTTTTGTTTTAAAAGTTCTGTTTTGTTTTTTGATTTAAGGACAGGGTCGAGGACAATAGGGACATGTTTTCCTAAACCATTTATAAAATCCAAAATCTTTTCTATGAACTGTTCATCGTACAATACGCCAATTTTTATGGTATCTATCTCAATATCTTTTATCTCATTGAGCATATAAGAAAATGTATCATAAGGGGTGGGATATATTTTTGAGACCCCAAATGGTCCCTGAACCACTGCACATGTAGGTATGGCAAGACCGTGGATGCCGTTATTTTGAAATACATTCAAATCGATTGTTATCCCTGCCCCGCCTGTTGGGTCAAAACCTGCTATTGTGAGTATATTTTTCATTTAAGTCTTTCAATAATGAGTTCTGCCACCTTTTTTCCCGATAATAACATGCCACCGAAGATGGGGCCCATTCTGTATGAACCGAATGTTGCATTGGCACTCATACCTGCTACAAAAAGACCGGGAAACACCTCTTTTGTATTTTCCAAAGTCTTTGTTTCTGCCACATCTGCCCACATGGATTTTTCCCCTTCCACCTTTCCTGAAGGGGTATTTAGCCTGACATCCATCTTTTTTTCAAGCACCTTAACAACCTCAATAGGATGGCCTGTAGCATCTACTACGCATTTTGCCATTATTGTTAAGGGGTCTACATGGAGTCCGGCCATTTCAACTGCTGTCCAGTTAATAACAACGCCTACAACCCTTTCTTTTCTTACTACAAGGTCTTCAATACTTATGAGATTAAAAATTTTTGCCCCGGCCTTAACAGCATTAAAGCAAATACCAGTTACTGCTTCAACTGAATCTACAGTATAGTAATCTGATTCATAGGGCCTTGTGGTTATGTTCAATTCGTCTAATATGGCTTTACTTTCTTTTTGAACCACTATTTCATTGAACATCATGCCACCACCCCACATACCGCCACCTATAGAGAGTTTTCTTTCAAATACAACTACCTTAAGGCCACCTTTTGCAAGATAGTATGCTGCGATAAGTCCTGATGGTCCTGCACCGCAAACTGCCACATCGATTTCAAGATTGGTTACGAGTTTTTCTG
>Ga0116168_1001029_pt1 | contig 23052 bp, 24 predicted proteins | sample AD_UKC129_MetaG_FD_89795 | JGI IMG/M metagenome (GOLD analysis project Ga0116168, IMG submission 89795) | Active sludge microbial communities of municipal wastewater-treating anaerobic digesters from Canada - AD_UKC129_MetaG | ecosystem: Engineered > Bioreactor > Anaerobic > Digestate | place...
AATATAGATACATCCATAGCCGTAAACAAACGAAGCTATATATAATATAATATTATACACGTGTAAAAAAACATTTGTATAATTTAAGATTAAATATTATATTAGTAATGTAATCAGTTGTTTAATAACTATCAAGGAGTAAAAAATGAAACGGTATTTTTATATTAATGTTAATAATCTGAACTGGGATGTAATACATCCCAGGCACATTAGAGCTTTGAGGATACTTGGACATATTTTTGATATACACAACGGATTCCCGGTCAGTGAAATACGTGACCGGCGTTTAATGGCTGTTCTAAAAGAAAAGAATATAAGAAAGATTATGGTGTTTACTTTACACAATTTCGGTTTTTCGATAAAAAAAATATGCAAGCTCACGGGCTTGAAGTGGTATCAAGTTATAAGTAACATAAAGGCGGCTTCAAAAAACAGTGAAACAGTGAACGACTATATGTTTCTCAAGTACGCAATTTTCGAACTGTGGTTGTAAGAACAACCACAGTTCTTTTTTTTTGTTTAACTATTATGGAGATCTTATGTTTAAAAATCTTAGAAAAACTGCAACAGCCACACAAGGATTGTATGCTAAGATATACAAAAGCAAAGCTTTTGTATACATTGACGGAGTACTCGTTAATGAAGAGTACGAAATAATCGCGGCTGACGTATCATTGACGAAGGCTGCAAAGATAATCACGCAGTACCAGACGATTAATGGAAAAAGCTGGTGGAAAAAAATAGAAGTGGACGAGCTGACCGACGAAGCTCGTGCACAACTTGAAAGGATGGGATTACTCAACGAATCCCATCAATAAAGAAATAAAATAATTCAAAAGACGGTTTCGAAAGAAACCGTTTTTTTTTGTTTCTTTACTTATGTTTAACCCAAGCTAAACCCAAAGTTAGCAAAAGCTAAACCCAGAATGTTAGTTGAAGCTAAACCCAAAGTTAGTAGAAGCTAAACCCAAAGTTAGCTTTATCGAATACAACTAAACCCAGAATATTAGTAGAAGCTAAACCCAAAGTTAGCTCTACCTAATAAGAATATTAGCAACATCTAAACCCAGAATATTAGCAAAAGCTAAACCCAAAGTTAGCTTTACCTAATATCATAAGAATTAGTAAATAATAAGAATTCCTAAATAATAATAATTCTAAACTAATAAGAATTCTAAACTAATAAGAATTCCTAAATAATAATAATTCTAATTTACGATGATGGGGGCTTGACCCGTTTTTTTATTTAATTTTGCTTTCTACTTTTAAAAGCAAAACAAAAAATTAATCGTTTTAAGTTCATTTTTCAAAAACACGCATGCCCCGGACTTTGTAACATCGAGGGGGGGGCTCACATTTGTCCCCGCCGCTTGTGGGGGTATCCGTTCGAACAATTTCAGGGATTTTGGAATTTTATTAAAAAAAGTTCACAAACTTATAATTAGTTGGAAAATTGGGGTAAAATAGTTATTTTGCGTATTATTAGTTATTTTGGGAGGTTGGTGTGTTTGCAGAGTTATACGGTCGGTATATAGATGGCATAGTAGGTTACAGTGGGAGGGTAAGGGTAAAGAGTGTATTAAGGGTTGGTGATGATCATCCGAGTTTAGTAATAGATTTGGATAGTGGGTTATGGTATGATTTTGGGTTAGGTGAGGGTGGTAATTTTGAGAAGTTTGAGAGGATGGTTGGTTGTGGTGTAAGGGGTGAGTGTGTTGGTCGTGTAGGGGTTGCTGGGGTAGAGAGGGAATTGGATCGTGGGTGGTTGGGGCGTGTAGGTAGTTGGTGGGATGAGTTGGGGAGGAGGGGTATAGGGAGGGATATTTTCAGTAGGCATGGTGGTTATGTATACAGGGATAGAGGTGATTGGGTAGTAGTGATAGATTACATGTGTGGTTATGGCAGGATGGTGAGGTGGAAGAGGATACGTTATCGTGATGGTCGGAAGGTTCGTATAGATGGGAGTGGGGGGAGGTTATTATATCCTACGGATGGTTTATTAGGTGGCAGGGGTGTAATAATTTGTGAGGGTGAGTTAGATTGTTTAGCTTTACGCAGTGCTGGTTATCGTGCTGTAACGAGCAGTGGTGGTGCGATGGGGTTCAGCAAGGATTGGGGGTGGATGTTTGGTGGGAAGGAGGTGTTTTTGATGTTTGATGATGATGATGCTGGTCATCGTGGTATGGAGAGGACGTATAAAATTATAGGGGATTATTGTCGTGTAGTTGGTTGTATTAATTGGGGTATGGGTGGTGGTTACGATGTGTGTGATTACATACGTGATGGTGGTTCAATAGATAACATTTTAGGTCATTTAGGGATTGAATACAAAATACAAAGGAGTTAATATGGGTAAGATCAACATACGTGCTATTGGTGATGGCGAGGGAATGGATATACGCATTCGCGTAGATGGGGTTGATGCTACGAAGGGTCGTATAATAGACAAGGAGTTAAATACGGAAGATAACATGGATGCCTCTGATTTATTAGATGTGTTATTATATTTGATAACGAATGGTATGATGTTTAACATACATTTGAATTAACAATGAAAAAGAAATGTGCAGAGTGTATTCATTTTAACGGAAAGCTAACGTGTAATTATCACAATTTTCCTACATCTCCAACATATTCATGTGGATATTTTCAACAAGTAACAAGCATGCGAATTCTTAGACAAACAGAGCGAAAACCACATCCAACAAACTATTCAAATACGGAGTGTTTTAAGGATACGAACACATTAAAAAGTTGAAAACTTTCACATCCATCCGTGTCGATAATCGTGAAATTCGGCACGGATTTTGTTGTTGTCTCCGCACGTCTCCGCCCCCCCTTTTTTGTGGTTGCCTATTAGCACAACGTTGCTTTACGCGAAGCTTTCAAACATCTCTTGCTGTCTAAGTGTATGTGTTTTTTTATTAAGTTCTTTTTTTTTAATACAAAGAAGAAGTTCACTTTCTTTATTAAGTAAAGTTTGTAAGTATCTGTTTTCGTTAGATTTAGGTCGTTCCACTTAACAAACTTTCTTTTATCAAGTGTTATTTATAACTCTTTGTTTTTATTACAGGTTAGCGATATCACTTAATACTGTATTTAGGCATAGCGTATGCGAGGTTTGGATTACAGGTTTAATCCTAATTCTTAATTGTTTTTCTTAATTCGTTGCTTTGCTTGAAGTTATCGCTTCTGCTTCTATTTAGGTCTTTTGTTAAGTGAAACACGTAATTTATTGGTTTCATTAACACTTACGTTGTTCACTTAACAAAAGATTGTTTATAGGTGAAAAAAAGAAAAAAAGGCGTATGTTTGAAAACATGTCTTTTTGCTGTGTTAAGGTTTTGTGCTTTTCTTTCTTTTTTTCTTTTTTATTTATTTTTTCTTTTTTTCTTTCTTTAAGTACCTGAAGTACAAGCAGAAGGTGATGTATTCAAGCTTTGTGATGCTTGTGCTTTAATAAAGAAAAAGAAAAAAGAAAAGAAAAAGAAAAATATATAAAAAGAAAAAGAAAAGAAAAAAGAAAAAGAAACGTCGTTTTAAAAAACAACCAAAAATTCGCCCTACGTAAAATGTCAAATCAAAACCAAATTTAAAATACCCAAATTTCGCACATATTTGCCCGCTATTGAATTTTTATGCCCGCACCTATATAAAACTACCTCTTGAAAAAAAACACGCCTTAAAATCGATTTATGTGCGTTTTTTGTTTTTAATTAAAAAACGTTCACAAACGAAAAAACATTTTGAAAAGAAAAAAAAACGTTTTATTTTTGTTGTGTGTTTTGGGGGAACAATGAGGAAACGTAAATTAAATAACCATTTGACACAAGGTCTCACGAAACTTCACGATGTTTCTGTGTTGTATAGAATTCACAGGTCGCGAATTTTACGTCTTGGTGCACTTGGGGTTGTTCCGCTTATTGTTCTTCAAGGAACGACTTACATTCCAGACGAGTTTATTACAACTGTTTTGTATTATTGTAACTTTAAATCAAGGAGAAAGTATGTTAAAAAACAGAGAGTTGCTCGAAAAGAAAGTAATCGATTGGGCTGAAGCCAGAAACATTTTTGCACAATCGAATCCGCAAAAACAATTCTCAAAAACACTTGAAGAAATTGAAGAATTAAAGGAAGCTATTGAGTTGAATGACTTCGACGCTATTGTAGATGCGATCGGAGATGTTACGGTTACGCTATGTATTCTGGCGAAGATGTTTAACACCACGCTAACGGACTGCTTGTCTGTTGCGTATGAGGAAATTAAACACAGGCAAGGATTTATGCAAAATGGAGTGTTTGTTAAATTTATTCCGAAAACGCTTGAAGATAAGTTCGTTATACTTGAATTCCTGTGTAAAGTTTTTAACGTCGATAAGCAATTAAAGCCACGAATACAAAATACAACAGAAAAAAACAAATACGGCTTGTTGCTATCTAACGCACTTTGTAACGGAATACGACCATTCGAAATAGCAAAATTCTTCGAATGCAAACAAGGTAGAATCACTTACCTAATGCGTAATCTGAGCGATATACACAAATACCACGTTATTCCACCGTTGAAAATACTAAAAGAAACATTCGAAGATTTAAACGCATTCTATTACGCAGCAAGAAGATTTCAATATACATACGCGGAGATTGGTGAAGTGCTAAACATGTGTGGCGCCTCAGTCGGACGTAAATTCGCCGAAACTCTGTATCTAACCCCCGAAACACAGCAAGCAGTTGAGGACTACATTGAAACAACACGCTTTAAACTACTCACCAATCTCCAAGTTAATGAAGTAAAAACAATGTTGAACACATTGGAGCAAACATATGAAATTGCAAGAAGTTAAAAAGCATTATCGCACATTGATGGATATTGTCGAATCTAAAATGTTTGACCATAAAAACAAAGAATACGCATCAGAAGAAGACGCACTGTCAAACTTTAAAGACGCATCATTCCTAACAGGATATGAACCAGAACTCGTTGCATGGTTATACGCAACAAAACATTACACTTCTATCGTGGACTTGATGAAAAAAATCTTCATCGATAACAATGAGAAAATTTCAAACAGCCACGATTTGATTAAGGAAAAATTTACCGATATGATTGCATATCTGGTATTAATATATTGTTTAATTTATGAAAAGAGGTAAAGTATGTTAGTGCAATTTGATTTAAGTATTTTAAAGGAAGCTGTTAAAAATGGGAGCAAAATGGCGAATAAAGTGCGCGCCACTCCGTTGTATTTGTCGATTGATAACGACACCTTATCGGTTAAGGTCTTTGATGCGGATCTAATGACGCAGATCTATTCGTGCGAAATTCAACCGAGTGGTTGTAAGCTTGTGCTTGCTTTTGATGTGAATATTTTATCTCCGTTAGTAAATGGAGCAAAAGCAAAGTTGTTTACGATTGATGCCTTTGATGAATCGTCAAAGGTTGTATCCGTAACACTCGATGGTGTTAGCTACAAGCTGCATTCGCTTGACCCATCTGAATTCGAGGAGCCATCGATACACGTGCCGGAAAACACAAAGCCGTTGGTATTCCAGAATGGTGAACTACGGAATATATTAAAGCGATTGAAGCCGTTTCTGTCGAAAGATGAATATCGTCTTAATATGCAGTGCGTAAACATGGAAATCAAGGATGGTGTGATAAAATTCTGTGCGACAGACTCTTTTAGATTAGCAACATATGAATCGAAAGTTGAATATGAAGACGAACTAAATTTAAACATACCAGAAGTAGCCGTAGATGTTCTGATGTCTCTTGGGGATGAAATTGCGATGTATTTTGATAAAGATAATGAGAATGTAGTAAGAAAAGTTGTGGCTCAATCGGAGAATATTACCATTGAGTTTTTTGGTATAGCAGAAGAGTTCCCTAACTACAAACCATTACTACCAGACGAAATCATATGGAAAGCACAATATGACGCACATAACATCACAGAAAAAATCGATAGTATGAACAAAGTGTTTAATATGTATTCGCCGGGTAGCATACAGAAAGGGGCAGAACGAGCTGCAGCAAAACTTATCTTTGATATTCATCAGTTCGATACAAAATTGTTGTCCGTTGGTTCTACCGAAGAGGTTATGGCAGAAGCTACAATAATGAACGAAGTAGAAACAACAAAAGAACGCATATGTATTAATCCTTTTCATTTTATTAGTATCGCAAAGTCTATACGAAGTAGCACGATAAATAATTCCGTTATCATAGGGAAAACACGAAATCACGCAAATATTGTATTTGTAAGTTCAGATGCGGAACCAGAATGGTTGTATGTGAGTGTTCTCAAACGGGAGTAATAAATGGCGAGTATGCAGATGTACTCTGATGTCCTCGAAAGGGCACTGCTGTATTTGATGATTAACGGCGGATATTCTAATGTAGAAGATGTCTTGACTGTTTTAGATGGTGAAGAAACGTATTTTTACAACGCACAACATCAGAAAGTCTTTAACGTTATAAAAAAGTTATACTTAGACGGCATCCCGGTTAATCACATAACAGTTTACGAGGAAGTAAAGAAAAATATTGCATCAGAAAAAGTGCTGAAACAGCTGTTTGAAAACATAGGCAAAACATATACTGAAGACGATGCAGCATCAATAGCAATAAAAGTCAAAGATTATTTTATAAAAAGACAAATTTACCTATTTACACAACAATTGTATAACGATGCAAATAAAAGTGGTTTTGATATAATTAGCAACTTGCATGCCCATACATCAAACGTATTGCACAATGTTATTTCTGACAATGATGTAGATACAAAATCAATTGCAAAAACAACGCGGGAGATCATAGAGCGCGCGGTTCATTACGCACGTATTGGAGAATACTATGGCATCCCAACCGGATTTGCGGATTTAGATCGTATCACGGGAGGTTTGAAAGCTGGACAGTTAATAACGCTTGCAGGACGACCCGGTATGGGAAAGACTTCGTTTGGATTGTCTTTGGCAATGAACGCAGCACGCAAGCATAACGTGGCATTCTTTTCGCTTGAAATGGATAAGGAGACCATTCTCATGCGTCTTGTTGCAAACCGAACCGGAATACAGTTAAGCAAAATCATTAACGGATACCTTACAGACGAAGAATTAGCAAAAGTAACGACAGCATTAGAACAAATACCAGAGCAATGTAATATTATTATTGATGACAAAGAAGGAATTGATCTTGCAACATTAAAAGTTAAAACAAGACATTATATGCAAAAATATGGAGTAAATATGATTATTGTTGATTATCTTCAATTAATGAAAGCAAATAAGGCACAAACACGTGAACGTGAAATAGCTGAACTTTGTCTCGGTGTTAAAAATATCGCACGTGAATATAAACTGCCAGCTATAATTATGGCACAATTAAATCGCGAAGTGGAACACCGTCCAAATAAACGTCCGCAATTATCAGATCTACGCGAAAGTGGTTGTCTATCAGCAGATACGTTGATATTAACAAACAAGGGATGTAAGCCAATCAAATCATTATGTGATACAGAAGATGTAACAATAAAGTGCTGCAACATAACGGATGATGGTTTTTCTGACGTTGCGCAAAACTATAAAAAGTGTTTTTCAACAGGAACAAAAAAAGTGTATAAGATTACACTGCATAACGGTTCAGAAATCAAGGCAACAGCAAATCATCGTTTTTATACTGTAAATGGATGGAAAAGATTAGACCAACTTTCTATATCTGACAACGTGTTACTCAACACACAGCAACCAATAATAGAAACAGATATTCCGGACAATGATATAGTTTTGCTCGCAGCTTATATGGCTAAGTATAACACAAAGACAACATACGATTTACCATCGGAATTCTATAAAGCAGCTTCAACAATAGAAAAATTGAATGCTTGGGATTATATTTTGAGACGTTATCGTATTGTCGACAAACTTAAATTTATTCGCATTCCACTTGAATTCCATACAATGGAATTAAGTAAAAAGAAGAAGTTCATAGAAACAGTGTTTGAAGTATGCGGCGATGTTGGACGTGGACTGTTTGATGAACAGCCATCAGTATTTATAAAAATGGAATTCAAAGACAGGAATGTTGCAGTATGTGTATCAACCTTCCTCTTGCAGTTTGGAGTTTATGCAGAATTAGAGCAACGTAAAATTAACTCGCTTGTGTTTACGCTGTATATTACCGATAAGTCGTCAATCAGAAATTTTATAGAAACATTTACAATCAGCGATGAAAAAATGCAAGAACAACTTAATCGCATATACAACAACATAGAAAGCGAACATTTTGCAGACCCTCAATTTACGATAACGAATTCACCTCACTTTATTTTTGTGCCAATTAAATCCATCAACGATAGCGGATACGCAGAAGTATTCGATATAGAGGTTCCAAGATACCATAACTTTATAGCCAATCATTTTGTAGCCCACAACAGCATAGAACAAGACAGCGATATTATAATGCTTCTGTATCGCCCTGAATATTACGATATACAGCATTACGAAGACGGACAATCAACGACAAACACTTGCGAAGTGATTGTAGCAAAGCAACGTAACGGCGCAACGGGTTCCGTAAGGCTATATTACGACAAAGAGACAGCTACATTTAAAAACTTATACCAATATGAAGATGCAAGTTTTTAAAAGTTGGGACGTCAATCTGACGTCCCTTTTTTTTTGCGTGGCACTTTGACAAACGAATGAAAGTACAAGGTATCGCCACGTTTGCGCACTCGAAATCCAAATGATTTAATTAAATTGGTAAAATCTTCTACTATATGTTTAGGTTGTTTTTTGCTGCGACGTATGTAAAGTTTACCCTTAATTGTCTGCAAAAATCTCAAATATGGTGTTTTTTTATCCACCGCCACCCATTCCCCATCATATGGATATAATTTTAGTCTAACATAGTCTGCACGTTGTAGTAGTTGCTGGTATTCATCGCTTGTTATTAGGCGATGTAACATTACCGGTATTGCTACAAAATCTAATAATTCGTTGTGCCAAACGGATAACGTATGTTCGCTATCTATTGGTGTATTGTATTCGTTTTTATTTACAATTGTCCATCCCTTGCCATGATGCACCATTAAATATATTCGTAACGTAAAAAGAGCGGATATTAACTTTGATATTTGATAGAAGTTTAAAAATTTACGTCTTCTACTTTTAGGTGAAGGTTTGTATTTGATAAAGTCTTCTAAGTGTTCCGTAAAAGGAGATAATGTTTTTAATATTGTAATTGCATCTTGAATTGTAACAAGTTGTTTCCAATTCCAATGTAGCTTATTCGAGATGTCCATATGTTACCTTTAATCGTTAAACACATAAAATCATGGAACAATATATAAAAATATTTGTAAAATTCAAAATTAATAATTATCTTTACATTATGAGTGATCTGTCTAAGCATATCGATAAGAATCTTGCGTTACCGTTACCAGAAAACATAACGGTGGATGATTTAATGATGGCTGGAGATATTATCATCGGAGAAAGTCTTGTGTCGTTACGTAACTTAATTAAATCAAACGAAGATCCAAGTTTAACGATAAAGGCATTCAATTCAATCGTCGGTATGCAAAAATATCTTTTAGCACGCAAGAGTTCAATGGTTAAGCAAGATGAATTGATAGATGATCTTGGGGATGTAATTAATGAAGTTGAGTGATTACATCAAGTTACAAGACAAACAATTACAAGCTGCAAAGTATATAGGACGTGGTTATAGAATATTCTTTGGTGGAAGTCGTGGTGGCGGTAAAACGCATCTTGCTTTAGCTGTAGCAGTGTTATCTGCAATACGTTATCCGGGACTTCGCATAATGATAGTAAGGCACACAATGCCGGAGTTGTTAGAGAATTTTGTCGTGCCACTAACGCAAAAATATCCAGAACATATATTCAAATATAAATACAGAGTTGTAGATAAGGTAGCAGTTTTTGATAACGGTTCTCGTATTATCTTTAAGGCTATTGAAAATGAAAAGGACACAAAGAAAGTTCAAGGTATAGAATATCAACTCCTTATTATAGACGAAGCACCAAATTTTACAGAAAGCGTATTATTTAAATTATACGGTTCGTTACGTCGGAACGTTATACAAAAAAATTTTATACCAACAGTATTGATGACAGGCAATCCGGGTGGAGTTTCGGACAGATATTTTAAAACGAGATTTATCAGACCAGACTACAACGTGTGGACAGAAGGTGAATTGGAAATAAAAGATAAATTTATTTTTATTCAGAGTCACGTATCTGATAATAAATACATAGGCGAAGAGTATGTAAACAATCTCAAATCATTACCAGAGCATTTATTCGAAGCTTGGTATAACGGTAATTGGGATGTGTTTGAAGGCATGTTTTTTTCTGAATTCTCTATTGAAAAGAATGTTATAGCACCATTTGAGATTCCGAAAGATTGGAAGCGCGCGGTGGGTATGGATATAGGCTTTACCGAAAAACATCCAACAGTAGCAGTATGGGTGGCGCAAAATCCAGAAACGCAGGAACTATTTGTGTACAAGGAATATTCTGCCGTTGGATCTATTATGCAGTACATATATGACATGAGAGATTTGCTTAAAGATGATGACAACGTTATTGTGTTTTTAGATCCGTCTGCTTGGGGTAACCAGAGAAAATACGACGACGACAGATCGCCGGCGATGATGATGCTCGAAGCAGGAATACCTGTGGTGCGTGCAATAAACGACAGAGTTAGTGGTTGGCGTATATTAAAGGCATGGATGATAGATAAAATGAAAATATTTGATGTATGCCCCGGATTGATTACCACATTGCCATCACTGAAGTACACATCATACGGAAAAGGAGCAAAAGAAGATTTAGATACAAGAATGGAAGACGACTATGCGGATGCATTGCGTTATGCCGTTGTTAGTGGTTTTGGTTATCCTGTTGTAGATCATGATGAGCCTGTTGTCTATCATGTGAAACAAAAAACACAAAGAGGAGAAAGAATTACGCATAAAGAGTGGGTAGATATGTTTAATTACGCAGAATATTAACGGTGGTCTTATGTTTAAAATAGAACCTGTTGTGCAGCTTGAATTATTAAAACACGAAGATGATAACGATGTTGTATCGGCTGTGCGAAACGATATAGAACAAGTTAAAAATGTGTTTGACGATATAAATGCAGCAGCAAGAAGAAATTACGATTTCTATTATGGTCGTCAATGGAGTGAAGAAGAAATTGAAGCGCACGAAAGACAGAAACGCATTCCATATGTATTAAACGAAATAAAACATAAAGTTGATCATCTGATTGGTGTGCAAATGCAAACACGATTAGATGTTAAAGCAGTTGGACGCGAACCGGGAGATCAACAAGCAGCTGAATTATTGACACATTTGGTTAAATGGGTCTCGCAAGTAAATGATTTAGACTACATAGAAACGGAAGTGTTTAAAGATGGTATTATTGGTAATGTTGGATGGGCTTGCGTATACTGGAGTAATGAAGACGTAATGTATGGCTATCCAAAGGTTGAAGTGGTTCCATACAACGAAGTCTATTACGATCTAAATGCGAAAAAGAGAGATTTGAGCGATGCCAGATGGATGGCGCGTCGTTCATATATAACAAAAGCCGAAGCTAAGGAAAAATACCCTTGGATAGAAAAAGACATTGATGATTTGCATCCTGTCGCAGAAACGTATCCGGCTTATGCAAATTATCCGACATATCACCAAGAACGTGTTTACGGAAAGACAAATCCATATAACAGCCATGATAGAGAAATTGTTGAGGAAATAATTCATTATGAAAGAGTTAAAGTTTACAAATATTACGTGATAGATGATATTCGTGGAGACATCCAGAAATTCAATACGCGTAAAGAGGCTGAGGATTACTTAGATGGATTGGTTGAGGCATATAGCGATGAAGGAATATCTATAATCAACGATGATGGTACCCATAAAGTTTTTATAGGGACAGCAGAACAGGATCAAATAAAGCAAACTGTTGTAGTTGGGGACTTGTTGGTTATTAACGAGATAACGATTTTACCAGACTTCCCGTTCGTTGCGTATTTCCCCAATTTTTCTCACGGCGAGTTTCAGTCGTTTGTTGAAGCGCTTATCTATCCACAAATCTTAATAAATCGTTCATTTAGTCAATGGGATTACATCTTAGGTGCTTCACACAAAAACGTTGTTACGGTAATGGAATCGTTGTTGAGACGCGGTTGGGATGTGGAGGCTGTTAGACGTGAAATATCGAAGACGGTTCCTGTTATACCTGTGATGACACATGGTGCAATTAACTCAATACCTAACAATCCTGTAAATCCACAGATATTCCAAAATATAGAGTTTGGCATTGGACGTATGCAGGATTACGCAGGTGGTCGCAACTCACTTGGATTAACAGAAAGTGCTGCGGAAAGTGGACGTGCTGTTATAGCAAGGGCGGAACAAGGCGGTGTTGCGAAATTACCATTGTTCGATGCATTACGTTTTTGGAGATTAAAACTTACAGAGCGTATTGTTTGGTATATCAAAAACTTTATGACGCCACGACAAATTATCAGAATTATAGGAGACGACAAAGATGTGCAATATGTAAATTTAAAAAATGAATTATTAGATACGCTCGAAGATGCAAAAGTCGATATAATAATCGATGAAGCAATCAAATCGGAAACAATGCGTGAACGCTATTTCCAACAAATGCTACAATTGTCTAATTTGATGCAGTTGCCACCAGAAATTACGATGTCTATACTACTTGAATATTCGTCTATTCCAGAAACAAAGAAAAACGAAATCAGACAACAATTAACATTCTACACAAAATACATAGAGATGAAAGCGAAAGATGCCGAAGAACAAAAACTCGCTCTGCAAGTAGAACGAGAACTCAAAAAACAAACAATGAAAGATGCTAAGCGTCTCGGTGAACAACTTGCTACAGCAAGCGAAGACATCAAGCGTCAAGCAAAAGAGGTGCAAACAAAATTGAAGAATTTACAAAAAATGCAGCAGAAAGCACAAGAGGAGCAAATGAAGGACGCTCTCCTTATGCAATTATCACAACAAAACGGAAGCCAAGACCAACAAAATTTTAACTTGCAAATGTAAAAAGTATTAATTATATTATGTATTATCAAGAGGAAGGATTATGAATTTAGAGTATGGTATCGAACAAGAAGAAACATTGTTCGAAGATGAAATGCAAGAAGACGTTGCATCAGATGAAAATGTAGAATACGAGGAGGAGCATGAGTATGCAGAAGAATACGAGGAAGAAGAAAATGTAGAAGAAGAACAAGGACAAGAAGACGAACAAGAAGATCTGTCGCGATATAAACCGATTATAGATCTACTTGGCAAAGATGATGAGTTGCGAGATATAATGACCTATCGTAGCTATGGTTACACTACTGACCAAATTGTTGATGGATTGTTCTTGCAACGACATCCAGAACTGCATGATATTATACGTAATTATTATGCAAATCAAGGCATGCAGTATTACACGGAGGATGACGACGATGAACAGCCACCAGAATTTGAAACATACGAAGAAGAAGTTCGCTATTACGCTAAAAAAGAAGCCGACAGAGCTCTTAAAAAAGTACTTAGCGAGCTTGGTCCGAAAGTACAGGAGTTGTTGAATAAACAACAACAGATCGAACAGCAATCAAGAATGGCTTATATTTACAATGTAAATAACAATGCGCTTGAAAGTGCTTTAAACGAACTTGGCATGAGTGGAGATGAACTCTCGCAAGAAGACATAAAAGCGATAGCGAAGAACTTAAAAACATTATATCCCGGGGTAGATTTTAAATCGGTAATAATGACACCAGAGCAAGCGAGAATTGTGCTATCCGCATCATTAGGTCGTAAACAAAAACGAAGTGGCAGCACAAAACAATTAGTAAAACAGCAACTTCTACCAAAAATACAGCCAACCGGACGAACAGTTAAAGGTCAGCAATCGACACGTGAGGTTATAGACGGGTTGTCGAAAAGTGAAAGATTAAAGAGATTAATGGATTTGTAATATTAAATGGAGTAAAACATGTATAGGAACATTGTAAGACCCGGAGTAAGAACTTCGACAACAATCAATCCGAGAGCATTAGAAGAAGATTTTTCGCAAAAGATACGTGTTCTCGAACCAAACGCAACGCCACTTATTACATTAGGACAGTACATGGGACGTGGTGCAAAGCCAAAAAGCCATAGAGTGCAAACAATACAATACGACGTTTTCAATCATTTTGACTTTTGTAATGAGGTAGTTGTTGGAACTGGACAATGGGCTCGTTTTGCAAAATTGCGTCTCACACAGCCATCGCGTCCAGATGTCAAGAGCACAATGCCATATTATCCGCAGGATAAATTCTTTATTGTTCCAACAGGTCAAGTGGTAGAAGTTGTGATGACGCCAGATGCTTCGATGACACGAAGTGTGGATAATCAATCTGTATATGAGTTGCCATCAACATTAACAAACGTTGGAACAGGCGTTTCAAGAACCTGTGAAGCTGGATGTGTAATTGTTAGAACAATCGAACCTGTGCCATTTACAGCATTCAGCACTGGTGATGTAATATTTCTCGGTAGAACGATTTACGAATCGCAACGCATCGAGGCAATGCCGTTACAGCGCGATTACTACTATGACTGTAACTTTGTGGAGCACAAAGAAGCTGTTTTACAAATGACAGAGGATCAAAAAACATTCATCGCAACGAAGGGAACTACACCAGATTGGAATTTCCAGCAAAACGAGATGATTAGAGAATTTAAGTTGAGCGTTGAACACTCGATGATGTGGGGCGAAAGAGCATTTGATGGCACAATTCCGGGAAGACCAAAACGACACATGCGTGGATTATACAATGCGATACAAACTAATGTAGCTTATTATAATCCAGATTCGACGAATGATTTTGAGGCGTTGTTTAAGAATTTCTGTTTTGATATGGCATTCCGCTACAACCCGAATGGGCAAAAGAAAATCGGTATATGTGGAGGGCGTTTCTTAATGAGGTTCAATGATGCGTTTGGTAATTTCAGACGCATGGATGGAGCAGCGCCAAGTGATAAAAAAGCTGGATTAGATTTAGATACATACGTATTACCGGGTGGGTTTGAAATTAAACTTGTACGTAGTGAATTATTACAGCAAAACACAGCACTTGAAAACTGGTGCTTTGTTATCGATCCAGCAGAAATGGAACAACGTATTGTGAAAGATTTCACAACTAAAATGTATAGTTCGCCAGACGAGCGTGATGTTAAATTGATGGTCGAATGGCAAGGGACTATCGCATGGCATATCGAACAAGCAAATGCATTGTTAAGAACTATATAAGAGGTATAAAATGAGATACGCATCAAGACATGCCAACTTGGCTTTATACACAAAAGATGGGAAATCCAAATATCGTTTTACACAAGGCGTATTAGAATTAGGCAGTGGCAAGACGATAAATACAACGGATCTGCAAGAGGTATTTCCTGACCTTACAGGAGATGCGAAATGTGGTTTAGGTGTATTGTTTATCGAAGCACCAATCTTAGAAACAAACTCCGACCAAATAACGGCGAACAGATGGTATGAGGTCGTTCAGGGCGAGGTAACTTACGATGGCAAAAAGTACGTTGCAAGCCAAAAAGTATTTGTAGAAGATAAAACAAAACTTAGTGGTACCGGTAAAATAGCATTAACATTCGAAACGAATGATTACAACGATATGAGGAAAGAAGCGTTTAAACTACAACATTTACTTGTTGGCGATGAAGTTACTGGGTACCATAGTTGGGATAAAGGTGGTTACGAGCCACGTAATACACTTGATGAAAATGGTGTTGGATATGTTCGCAAATCATAAAGGAATAACAAATGGCTAAATTAACAGAGATTGAAAGTGTAAGACAAACAGATAAAAATATCGAGGTCGTCGTGAAGCAGGTCGATTCGCGACGACCGGGTATTCTTCGCAAGCATATAGCTGAATGGATGGAGGGTGATAAGAAACAGGTTGTATTTTTATCTTTGAAAAAAGAAGCAATGTTTTTTATCACAGAGAATGAATACGTACAGTTTAAAAACAACATATTTCGAACAAATGTTGATAAATGTATCGAATACTTACGAGATCATCCGGCATACAATATCGAATTATTTGAGAATGATTTCCCGCAACACATTAAGCAGAAATTTGAAAACGATAAAAAATATATAACCAGAGATCCAGAAGAATACGAGTAAGGAGTAACATATGGTTACTAAGACACGAAAAGATGTCTCGGCAACAAAAGATGTAGCCAAAAACAAACGTAGTGAAGAATACAATCGTGCTGTTGTAACGGTACGACAAAATCAAAAAGAAAAAGAGTTGTTGCAAGGATTGATGTCGCAAATGTTGCTACAACAGCAAATTGAAACCAGCAAACAGGCACTTATGGATCTGGTAGCAAAGATTGATTTGCAGCAACGTATTATGGAAAATAAAATGAAAGTAATGGATCAATCCATGCAACAACAGGCATCACCGACAATTCAGGTACCAGCTGATTTAATGAATATATTGAGCGGGAGCGCGGCTGCACTTGGTCCATCGCAACCACCGGGTATGCCACCGGGTATGCCACCGGGTATGCCACCGGGTATGCCACCGGGAGCGGGTAGAGGACAACCGGATGTTCAGGGTGGAGGCGGTCAAGGCATACCACCGGGTATGCCACCGGGTATGCCACCGAGTATGCCACCGGGAGCGGGAGGAGGACAACCGGATGCTCAGGGTGGAGGTGGGGGAGTTTTTATGCCACAACCACCGGTGATGTAGAATGAATGGGGATGTGCTTGCAAATAGAGTTCGTCTAATTTTAAGAGATACGCAATCTCCAGCGGATCAGGGTTTGTTCTGGAGCGATATGGAGATTGCGTTAGCTTTAAATAATGCGCAGGCAATATTTGTGAATGCATCTCTCAGACTTGGATTGAGTTATTTGTTGGCTGGTTTGAATGTTACAACAGGTTTTGTAACACCGCCTGATACAGGATGGATACCGTTACCAAACAACTATTTGCATTATGTTTCAGCAATGGTTGGAACTGATCAGTTTCAGGTTGTAGCGCGTGTGTATCAAGGTGCGACAGCGGAGGTATTTAGAAATTCTAATGTTGCAGGTGTATTTATAGTGGGCAATCAATATCGTGGTATATTAGGCAATGATACGAATACAGGTGTTATATTAAATTATTTTAGGAAGCCTTCATATATTGGTTTGACATCTTTGGGGGATAACATTAATCGTCCAGATTTTAATGTTCAGGATTTTGATATGTATATATATACAGATATTATTGCAACGCACGCAGCAGTATTACTTGGATTTAAGGAAATACAAACACAACGTGATTTTAAATTTATGAAGCATATATTTAGTTATTATAGCATATTTCCTAAAAGGTTAGTGAGTTTATTAAAAGATTTAGATATTGCAAAAGCAATTATGGATTCGTTATTAAAACAGCAGGAGAGTTAAATGAAAAAGAGAGATTTCCGTTACAAAGAAAAAGGCATGCCATTGCCGTATCGTTATTCAAAATATCATAAGGTACCTAAATTCCCAGCAGAACAACAAGAAGACGAGACCGATGAATCACTTTTATCGCCAGAAAAAATGGTGGGGGAAAAAAAGAAGTTGCCAAAGCCAAATCATCAGGCACCGCAAGAAGATAACGATGCAGACGACATGCTAAATGAAATGGGCACACATATACTAAACGAAGATGTGGAAGACGCATTGTCGCTAAAACAGACTTTTAAAGACTTAATTGAACAACACAGCTCACTTGGAATGCCAAGCTGGATGGATGTAGATGAAGCAAATCGTCCATACAAAAAAGCAGTAAAAGGATTGCCCCCAACAGGAGAGGCGACCAAACGTCGATTTGGCGAGGAACCGGAAACTAACATAGAAGAAGTTGAAGAGATATACGTATCAGAGAATGGGCGCCCGGCTAAACGCATTATGAAAGTACAGCGTTCTAACTATGCCACACCTAAATCTAAATCTGGAGGTTGGGTTAAAAAACTATTTGATATTATAAAATGACAGCTGCGGAAGTATTGCATTCGGTTCGGATGTTGCTTGATGATGGATTGTTGTGGTATTTCACGTATCCGGCAATAAACAGTATTATCAATCAAGCACAAATGACACTAATAGATAAATATCACGGTCTTGATGACGAACGTGCATTAAGACCGTTGTATGTGTACGATACAAATTTACCAAACAATGGAGTATTATCAGCACCATTACTATATCCGCGAGCAGCACGTGTTACTGTGAATGGTGATACAGATATATTGAGTTGGGTAGCGGAATATATAACGTATGATGTTTTTATAAACTATAACAGTCCGGGTGTAATTTACAATACTCCAATGCCACGCAGTGTTTATTGGACGTATTACAAAACGCAGGATGCAAATGGTAATTATGTAACGCAAGTATTGTTTTCAGATCCGCAAGGTAATGCGACATGCAATGTGTTGTATATACAGGTGCCTCCATTATATGATTATCAAGTAAATGGATTGGCATCTAATGGTGGACCACCAGTCGGTTTGAGCTTACCGGAAGAGTATCATCCGGAAGTAGTGTTGTTAGCAGCTGAATTAGCAAACAATATTGATGTTGGCGAAATGGAACGCGGCGCATCGTTTGATACAAAAGCTGGCGAGAAATTACCAATTCAAGGTCTTAGGATATGATACAATATAATAAATACACCGTTCAGCAATTGTTTGATGAAGTAATATTGCGTTTAGGTGAAAATAGAAATGCGGAGAATATTGACTATTTAACAGTTGCTTATTATCTAAATGAAGCACTTGAAGAAATAATGATAAATTTTTATCCAATTAAAGATTGGGCATTCTTTACTACTATACTTGTTGAGAATCAGCAATTTTTATCCCCACGTTTTATTAAGCCTGTTAGACTTTTGTTATCTGCAAACGGGCAACCACCATATGTAGAGGCGAGAAAGATTGATGTTAGAGAATGGTATTCGATTATTAATCGGGATATGAGGCAGTTTTGGAATATGGGTACATACGACAATCCTGTTTATATGATATGGGGGAATGTAATATATCTTTATCCGACCAATTTTTGGAATGCAAACGATGCCACGCAGGGAAATGTGAGTGGTGTATTAGATTGTTATATGTTTCCAGAACGCGTATTTAATCCAAACAGCGTGTTAAATATTCCATATGAATTTGAGGAGTTGTTGCTATTGTTGGCATTAGAAAAAGTTGTAACGCGTATATTACCAATGGCACAAAAGCCAAAATACTTACAACAAATTACAGCGCAAAAATCAATCTTTATACAGCAATATTTGTCAAGCAGACATGCAGAAAAGCGCCATCTCGCATCGTTTGTCGCACCAGAAGTGCCACTTGTTCCTGCGCCAGTTGAGGCTGGTGAGTTACAGTCGAGGTTATTATGACGGTAAGAGAATACATTGATAGTGTCAAGCTCAGATTGCAACGCATTGGAATTACAAGGACGCTGAACGATGCGTTGATTTTAAATTACATAAACAAGGCTCGTCGTAATGTTCAGGTCGAAACACTTGGGCTTTTTGAGAGCAGGTATGGACGAAGAGACGTTTTTCAATTAAATAACATTGCTTTGGATCAGGATGATTCGAATACGCATTTATATTATCAAAACACTCAAATAAACGTTGTGCGTTTTCCTCTGCCGGTCGATTATATAGATATAGCAACGTTATGGCTTGTTAGGCAAGATCAAAATGGTTTCGTTTACAGAGAAGCACGTAAAGTTAATAAACGTGAATTCTTTAATGTAAGGAGCCATTGTTTTAATATGCCGACATCCGATAGACCGATTTACGCAATAGAAACAAAACAGTTCGACGTAAGAGGTTCAGGCGGGAATATTTGCTATTTATCTGCTGGTGCAACTGATATATCGAACGCTTCAGTCGAAATATATGCTGTCGTTGCATTACAAGATTTTGACCAATGGGATGAACAGGAATTAGTTCTTAGCCCGGATTTGGAAGAATATGCTGTTAAACAGGCAGTGTTGTATTGTTTAAATGATGTTGAATATTTAGAAATAAAAGATATATTGTTAGCCGAACTCAACGAATATAAAAACATGTTAATGATAAACTACAAGATTAGCAAAGACCAGCCAATAGAGATATTACCAAGTCAGGAGGCACCATAATGGCAAGCACTTTTGCTGAATTATATAGCGATTTCTTAGATCAGGCGAAGGTTTATACTGAAAAATTAGACGTTACAGAGTTATCCTTCATGCGTATGTTTACACGAGGTATGCAGATTTTTCAACGGGAATCGTTATATGTCGAGCGAACAGTCGTATTAAACAGACAAAACGTAAATGGACAAAACGTTTTTATTGTACCGCAGGACATGTTGTTAATAAAGGATGTTAGAAATTTAATAGATGATGGTAACGGTAGGTTTACCGAAGAGATTTTTTTATTGCAGGAATTTGGGCAGTTTAATCGTAACAAAGATAAATGGGAACGTGGTTATCTTGAAACTCCAACAGACTATGGAATGCGGATACCACACAAACGAAGCGCATATGATGGCAGAGGTAGTCAAGTAAGAATGTGCACGATATGGCAACGTGAGCTAATTACGTATCCAGAATTTGACGGAGATCAATTGTGGTTATGGTATTATCCTGATATACATGCTATATCGCAAAACTCTCCACAATGGACAGCGTGGTTTCCGTACGATCCTAATTTTATGAATATGTTCAGAACATCTTCTGTAACTGACGTATTAAAGCCATTCGAGAGAGCGTTCTTAGAGTATGCATTGTCAGATTTTATACGCAGTAAAGGTTCAGCAAATTACGCTGTATATCAAAAGAATTTTGAATCGGAAATACAAAGGGCAATAGAAACTAAGCCCACATATTATCGTGAGGGTGTCGCATCATATATGTTTGCTCCATATAGTTAGTGTTTGGAAATTAGCAAAAAAAGTGGTAAATTACATAGTCAAGAGCGAGTAAGCCGATGAGTTACAATAAATTTGAAATCAATGCATTTGAAGGTCTAAACGCAGCCATTGCTCCTACACTTATCAAGGATTCGCAAGCGCGTGATATATTAAATTTCAGAATGGAAAAAGTAGGTAAACTTGTAACTCGGAATGGATATATATATGGTTTATTTTCGAAACATCGCCCAATGTTTCTTGGGCAGTTACCACCGAATGAAAGTTTCTTTGAGAACAACGGTATAGTTGGTATAGGCGAATTAGTATTAAGCGAGCATTGGGATGCAATAGATACAGATAGGTTGATGGTTTATGCGATACGTAGTCTTGTCGCTGACCAGATGTTTAATGAGAATACCGACAATGCAATAGATAAGGATCCGTTATATCGCAATAATGTAATGGGCGAGAAAACAAAAAACCATTACATGACTTTTTTATTCTCACCGATAACAGGCAGATTTGCGAACTTATTGTTAGCTAACAATCAATTGGTGGCAAATGTGGCGAATGCAATCGACTTTGATATGACTGTTGATACGAGACCACAAGGATGTTATGAAAGCAAAAAACGTCTATTTGCACCAAACAGAAGACTACCAGAAGCTACACCAGATACACAAAATGCAGTTAGCATTGCAACGTATAACAACGGGCGTGAAGACCATTGGATACGTCATTACATCTCAACAACAGAATACAGGCATCAGATGATTGTCTCCGATAAAATAAACGGAGACATGATTATTGAAGATGAGTTCAACAGATACATACCGGACGAGCAGTTAGGAAACAATCAACAAAAACAACATGCATTACATATAAGACCAAATTGTTTGGAAGAGTTCAATATAGATATTGTAAGCATTGATTTACGTGATCAATCGGGACAGGAGAATGCAAATGTAAGACAAGGCATGGCTTTGTATAGATTTAAGTTGCCTAAGATTATTCAAAAAGTATCTAATTTTTTATGTGAAGGAAAATTTGCAGATCAGGATGCATATCCAAAGGCAAGTCATTATCAGCAAGCATTAGGCAATTTTAGAAGATCAAAAGCTGTGATTTCAAGTTTACAAAGGTTTCAAAATATAGATGGCAATCCAGATGTCATTGAGACTACTTGGAAAGTTTACGATGGAGCAGATGCGCATATTTTTTCTAATGCTGACGCCCCAAGTGAGGTAGATGATTTACTTGGAGATTTGGAATTTGATAAACAAAAATGGGTGGATGAGGATGGCACAGTAAAAGAAGATCAAATATCAGACGTTTATATATGGGAAGAGTATGAAATACCATATTATATTGCTTCCGGTAAACAACTTGGATTTACATTTTTACGTGAATTAGACCGCATGTTTACAAAGACAACGAATGCTCCACGTATTAAAGAATTAAATGTTAAAGATGAGTTTGGCAGACAAGTTCCGTTAGGTATATGGCGATATAGATTTGTTTGGGATTTTGGAGATGGAGTTTATTCGGCACCGTCAGCAGATTTAAATGTGCCAGATATATTATGGAGTGCGGTTAATGATCAGGATATAGACGATGATGGATTTGGTCAGTATAACAGACCGCAAGTTTTAAGCAAAGCAAATGAGGATTATCTTAAACACAACTATTGGGATTTGCGCAATCTTGGACCAGATTCGGTAGCATTTTATAGACATACACGCAATGTGAGGAGACCATCATTATATGTAGCAAGTAATGGTGGTGAATATAGATTGACCAGATTAGGTCGCATAGTATTTGACCTTAAAAACAGGCTTTACGGTGGATTAAATCACCGTTTTGGAGTTAAAACGGCAACAGGATATGATGATAATGGCAATGTGGAAGATTCATTAAATAATTGGGATTGGAAAGATTATGCTGATTTTGGTGCAATTATTTTATTAAATTGTGGTAAGTCGATTGAACTAAAAGGTATATTTGCTGAATGGGG
>Ga0116168_1001038_pt1 | contig 22933 bp, 16 predicted proteins | sample AD_UKC129_MetaG_FD_89795 | JGI IMG/M metagenome (GOLD analysis project Ga0116168, IMG submission 89795) | Active sludge microbial communities of municipal wastewater-treating anaerobic digesters from Canada - AD_UKC129_MetaG | ecosystem: Engineered > Bioreactor > Anaerobic > Digestate | place...
ACATCCCTCTGCATTCGCTCAAATAAATAACCAAGAAGGGCTTAAGGATAATATTGTGGATTTACCACCTAAACAAAAAATGATTTCTACTATAGGTGTTGCATTTAATATTGCAATTTAAAAGTTTTATTTAAACCTTCCTCCATGCATTGTCAATATTCATAGAGTTATTTTACAATTGAACTAAATTAATACTTTAAACTATTATTATATTGATTTATAATGGTGTGTATGAGTGCTTATAATATAATGCCTCTTATTTCCCTAAATACTGTTTATAGAAATAGTATCTAGCTAAATTGCCGGAGGCTATTATTATTAAACTTAAGTTTGTATTATTTTTTTAATAGGGGTGATTTACTCGTGGGAGGAATTTTCGGTGTAGCTTCCAAAAATGATTGTGTAACAGATTTGTTTTTCGGTACCGATTATCATTCGCACTTAGGTACAAGTCGCGGTGGATTATCTGTCTGGAACGGAAATGGATTTACAAGGTCTATTCATAATATTGAAAACGCTCAATTTAGGACAAAATTTGAGAATGACCTTCCCGGTATGGCCGGTAACTTGGGTATCGGATGCATTAGCGATAATGAGGCTCAGCCCTTATCCATATTTTCGCATCATGGTGATTACTCAATAACTACAGTAGGACGTATCAACAATATTGAAGAACTTGTTAAAAAGGCGTTTGAGAGACACTATCTTCATTTTTCCGAGATGAGCAAGAGTGAAATAAATCCCACCGAAGTGGTGGCAGCCCTGATAGATCAGGAAAGTACCATAGAAGAAGGTATCAGAAGAGCTCAGGAATCTATAGACGGTTCATGTTCAATGCTTATACTTACTTCGAAGGGGATTTATGCAGCAAGGGACCTCTATGGCAGAACTCCGTTAGTGGTTGGCGCAAAAGACGGTGCTTTTTGTGTAGCATCAGAGTCCTGTGCTTTTCCTAATCTGGGATATAGGACAAAATATGAATTGGGTCCGGGCGAGATTGTATTTATAACACCTGAAGGCATAGAAAAAATAGCGCCACCGGGTAATAAAATGAAAATATGCGCTTTTCTATGGGTTTACTATGGTTATCCGTCTTCATCCTACGAAGGTATGAACGTTGAAACGATGCGTTATCGTAATGGTGCAGCCCTTGCCCGAAGGGACAATGTTAAAATAGATCTTGTTGCAGGAGTTCCCGATTCGGGAGTAGCACACGCCATAGGTTATTCCAATGAAGCCAGGGTTCCTTTCGGCAGACCTTTTATAAAATATACTCCTACCTGGGCAAGGAGTTTTATGCCGCAAGATCAGGCAATCCGAAATTTAGTTGCAAAAATGAAACTTATCCCCATTCCTGAGATGGTAGAAGGAAAAAATGTGTTATTCTGTGATGATTCAATAGTAAGAGGTACTCAGCTTCGGGAAACAGCCGAATTGCTTTACAACTGCAATGCCAAAGAAGTTCACATGCGTTCTGCCTGTCCTCCGCTCCTCTATAGCTGTAAATACTTAAACTTCTCAAGATCCCGTTCGGAAATGGATTTGGCAGCCCGCCGAGCTATTGTAGAATTGGAAGGCACTATGCCCGATTCCATTGATGAATATACTGATTCTTCCACAGAAAAATACAACTGTATGATCAACTGCATTCGTAAACATCTGAATCTTACAACACTGAAATATCAAACTCTGGAAGACATGATAGAAGCAATCGGACTACCGGAAGAAAAGGTATGTACATACTGCTGGAACGGCAAGAAATAAAAAAGAAATATAAATATTAGCCAGCAGATTTTTAGTTTATTTTATTAATTAACAATTTAATAATTATAGAAAATAACTAGTGAATTTCAACACTAGTTATTTTTCACCCTTTTATATAAATTTCTTAGCATATATGAAAGTTTATTAATTTATTACTCTTAATCAATTCTTCGTACAATTTTGCAAGCTTTTTGCTGACGTCCAGAATTATAATGCTGTCCAAAACAGCGAGTACACTTGCATATCCAATAAATGTATCGTCCACAAAAAGCGCAAGCACTTCCCTATCGGATACTTTTCTGAAATCAGATTTAGGAACGCAAATCAACATATAAACCCCTCCTTAAAATTTGATTACAGAGGTATGACTGTTCTTACATTATTATTGCCTAAAATTTTGTAATATAACCAACTATTATTGTTTTTTTAATATAGTATCTATACTACCATTATATTATTGTCCAAGTTTGAAGTTGACTCTCCCCTTATTGCCGAATCCTCTGTATTTGTCATTATTATCAGTATTCTTCTTATAAAAAACATACCTGTTTTCCCATTTTTAAAAGGCTATTTCATCATCACTGTGTATTCCTTTATTAAATATATCGTCAATTTTTTAATTTGTTCTGAGAACATTTTTCTCATTGGATAATACTTGCAAAATACCTTGTCAACTCGTTTAGCAAATATTTTTTCAACTTTCTGTTCACTAAAAAAGACTGTTGAGTAGGTTAGTAGGAAAATAGTTAACGAGCTTCCTGGCAATTACCCGTGCCGGACTTTCACAGACCAATGTGGTTCAGCGCCACTGGACGCACTAATAGAAAAAGCGCCCACTAAAGTGAGCGCTAATTCAAAGCATTAAAAATATTATCAATGCGTTTCTTATTTTGAATAATAAATTGCAACATTTTGCGATTCGTATTTGCAAGTTCTCTGAATTTATCATGGCTTCCGAAGTATGCAATACAAATCATCTGGATGGAACAGATTACATAAAACACCGCCTGCTTTTCTTCCTGCGTCAGTTTACTCTCAAAGTCATAACCATGCAAAATTCCGGCGAGTATATCTAACCATTTTTCATAAGTCTCATTGCTTGCTTCAGACAAAATTCCGGTTGCACAGTAGCAGACATCCCACAAACGCACATTTACTTCACTTAAGTCAAAGTCAATAAATCCGCTTACCTCACCATCATCAAACAGGATATTGCTGGGATTGGGATCACGATGAATGAGTTGTTTCGGCAGTCTGTCATAAAGTTTACCAAAGTTTTCAATATAGTCTTCAAAAAAACTCTCGTCAATTTCCATACTCCACTGCATATTCTGCTGTTTAACATTCGGTAGTGCCCATTCCGCGACACTTTTATACAGGTTCATTTCGTCAAGCGACATGTCTTTTTGTATAGCCTTCAGCGCCTTATGAAGTCGTGCAATGCTTTTACCGTATTTTTCACCTAACTTCTTGCAATCATCCCCAAATCTATCTGACTTAGGAAGCGGATTACCCTTTAATCCTTTGGTTAGAATAAAAATTTCGTTAGCTTCCAAATACTCACTTCCGGTTTTCGTCAATATTGGAAGCGAGGAAGTAAAACCATGTCTCTGGAGTGCCTTAGAAAGATTAAGATTTTTTAATAGCTTTTCCCGGTCGCCAGCTTTTAAGATATAATCTTTACCGACTCTCCAGACATTACCGGTAACTTTTGCTCCATCCATGATAAATATATCGCTAATTGGCAGGCCTATATCTATATCCCAATTCTCCAATACTTTTCGCAATTCTCTTTCAGTATACATTTTTGCTACCTCCGGTTTAATTGGTATGTGTTTTTGATAAATACTCAAATATTTCTTCGGAGAGCAACCATACATTTTTACAAATGCCTTGTAAAATCCAGCATAGGTATCAAAGCCATATTCAAGCACTACATCTATCGCTTTTCTGCCACTGGCAATTTCAGCAAGCGCGTGGTCAAGACGCCGCTTTAAGATATAGCCTGAAACCGATGAGCCTGTTACAGATGAAAACAAACGATAATAATGATATGTTGAATAATTCGACATCCGGGCAAGTTCTTCTGCTGTGATGTAGGTTTTGAGGTTTTGCTCAATATAATCAAGTGCAATTCTGATTACTTCCGGATATTGCATGGTATCCCTCCTCCCGTACGGTAGCTTTATTATACATTACGCAAACAGAGAAAACATTTCCTGGGTTGCTATAATATCAGATCTCCTATAAAACATTGATATATACAAGCATGAGTCGTCACACAATTACCAGTCAGCCCCCATTATGGGCAACCTTATATCCATCCTGTCTCCTCGACTCAATAAAAAAGCCCGTTATCTAATTTGTCAACTCAACCCTATCACTTTCATGGCAAAATATAATATTCTATTTGTTTTATATTATTTTTATCATTATAGTAAAAAACAATTTTAAGCAGAGTAGGTTGGTGTAAAAGCTTGTTTTCCACCTTTGAATTACCCATGCCGGACTTTCACTAACAAATAAGTCCAGCTTCACTGGACGTACACAAAAAGCAAGGCTTAAAAGCCTTGCTTTTTGTGACTTTTATATACAATCAGTAATTCAGTTTTAATACAAGTTTGGCAAAAGACTTTTTTGCATTGTTAACTCAAATTGTCATCATTCAACTTAACTTTTTAACTATTACCTTATCCAATACTCTTATGATACTCTTGGAGGGATTTTATCGGTACAACTTTATTTTTGCTTTCCTTAAATGCAACTATGCCTTTAATGGAAGCACTTGCAGCAGCCATAGTTGTAATATAAGGTATTTTGTATTTTATAGCAGCCTTACGTATATAAGAATCATCGTCCTGACCTTTCTTTCCAATTGGAGTGTTTATCACCAATTGAATCTCTTTATTGGTTATGCTGTCTATAATATTAGGTCTTCCCTCATTTATTTTCTTAATTAATTCAGCCTCAATATTGTTTTGAGCCAAATACTTCTGAGTTCCCGATGTAGCTTTAATTTTAAATCCTGCTTTTATAAATTCCCTTGCAACTTCCAGTGCTTGAGGTTTGTCCCTGTCAGATACACTTATCAGTACCGTTCCTGACTCCGGCAGCGACACCTGGGTAGCTTCCTGAGCCTTAAAGAAAGCCAGGCCGAAAGAATCGGAAAGTCCTAATACTTCTCCTGTTGAACGCATTTCCGGGCCAAGAACAGGGTCCACTTCCTGGAACATATTAAAGGGGAATACTGCTTCTTTTACACCGTAATGAGGTATGTTAAGCTGCTTAAAATTATAGTCGGAAAGTTTCCTGCTTCCATCCAGATTTGAAACCATAAGTTCAGTTGCAATTCGGGCCATTTTTATGTTACATACCTTTGAAACAAGAGGCACAGTCCTCGACGCACGGGGATTTGCTTCAAGTACGTAAACCCTATCGTTTGCGATGGCATACTGTATGTTCATCAGTCCTATAACATTCAGCTCTCTGGCAATTTGTTCGGTATACTTGCGGATGGTGTCAATGTGTTTATCCTGAATACTTATAGTGGGAATTACGCAGGCAGAGTCACCGGAATGAATTCCCGCAAGCTCTATGTGTTCCATAACGGCAGGTACAAACACTTCTCTTCCGTCAGAAATAGCGTCGGCTTCAGCCTCAATTGCATTGTCAAGGAATTTGTCAATCAATATTGGACGTTCGGGAGTCACATCTACAGCAGCTTCAACATATTGCTTGAGCATCAATTCATCATATATTATTTCCATGCCACGTCCGCCCAAAACATAGGAAGGACGTACCATTAACGGATATCCTATTCGGTTTGCTATTTCAATAGCTTGTTCCAAATTGCTTGCCATACCCGATTCAGGCATAGGAATATCCAGTTTTTTCATCATTATGCGGAAACGATCTCTGTCTTCAGCAAGATCAATAGCATCGGTACTTGTTCCCAATATCCTAACTCCGGCCTTTGCAAGTTCAGAAGCTATGTTAAGAGGTGTTTGTCCTCCAAACTGAACAATTACACCTAAAGGCTTTTCCTTTTCATATATACTCAATACATCTTCAACTGTAAGAGGTTCGAAATAAAGTCTGTCTGAAGTATCATAGTCGGTGGATACCGTTTCAGGGTTACAGTTTATCATTATTGTTTCATAACCCATATCACGGATGGCAAAGGCTGCATGTACACAGCAGTAATCGAACTCAATACCCTGACCTATTCTGTTAGGTCCTCCGCCAAGTATCATAATCTTTTTGTTATTGCTAACAGGAACTGTGTCCTTGACATTGTAGGATGAATAATAGTATGCAGCATTTTCCACTCCACTGACAGGTACTGCTTCCCATCCTTGAACAACACCAAGCTCTATACGTCTTTTTCTTATCTGGGCTTCATCAACAGAAAGGAGCTGCGCAAGGTATCGGTCTGAGAATCCGTCTTTTTTTGCTTGAATGAGCAAATCATCCGGCAGATTTCCGCCCTTGTATTTTAATATTTCTTCTTCAAGCATTACCAGTTCTTTCATTTGTTCTATGAAATACTTTTTAATATGGGTAAGTTTATGGAGTTCTTCAACATCGGCACCCTTTCTCAAAGCTTCATACATAATAAACTGTCTTTCGCTGGTCGGATGAGCCAGCATTTCCATTAATTCCGGAAGCGTCTTTTTATTGAAATCTTTGGCAAATCCCAAACCGTAGCGACCTATTTCCAATGAACGAATTGCCTTATGTAACGCTTCCTTGTAGGTCTTGCCAATACTCATTACTTCACCGACAGCTTTCATTTGAGTTCCCAGCTTGTCTTCAGCACCCTTGAATTTTTCAAAGGCCCAACGGGCAAACTTTACAACCACATAGTCTCCTGACGGTTCATATTTATCAAGAGTTCCGCCTTTCCAATATGGAATTTCGTCAAGGGTAAGACCTGCTGCAAGCAGCGAAGAAATCAATGCAATCGGGAAGCCTGTCGCTTTAGAAGCTAAGGCAGATGAACGGGATGTTCTCGGATTTATTTCAATAATTACAACTCTGTCCGTTTTCAGATCATGAGCAAACTGAACATTTGTGCCACCGATTACTTCAATGGCTTCTACAATGGAAAAGGCATATTTTTTCAATCTTTCCTGAAGTTCTTTACTGATGGTCAGCATCGGAGCCGTACAGAAAGAATCACCGGTATGTACTCCCATAGGGTCCACATTTTCAATGAAACAAACAGTGATCATATTATTTTTTGAGTCACGAACGACTTCTACCTCAAGCTCTTCCCATCCTAAAACCGACTCTTCAATAAGCACCTGACCTACTAAACTTGCTGCAATTCCTCTGGCCGCAACCTGTTCCAGTTCTTCCATATTATAAACCAAACCGCCGCCTGTACCACCCATGGTATATGCTGGTCTGACAACTACAGGAAATCCGAGTTCTGAAGCTATTTTTTTAGCCTCTTCGACGGAATACGCTGGTTCGCTTTTTGGAGTTTCTATGCCCAACCTGGCCATGGTTTCCTTAAACGCTATACGGTCTTCGCCACGTTCAATGGCATCCAATTGTACCCCTATTACTTTAACACCGTATTTATCCAGAACACCTTCTTTCGCCAGTTCCTGGCACAAATTCAATCCCGATTGACCTCCAAGATTCGGAAGAATTGCATCCGGCCTTTCCTTGGCAATTATTTCAGTCAAACGGTGCACATTTAGCGGCTCGATATATGTCGCATCCGCCATTCCGGGGTCAGTCATTATTGTTGCCGGGTTTGAATTTACCAGTACCACACTGTACCCCAACTTTTTAAGAGCTTTACAAGCTTGAGTACCGGAATAGTCAAACTCACAAGCTTGCCCTATAATAATAGGTCCTGAACCAATTATCATTATTTTGTCAATATCTGTTCTTTTTGGCATAATATCTACTCCTTCATTGGCTTAGCTCGTCTTTGAGCTCTGTGAAATATTATATAACAAAACTTGCATAATTCATAATATTTTTTAAGGTTATTCCAAAAAACTTTACAATTAAAAAACCCCAAAAAAGCGCCTCTTATTCTGAGCGTAAATGCTTCATGATAAAAGGCGCATTTATTTACTTAACCTTATTCATAACCCGAATAAACTATCCCTGCAACTTTCTTTTTTTATTTTACGGCATATTATAACACATGTTAATCAATGCTGCAAATAACAATGTATTTTTTGAATTTTGCCCAAATATAACGTAACATTATTTATAGTTGTAAAAAATCCAGCTGCTATAAAAGTCCATCCCTTTCCATCTGGCAAATAACCTTCATTACCCCCTCTTCGTGGTTTGAAGGTGCTTCAAAACGAGCTTTTTTCCTCACTCCTTCAGGGGCATTTCTTACGGCAAAACTATAATAAGACCTTTCCATCATCGGAACATCATTGAAATAATCTCCAAAAACCATAGTCTCCTCATACTTTATACCAAGCATATCCTGTATTTTCTTTAGTGCAACGCCTTTATCCACGTCAAGGCTTCCAAAATCCATCCAGTGCTTACCCGAAACAATTACTTTGACATCATTGCCCCACTTGGCATTAAGTTTTGGAAATGAATTCTCTTGAGGATCAATATAGTCATACAAAGCAACTTTGAGCACATCATCCTCAACACTCAGCAAATCCTTTACCAATTCGCATCTGTGATAATACTTCCGTACTTCAGCTTCAAATTCAGCATTCAAAGTCTCAACATAGGCGCTTTTTTTACCGCAAAGCACAATGTCGCATCCTTCTGTATTTCTAATATCTTTAATTATACCTTCCACCTTCTGCCTTTCCAATGGACGGAAGAAAAGTTCCTTCCCCTGATATACTACTATTGCACCGTTTTCTGCTATAAAAATCAGCTTATCTTTAAAATCTGCAAAATCATTTAGAAGAGTGTGGTACTGACGCCCGCTTGCTATAGCCAGGTATACCCCTTTACTCTCAAGTCTCAATATCAGTTCGCCAAATCCTTCCGGTAATTTGCCTTCAGCATTCAGAAGCGTTCCGTCGATATCTGTAGCTATTAACTTAATCATATTACACACCTTTACTATTATGTTGATAGATTTATAAAGCATTTTACATTAGATGCATAGCTTTTACAAGTCCCATTCATTATATCTGTGGATTTTATGAAAATATCGCACAATAAAAAAGCACCAACTTTATAGTTGGTGCCTTAAATCATTCTAAATTTACAGTTTTTTGCTAAAAAGCATTTTTTGTTATATTGCTTTTTTCTTATCGCCTATATTATTTATTGAGCATATAAAGTATCTCTTACCGTTTATAATCATTCTGTGATTTCTTCTATTTATTTCAGAAACATTCAACAATTTCTTTTTTCTATCGGAAACATCATACACTTCAATCTTTGAACAATCTTCGACAATCTTGCTGAAAAACATATCCGGCCTGTCACTCTTATAACACTGTTTCCCTATCAATACATTCCTTGCAGGAGTTACTCTTAAAATGTACATCAGTATCATCCTTTCAACTTACTTTAAATTTTTTGCTGTACCTGTTTGCATAGCTGCTTGCCACAAAGGAATCGGGTTTTATCTTGGCATCAATGCCTATACCCTCAAAATAGCTTACCATTTCCCTTATAAGCGTTCTTGTCTCACCTTTTGTTCCTATGTCAATATGTGCCTCAAGCTTGCAATCGAAATTTTTATAATTGGCACTAAAATCATACAACGCATCCATCAACTCTTCATTTAACTTATATACCAGTTCATAGGTCATCAAAGTTTCCCGTGAAATCTTTTCACTAATATTTTTATACCTTTTATTTTCAACCACTTTAGTTACACAGCACCAAGCTCCTTGCCCGATTCTATGTACATGTATACCTGTTGCAAAACATGTAAATCCTCCCTTTACTTGCGAATCGGTTCCAACTGCAATCTTGTATTGACAGTCCGGGTTTGCTTTAATAAAATATTTTATGCTTGCAACAACATCCGCAAAACTCATATTCTTTTGCATTGAATTATAAAATCTCATCTTTTTCACCAACTTTTTAATTAATATATATTAATATGTGCATAAAATCAGGTGCTTAATTCCTTAAAGGTATTTAGACTGTTTTGCTTTTAATAAAGTTCCCGAAGTCTATCTTTTAATAAATTTCGGCAATCGAAAGCATCCATTAAACACCGTGACACTAAATTTTCTAAATTTCTCATTCACTCTTTGAAATGAGAATAACAAAAAGTGGTTAAATCCATTGCATTGGACTTAACCACTCTATTTTCGCAAATCATTCTTTATCGCAAATATACATCATTCAGTCATACCCTTTTTATTGCATAACAGAGGATTAAGCCAATGTATAGTATCAAGACTTATACCTTGTCTTTCCAATAATTCTGATTGGATATTTATTTTCTTTAGTTCATTCATTCTGAAACAATACATTGCAAATCCTCCTTTCATATTATAAACACTTTATTCAAACTAAATATATTCAGGAATGTTAACATTTTTTCACAGTAATAATTCTTTTTGCATAGTAATTAAATGGTAGCACATTTACGTTTATCATGTCAACCGATAAACAGAATTGAAATATTTTTGTAACACTTAGTTGTCATCTATATTTGTCAAAATCCGTTTCATCCAGGTAAAGATTCTTTTTGTTGAAAGTTTTCTTAGTCCTTTCATTATCACTATTGCTTGAATATTCCAAATAGCTGACAATCTCAGGATCAATGCTTTCATATCCTAATTTTGCATTATGGCTTTTTCTTATTCTAAATCTGCTTACCATATCATTAAGTACCTCTGCCTGACTTGACAGTTCCTGACTTGAGGCTGCAGTCTCCTGTGATGTTGCCGAGTTGGTCTGAACAACTTGTGAAATCTGTAATACTCCTTGATTTACTTGAGAAATACCTGATGCTTGTTCACTAGATGAAACTGCAATCTCTTCTACCAGTTTAGCCACTTTTGTAACACCATTAACAATTTTTGAAAGTGCTGCTGCCGTATTTTTCGCTATATTCATACCGTTTTCCGTTTTTGCAACCGTTCCCTCGATCAATTCAGTAGTCTCTTTTGCAGCCTGTGCACTTCTTCCGGCAAGACTCCTCACTTCGTCAGCCACAACAGCAAATCCTTTTCCGTGCTGCCCGGCTCTTGCTGCTTCCACAGCAGCGTTCAATGCCAGAATATTGGTCTGGAATGCTATTTCATCTATAACTTTTATAATCTTGTATATATTAGCTGATGCAAAAGCTATTTCATCCATTGATTTCAGCATATCCTGCATTTGTCTATTTCCTTCAACCGCATCCCCTCTAACCGATTCAGCAACTTCACTTGCCTCTTTTGCATTAACGGCATTCTTCTTTGTCTGTTCATCTATTATACTCATGACTGTCGTCAGCTCTTCAATCGAACTGGCTTGCTCCGTTGTACTCTGTGAAAGTATCTGAGCCGAATCGGCAATTTGTTTTGCCCCTGCAGATACCTGCAATGCCGCATTTTTCATCTCATTTACCACTTCATTAAATACGGATAAAATATTATTAAGTGAAGCTTGTATTTCAACAAAATCACCTTTAAATTCTCTGTCTATTTTAACATCTAAGTTACCGTTGGACATTTGGTTCAAAACATAGCTAATTTCACTTATATAGTTCTTTAAATTGGAAATTGTCTTATTCAGAGCATCTTTGATTATTGCATGCTCACCCTTGTAATCTCCCTTTACACTAACCTGTAAATTCCCCTTTTCCAATTCCTCAAGTACATTTGAAGCTTCAATTATCGGTTCTACCACTGCATCGAGTGTTCTGTTTATCCCAAAAATTATTTCTCGGTATAGTCCTTTGAAACTTTCAGCTCGTCCTCTCACATTAAGTTTACCTTCAATAGCAGCTGCTGTTAAACTGTTTGCCTCATAAACAAGTCCTTTTATTGCCTCTGTTGTTTTCTGAAGTGCAGGTCCCACTTCATCCTCATCATCCCTAATCAGCAATTCAAAATCAAAATTTCCTTCCGCTATTTTATGCATAGGATCCACTACATACTTTTGAAGTTCATCGGCATATTGATCCATTGCCTTTGCGAGCTTGCCAATTTCATCTTTTCTGTTCAGATTAAGCCTTTTTCTAAGATGCCCGTTTTTAATCTCATTAATCATTTCCACCACAAGATTCAATGGCTTTGATATATTTCTTATTATCACATAGCCTAAAAGATAAATTATAATTAACAAGCAAGCCAATCCAACAGATATATTTATTCTAACACCTACTCTTCTTTTTCCATATGCTGTGTCATTTACCTTTACCGCTTCTTCCAATATGTCATTTGACTCATCCAAACACTGTCATGCCTTGATAAAGGTATCTTCCCATTTTTCATCAAAAGATTTGTTTTCAATGGACAAATTTGAAGCCGCCACCCAGTCGTCTATTTCAGAATTTGACTTCTCCAATATTTCAAATATTGTTAATTTACTTGTATTTCCTGTAAACTCAATCCATTCATTCTTCGTGTTTTCAATTTCCTGTAAAGCTATTAAAATCCTCTCTTTTGCAGTCTGTATATTTTCATTATAAAAGTTAATTTGCGTTTCAATTTGCTCTTTAGTAATATCTTCCAAGACCAGTTTTTGTACTGCCGTATATGCCTGGTACAAATCTCTGTCAGCATTTAATACAGCTTCTTGGATAGCCCTCGCAGATTTTAACATGTTCGTTTGTTTATTTTGAATTGAAGTGCTTGACATTAAAGACCAAACTGCAAATAAAGCAACGCCTATAATTGATATAAACAGAAGTAACAAAATCTTTACTTTTATTGATAGGTCAGAAATCCATTTCATAGTATATTCACTCCTTCAACTGTAAATCCCAATGAATTATCGATAATGTATTTGACGACGTTTGGTATCTGAAAATAAGATTTCATTCGAAAAACGTTCAATATATCTTTCGGAATATTATTGAGATTTCAATATATTTTTTTATAAAAAATCGTCTTCTTTCATACTTACTTCTGCAATTATCGAAGAAAAGCCCGAAAGTTGAAGAAAAAACACATAAAATTATAAATAATAGAAAAGGTTATCTACACTCATATTTCAACTGGATATGCAAATAATATAAAAATACTGCATTATGCAATTCTAATTACAGGAGGAATCATCCATGAAGGAAAAGAAAAAAGACAAAAAGCTCGTTGCGGATGCTGTCGGAGATCCGGCTTTTTATAACGATCAGATAAATTCAAATAATGAGCCTGTAAAGGCAGATATGGAAAAGAAAAAGAGCAAAAAATGCAAAAACGGTTTGTAGTTTATATAAAAAAGGGCTGTCAAAGTTGACAGTCCTTTTTTCCCACTTCCTTTATGTATTAAAAATTATTTCTACAATAAATACTGCAATATTGCTACTATATTTCCACACACATCTGTATGGGCAGCTCTATAAGTATCCCCAAAAAATATCTTTTTAACATTGCATAATCTATACTATTTATATTGCCGTCTGCGTTTGCATCCCATATATATTTTTTCTGAGGATCCGGTTCAATTTCAGCCATGCCTAAAAGATATGCCTTGAATAAAGCCAAATCAAATGAATCTAAAGTATCGCTGTTGTTAATATCGCCAAAAACAGTTCCTCTTGGAATTCTTGGGAAAGCTTCAAAATCATTACGGTCTAATTCTCCATCATTATTGATGTCAGCTTGCTCGAACTGAGATTCAGACAATTTCCTCATTCCGAGTAAAGCTTCTTTAAAAAGTACGGTATCAAGATAATCCACCACACCATCATCATTTATATCTCCCTTACCCTCCGGGATTTCAACCCAAATGAGACCTGGTGTAGGAATATCATATACAACCGGTAATACTCTGGGAAAATAATTCAAATCTTCAATATCTACAACTCCATCATTATTGATGTCTGCTTGTTCCAACTGAGATTCAGACAATTTCCTCATTCCAAGAAAATAATATCTGAGCAATTCAAAATCAGCACCATCAATTACGCCATCGCCATTTATATCTCCTTTACTTCCGGAAGAATCAGCAAATACAGTAAATGGTGCGGAAATAAAAAATGCTACACTTAAAAGGAAAACAACTGCCGACAAAAAGCACAATCTCCTGGAAAATAATTTTTTCATTTAATCCCCTCCCCCGTCTCTCCGGTAATTATATGAAAATAATATAAAAACTTGTTAACAATATTATATAATCAATACCTTATTTTTTCAATTCAACATGATTATTTTATATAATTACTAATTCTTGCCTTATTTGTAAATACAAAAATTCCCATAAAAAATTAGTTAAAAAATTGTCAATTTTCGATGACAAGTTGTAATTCACCCGCTATAATATATATGGATAAAATATTACAATTTTAATTGATCCAACTTAAACTATTATTAGTTAGCAACTGTCGTTTCAAAGATATTGCGCAATGGTGCGCACTAGTGCCCCGGGGTCAATTTTTGAAACGGCTTAGAAATTTAAATGTATTTGTTGAGGTGAAAGGAATGAAAACATTATCGATTCAAAATCGTATCAAAGTAACAGTTAACGGTCGTGAAATTGAAGTTTATGACAATCTTACCATTCTTCAGGCATTAATTCAGGAGGATATACATATTCCTCACCTGTGTTATGATATAAGGCTTGAAAGATCAAACGGTAACTGTGGACTTTGTGTTGTAACCATCATTGAACCAAATGGCGAAAGGGAAGTAAAAGCATGCCAAACTCCTATAAAAGAGGGCATGGTAATATGCACCAACAGTCCGAAACTTGAAAACTATAGAAAAGTTCGTTTGGAACAGCTGCTTTCCGATCATAATGCAGATTGTGTTGCTCCCTGTGTTATGACTTGTCCTGCCAATGTCGACATCCAAACTTATTTACGTCATGTAGGTAATGGAAATTTTGAGGCTGCCGTAAGAACAATAAAGGAAAGAAATCCTTTTCCTGTTGTATGCGGACGTGTCTGTCCCCATCCCTGCGAATCGGCATGCCGACGCAATCTTGTAGACTCTCCGGTGGCAATAAATTATGTAAAACGTTTTGCCGCAGACTGGGATATGTCTCAACCGACACAATGGCTTCCAAAAAAGAACCCTCCTACCGGTAAAAAAATTGCTATAGTAGGAGCAGGACCATCCGGACTTTCCGCAGCATATTACAGTGCCATTAAAGGCCATGATGTAACTGTTTTTGAACGCCAACCCAAAGCGGGCGGAATGATGAGATACGGTATACCGGAATACCGTCTTCCAAAAGCTACACTGGATAAAGAAATTGACCTAATTAGAAGCCTCGGTGTAAAAATTATGACTGAAAAAGCCTTAGGAACCCACATAAGACTTGAAGACCTCAGCAAGGATTTTGACGCCGTATATCTTGCTATAGGTTCATGGACTCCTACTCCATTGCATATTGAAGGTGAAAACCTTGACGGTGTATGGCTTGGAATACGCTTTCTCGAGCAGGTAACCAAAAATGCGGAAATTAACCTGGGCGATACCGTTGTTGTAATAGGAGGAGGAAACACTGCTATTGACTGTGCCCGTACAGCTCTTAGAAAAGGAGCCAAATCGGTTAAGCTTGTATATCGTCGTACCCGCGATGAAATGCCTGCTGAACCCTATGAAGTGGAAGAAGCATTGCACGAGGGTGTTGAAATGCTGTTCCTGATGGCTCCTACAAAGATTACCAGTGTGGATGGCAAAAAGAAAAAACTCACCTGTATAAAAATGACTTTAGGTGAGCCTGACCGTTCCGGACGTCGCCGTCCTGTGCCTATTGAAGGAAGTGAATTTGATATTGAAGCCGACACTATAATAGGTGCTATAGGTCAAAGTACCAATATACAATTCCTGTATAATGACCTGCCTGTTAAGCTTAACAAATGGGGCGACATAGATATTAACGGCAAAACTATGCAAACCTCAGAATATAACATATTTGCAGGAGGAGACTGTGTAACAGGACCAGCAACGGTAATTCAGGCCGTTGCAGCAGGACGCCGTGCCGCTGAAGCGATGGACAATTTCCTGATGAAAGGATATATAAAAGAAGAAAATGTTGACTACAGCTGCAGCCGTGGCAGCATGGAAGACCTGCCGAAATGGGAATTTGAAGAAATACCCAAAGTTCCCCGTGCCCAGATGCCGTCTATTTCTTTGGAGGAAAGAAAGAACAACTTTAAAGAAGTGGAATTGGGCTTGGCGGAAGAAACCGCAAGGAAGGAAGCCCGTCGCTGTTTAAAATGCGGATGCCGTGAACGCTATACCTGCGATTTGCGCAAAGAGGCAACCAACCACGGTATTGAATTTGGACTTCCTATTCACGAACGACCATATATTCCGATAGTTAACGATCATCCTTTTATAATCCGTGACCACAATAAATGTATTTCTTGCGGACGTTGTATTGCCGCATGTAATGAAATTGAAGGTCCCGGTGTACTGGCCTTTTATATGAAAAACGGACGTCAGTTGGTAGGTACTAAGAGCGGCTTGCCGCTTCAGGAAACAGATTGTGTCAGCTGCGGTCAGTGTGTAACTGCCTGCCCATGCGGCGCTTTAGACTATCGTCGTGACAAAGGTAAAGTTTTGAGAGCTATACACGATAATAAAAAGACTGTTATCGGCTTTGTTGCACCGGCTGTGCGCAGTCTTATCTCGAAAACTTACAATATTCCTTTTGAAAAAACTTCTGCCTTTATGGCAGGCCTGCTTAAGAAGCTTGGTTTTGACAAGGTATTTGACTTTACTTTTGCAGCTGACCTGACTATAATGGAAGAAACTACAGAGTTCTTAACAAGGATATCCAATAAAGGTGTAATGCCGCAGTTTACTTCATGTTGTCCGGGATGGATAAACTTTGTTGAAAGGCGCTATCCTGAAATAATTCCTCACCTGTCAACCTGCAAATCACCGCAAATGATGATGGGTGCTACAGTTAAAAACCACTATGCAAAACTGGCAGGTTTGAATAAAGAGGATCTCTTTGTAGTTTCAATAGTTCCGTGTATTGCGAAAAAATACGAAGCCGCACGTCCGGAATTTGCTCCCGATGGCATCCGCGATGTTGATGCTGTGCTCACAACTACAGAGATGATTGAAATGGTCAGACTTGAAAATATAGATGTCTCTCAGGTAGAACCTCAGGAATTTGATGAACCTTACAGACAGGTATCTGGTGCCGGCATACTCTTTGGTGCTTCAGGAGGTGTTGCTGAGGCTGCGCTTCGTATGGCAGTTGAAAAGCTCACAGGAAAAGCACTAACCGATCAGCTGGATTTTGAAGAAATTCGTGGTTTTGAAGGTGTAAAAGAGGCAACTGTAGATGTTAACAATACAAAAGTTCGTGTGGCTGTTGTAAGCGGACTCCAAAATGCTGAACCTATAATTGAAAAAATTATTCAAGGTGTGGATGTGGGTTATGACCTTATAGAAGTTATGGCCTGCCCTGGCGGTTGTATTTGCGGTGCAGGACATCCCGTACCGGAAAAGATCGACGACATGGAAAAACGTCAGCAAATATTAGTAAATATAGATAAAATTTCAAAATACCGTAAATCCCAAGAAAATCCGGATATTTTAAGGCTGTATGAGGATTTCTACGGTGAGCCAAACTCACACCTGGCCCATGAGCTTCTGCACACACACTATACACCTATGAAAGGAGACAGTGCCTGCAACACTGTACGTAAAAAAGACAATTCAACCTTTACCGTTCAGGAATTCACTATTTGTATGTGTGAATCCTGCTTGGCCAAAGGTGCACAGGAATTATATCAAAACTTAACCGATACTATTAAGTATTATAAAATGGATCCATTTTCACAGGTTAAAACAATCCGTCTGAAAGAAACCCATAACGGTAAAGGTGTCTATATTGCCCTTAACGGTAAACAAATTGACGAACCGATGTTAAGCACTATTTATAAAATTCAAAATAAATAATTGCATATATACTTGCAAAAAGCCGCATAATATGCGGCTTTTTGCAAGTATATCAACTATTCTGCAAGTTTCGTACTTTTAAATTGTCTCTTATTATATATTACGAAATATAATTAATTTTCTCCAAAACTTTTCAATTCTCCACTTTCAGGATTATATAAAAAGCTCATTGTTTGTCCTTCGCCCGTTAATTCCAATACAAGAACATTTCTATCCCAGAATTTTGTATGGATACCGCCCACATCAATATCTCTCAACAGCGACCTAATATCTGCTTTTTTATTATCCTTTAAATCATATACCAATACTGTTGTTTTAAAATCCGGGTCATCGGAAGAAAACAGTTTTACCGCAGCATATCTTCCTTCAGAGTCCGAAATAAGACTTTCTATCACCACATTTTCCTTACCGTTTATATTTTTGATATGATCTATAAACTTAAACTCTTTATTGCTAATGTCATAGGCCAATACTTTGACTGAAGATTTTTGGACACCGTCTTCCAAAACCTGAACTGAAAATATCACACTATTATCTTCTTCACTAAATGATAAAGAGGCAATTCTACTATTTCCCTCCGACAAATAACCTTTCGGTATATCACTAATATTAAATAAAATCTGATCCTTTTCCTTTTTCATTATCAGAGATTGGCCATCCTTTGACAATCCAATAGCTAATTCATCTACAGTTGTGATTTCATCAATAATATAACCGCTATTTAAAGGGGACAGGTAATAATTTTGCTTTAGCACCTGAAAATCGGGTTGAGCCGTATAAGACCAATAGGTTTCAGCTTCAACAAATTGCTTTCCATTCTCCGAACCGCTATTAAGTATTTTATATCCTACAATACGCGGATTGGAAACAGTAATAAGGTCCGGTGGGTTGTGCATCAGGCTTTTGGCATAATCATCATCTCTCGAAATTAAAGCTTGAATATAGTTAGCCACTGTGTCTTCTGCAGTCAACTCGCTATCGGTAAAACTAATACGCATAAGCTTCATGTTCCGCGTCTTATTATTATTTTTAAGAACATACAAATTCTTTGAGTCACTGCTCCACTTCGGATTATAGTAACTGTACACACCGTTTTTTAATATACTCATAGGCAAATCGGAAGTGTTTTCTGCAATTTCATCTTCACTCATTTCTTCGTCTTCAGCAAAGTTCATTGTCAATTGCTTCTTAGTTTCAAAATTTACATCAGCAATCCAGACATTGTCAATATTCTCTTCCACAGATAGTTTAGCTGAAATTGCTTTTTCCCTTTTCTCTGTTTTAACATATGCAACATACCCGCCATCGGGAGAAACCGACGGGAACCTACCTGTATCTATAATCTTTTCCGACTGGTCTTTGATATTTTTTCGGATAATATTACCGTCCCTTTCAAATACAATGTTCTCTTTACCTGCATAGGAGGGTGAATTTCCATCAGCTAATTTTTTTACATCCATGGTTTCTATGTCTATCTGGCAAATGGAAGATTCTGTTTCTTCAAATCCATGGGTTTCCAAAGGTTCAATAACCTTTTTCACATAAATTATGTGTTTGCTGTCAGAAGCCCAGGCCGGCTGTTCATAATAAGTAGATTCGTCTCCTTTCAGCAATACCGTTGCCTTTGATGTCTCAATATCGAATATATTAAGATTACCATCTGAAAAAACCAGCTTTTTTCCATCAGCAGAAACATTTAAAGCATTAACATCACCTTTATAAATTTCACGGTAGCCATTAGAATCATAAGCATATATCCCTTGCCCAAAGACAGCACTATAAACAGTTCCGTTATATTCTGCAGCACCCCCGCTTGCTTCGCCTATATCTGCAAAAGAAACCTGGTTAAGGATTTTTATTGATGCAGCGTTTACATGATTGACGTAAACTCTCGGTGAACCCAAATATGAAACCATTACTACACATATTACAGCCACAACAGCTACAGCCACCGGTAATTTCCACTTTCTAGCCGTTTTTTTGTCAAAACTTGATCTTAAGTTCCGTTTTAAATCATTATTAACCTTTATTTGTTCTTTTAAATCAAGCATCTGCTTTTCTATAAATTTATTATCCATATCTATTCCTCCATTAATTTTTGAATTACCTGTCCAAGTTTTCTATGGATCCTCATAGCTTTTGTCTTTATTGCGTTCTCTGACTTTCCCAGCAATTTTCCGATTTCATTGTATTTCATGTCCGAAAAATACCTTAAATTGATTATCTCAAGCTCCTCCTTGTTTAAGCTCTTTAAAGACTGTTTTAAATAAGTAAGCTCTTCCTCTTTTTCAAAAATCTCTTCAATAGGATAGTTATAAGCCAAATCATCTATTTCATTGTCTGACATAGGAGCAAAATTCTTCTTGTTTCTGTAAAAATCTATGACAGTATTCCTGGCTATTGCCATTATCCACGGCTTTGGTTCTCCCCTCAGATACTTATACTTTTCATAAGCTTTTCTGAAAGTTTCGCTAACCAAGTCGTCAGCTTCCCATTTGCTGCCCGTTTTAAAATAAATGTACCGGTAAACATCATCAAAATACTTGTCATAAAGTTGTAGAAAACTTATTCTCATTGGTAAACTCCTTATCGCTATTTGTATTGGACCAAATTTTTTATATTCATTTTTATCCAGCATGCTGTATCTACTAATATAGACGCATCTATAACAAAAAAGTAACAGCTTTTTTAAGATTGCTTTAAAAATTATCAAGCATCCAGGTATAAATCCTCCAAATAAAGCAAATGTAAAATAATTACACTTTTCTAAAACCAATATCGATATCTCTCAATGTTAATATCAAAACCGTCTGACATTTTTAAATTATTTCCCGGATTCTGCTCAACCAAAAAATGCTGTCAAGTCAAAAATTGACTCAACAGCATTATGATATAAAAGCTTAGTAAAAATACTTCAATTTATGTACACAGTTACTTTTTAATCTTCTTAACCACAAAAATATGGCTGCTTAAAGATTGGATCCTCCTTACTCAACAGGATCCATGTGAATAACCATATCAATCCCAAGTTCTTCCTTTACCTTAGCCTCAATTCTATCAATTTCGGAATGTATATCTACAATATTTACATTATCAACAACTTCAGCATGAATCGATGCTGTTATTCTTCCCGGGCCATAATCATGTATCTTCAAATCATGGATGCCTTTAATGTTCTCGCCGCTAAGAACCAATTCATTAATTCTCTGTATAATCTCCGGATCGGGTAATGCTCCCAAAAGTAAGTTTACCGAATCTTTCGCAGTTTTAAACCCAGTATACATAATCAAAACCGAAATAACCAGTCCCATTATTCCGTCAACCGGAAATGCTGTAAAATTTCCTACAACCATCCCCAGTATTATTCCGGTAGTTGCATAAACATCATTGAGACTATCCAATGCAGCAGCTCTGTTAACGCTTGAGTTTATTACCTTGCCTATGTACCTGTTATAAGAAAACATCCATACTTTCACCAACACCGAAATCAATAAAATCAATACAGATACCGTATTTAACAATACTTTTTGAGGATTTAGAATTTTACTAAAGGAAGTACTCAAAAGCCTAAACCCAACAGCAAAAATAATAAAGGAAACTACTAAAGAAGCGATATACTCGTATCGTCCATGTCCATGCGGATGTTCTTTGTCAGGAGGCCTGCTGCTAAGTTTTGCCCCAAAAATTGTAATTACAGACGTTCCCATATCGCTAAGATTGTTAAAAGCATCGGAAATTACTGCGATACTGTTTATAAAAAGCCCTAAAACCAGCTTAACTATAAAAAGAAACACATTGCATATTATCCCCAGTATACCGGATAATACACCATAGGATTCCCTTACATTTTTATCATTTACCTTTTCGCTATCTTTGATAAATTTCTTAATTAAAAATTTAATCAAAATATGTCCTCCCATCGCTTGCTTTGTTTTTTACGAATTTACTCAGAACCGAAATAAATTCTTTAATTTTACTTTATTAAGATTCACATTATAGTAAAAAAGTAAATGTTAGGTTTATGAAGTTTTGGAGTATTTTTAATCCTTTAAACATTAATTTTATATTTTTTATATTCATTTCACACTAACAAGGATATTATTCTCGGATTTATTTTCATCAAATTATAAATCCAATATAATTAAAACAGACTTTCCCGTAATTTCATTGCTCTAATCCTTAATTTATTACTCATATTTACTTCGTGCATTTAATATAATTATATGATATAATTGAAATAAAAGATATAATAAAAATGCAGTAAATTAAATTATTTAAATAATTTTACCGTATAAATCGTTATAATAGTTCTCTCATCCGTTTACAACCTACAGACTATTAAATTCTACAATTATTCACAGAACAGAATTAAATAATTTCGAGGTTATGTATTTTGCAATAAATTGTTAAAATTTACTGCATAAAGCTTATACAAATTATTTGCAATATTTTTAAAATTCACGATAAAAAATTTACATTACATTCGAATATCTATAGAGCGGGGAGTATATTCTTTTTTTATTTAATTCATAATTGCTATTATTCTTATAGAAAGGATGATGTGTGGGGGATATTCAGAAGTTTATAAGTGCCTACCTGTTTTTTATTACAAAAATTTATCAAAACAAAAAGTATGCTTACATCAAAATCAAAAATTTGAGAAAGGAGAGCGAAAAATGACAAAAAAGCTAAAGGCGTTTTTATCAACCCTTTTATGTTGTTCCTTCTTGTTCACTTTGCTTCCGGCAAATGTACAAGGAGCAATAACACTTTACAACAACGCTACCGGAAATATCGATGGTTATGACTATGAATACTGGAAAGATACCGGTAATGGAACAATGACTCTGAATGGAGGAGGAACTTTTTCTTGTTCCTGGAGCAACATAAACAACATTCTGTTCCGTACCGGTAAAAAACTCGGTTCCACAAAATCATATCAGGAATACGGAAATATATACATAGAATATGCTTGTGACTACAGACCAAACGGTAACTCATATCTTTCCGTTTATGGATGGACTCAGAATCCTCTTGTAGAGTATTACATTATTGAGAGCTATGGTACCTGGAAGCCACCAGGAAGCAATCAGGTAAAAGGTTATGTTAACGCTGACGGCGGTACATACGAAATTTATCAAACAACCAGATACAATGCTCCATCCATTGAAGGA
>Ga0116168_1001042_pt1 | contig 22890 bp, 18 predicted proteins | sample AD_UKC129_MetaG_FD_89795 | JGI IMG/M metagenome (GOLD analysis project Ga0116168, IMG submission 89795) | Active sludge microbial communities of municipal wastewater-treating anaerobic digesters from Canada - AD_UKC129_MetaG | ecosystem: Engineered > Bioreactor > Anaerobic > Digestate | place...
ACCGGCTCCTAACTTGTAATACATCCGATAGGTAGTCACTCCACTCAAATTGTCCGTCGCCGCCGTGTAATTAATCGGCACCGGCGTCCCATTCGTATATGGCGATACATTAATCGCCCCTACTACAGGATTCGTTATGTCGTATGTAGTTGTTGTTTTACCATTTCCTGTTGGTGTATTACCACGGTTGCCTGCACCATCTATGACGACTACATCAAAGTAATATACCCCTTCAAGTGTCGGGTTAAAATTGAAACTTCCATCAGGAGCACTATTTGAACGCAATCCGCTATCTGTCCATGTCCCCGTTTCTCCTATTTTATACCATAATTCAACATTGCTTACGCCACTGGAAGTATCTGAAGCACCGGAATAGTTCACAACAATAGGTAGCGTATTTGCATTTGCAGGAGAAGTCATAGAACTTACGGTAGGGGTATCAATTTTAATACCACCGCCGGTATGTGTAGCACTGTTAGGAGATGTTAAATTTCTACCGCTAGCATCTTTTACTGTATTAGATACAGTGATAGTTACATCACCCCCTTCTCTCATTTCACCAGCAATCCAGGTTAAACGATAGGTATGCCCTGTCAAAAAGGCTACACTAAGTGGGTTAGCACCTAATGTTCCTCTACCTGTGCCTGAAATAGTAAAACTACCTGCAGTAATTGTGCTATTGTCCATTTGTTGGCTGAAAGTAACATCAACGGTCCTTGTTCCAGAAACCTGAACACTACTTACAGTTGGTGCTGTAACAGTCGCATCGGATACAATTCTCACATTGTCAACGGTTACTGAATTGATACCTGTTTCGCCTTCACCAAACTGAAGTAGAATTCCATGGGGGAAACCATCCCATGCTCCGGTATGCCCAGATGGCTGACCTGTGGTATATGGAATAAGAAAGTTATATCGTTTAATTCCTTTATTGGTTGGAATAGTCCATTTTCTTGCGGTTTCATAATCAACGCCCATTCTCAAGCCATCTTTCCGCCAGGCAAAACGCAAGGTAAAATCGTTGCGGTCAACTTGTGTAGACGGGTTTACATCTACTTGAAGCCATTTATAAGCAGTAGTAGAGCCAATGACAAAGTTAAGGTTTTCAATTCCGAGTGTGCCCAAGCCAGTTACCGTTCCTACACCACTGGCAATATTTAAAGAAGTCCCACTGTAAGGTGAGTGTTTGGCAGATACCCAATTACCACAGTTTGTTCCATATAGATTATTATTGCCTGAAGTAGAGAAGTCCCAATCATACGGACCAGATGCCCAGGACAAGGAATTGTATAAGGTTATATAATCGTAATAAAATGTTGCGGTTGTGGCTTCCCAAGCGGGGTCAATTCGGAAATGCTGGATAGTTCCTGGAGCACCAAGCCATGAATTCCCCGATGTGGGGGTACCCATATCTACAAGAAGACATTGATAACCATTATTAGGATAAAAATAATAATTTTTGTTTACATATCCACCTCCACCCGTTCCGGGAAAACCAAAGGTTTGCATTCCTGCTGGGTCATTGTTTTGGTACCCTGTTATATTGGCTCTAATAAGCAAGTATCTATACGAAGAAGGGTCAAAGTGTTGGTTATAGACATGGATATAAGGGTCACCGCCATTGGTGTTGAAAGACAATACACCTGAACTCGCCTGTAAGTTGGTAATTTGATTTTCTGCAATCCAACCTTGTTTATGATTCCCTATATCGAATTGCCAATCGGGTATTGGTTCACGACGAAGCCCAATATAGTAAATTTTCACGCTACCACTGGGTAATCCACCTGTATCGAATCGAATTTGCCTTATCGTTTGTCCATTCCATGTATTTGGGTCTTTGCTGGTTTCACTTAATCGCTGAGGTATATTTATAAGATATGTGTATCTGCCAACCTTAGCATCAAATACAATAGATTTAGATTCAGTCCATGAACTATCCGTAGCTGTTGTAAAGAACATTTGGAAAGAATCATTAGCAGTATATTCAATATCTGCTTGTAACCAGGGGTAATCAGACCCACTTAATCGCAAGTCATCGGGGGAAAAAACGAAGGGGTCTCCACAAGTAAATTGGAAATATAAATAGCCTCCTGTAACCTGCTGGTTTGAAGCACAACTAAATCCACCCCAGCCTTCAAAGTCACCGGCGGTTTCAAAATCCCATACAGCACCACGCGAATCGCTACCGAATGTGATACCAAATCAGTGAATTTTTACATTACAGCCAGATAAACCTCCGGGGTCGAAGCGAATTTGTCGTATCGTTTTACCTAACCAAGAGTTCGGGTCTTTGCCTTCCGCAGATAACCTCTGAGGAATGTTAATAAGGTAGGTACGCCTTCCCGTATAACCTGTAAAGGTGATGGATTTCGGTTCATTCCAACCGCCATCGGCTGTGGTAATAAAAAACATCTGAAATGTTTGATTGGATGAAGCGGTAAACTCAATATCTGCGTGGAGATAACGGAAATTGGAACCATTTACATTTATGTTATCTGGAGAAAATATTTGCGGGTCACCTCCTGTAGTATCAAATGTCAATGCATCACCTGAAACACCAAAATTGGTTACCCAAGAACCTCCGGTCCATCCTTCTGTGTTTCCTGCAGTGTGGAATTCCCAAACGACAGGATATGAGGTAAAGGGAATGAAAATGATGAAAGATATAATCAGAACAAATAATAAATTCTTTTTCATTGATGAACTCCTTCTATGAGTGTATAATTCAAAAAAATTAGTTATAATAATATTATAAAGAAAAAATATTACAAAAGGAAAAGTATTATGAGGATAAAATTTGTTTATTTGTTTTTTCTTGCATTCACTTTTTGTCATTTTGTAATTGCCCAATCTTATAGGAATAACTCACAAGGGGAAGATAATATTTCATCGTCTTCATCATATTGCTACCAGAGATATACTGTTGAAAAAGAACCTTTTTCTTTCACAGAAAGATGGCGGGTAAAGAAGGACGGTGTTTCGGTTGGCAGTATTGAAAAAGAACCCTTTTCTATTACAGATACATGGAAGATTAAGGACTCTACAGGAAAAACTGTAGGCTCGATGGAAAAAGAGGCTGTTTCTATAGGGAATGAATATGCTATAAAAAATCCTTATGGGATTAGAATAGGAAAAATGGAGGAAATGTTGGGCGACTGGCAGATAAATCTTAATTGTGGCGAGAAATTAAACTTTAACGAATTGCCCTTAAATCAATGGGAAATTAAAGGAAAAAGCACTCGGGTAAAAATTGAACAAGAGCCATTAGGTTCATCCTATAAAGTTAAATCGGAAGGTATGTGTGATAGAAATCGTTCTTTGTTAGAACAACAACTACCTGCAATAGGTTCTGTTCCTATATTGGATAAAAATAATGAAAGTCGCAGGAAAAAACTTGTATCTGATGATGAACCTATAAATAAACCAAGAAACTATCTAAATCCATCGTTGAATACCATTCAAAACAATTGGAAATTGCCATCCTTTGAGGAAAGAAATAAAAATTTAACAAAAATCCCAGACCCTCTCGAAAATCTTAATAAATATAATTCCAATTCTCCAAATCTACTTGAGCCTTCATGGAAACGAGATAGGTCCATAGGAAGTTTCGATGGATATAATCAGATTAATTCGTTCGAAAATATAAGACCTTTGGGGACATCAAGTCTTTTTGATGAAGAATAATTTCGGGAATAAAAAAATTTAAAAATCTCTTGCATTTTTTTTAATTTTGTGTCATAATCTAATTAGAAAGTTGAATATAAAGGTTCGTAAGCGACCTTAACGAGTTTTGCGGGAACTGCTATAAGAGTTTCGACAAAGTCCCGAACAGGACTATACGGGCTACGGGTATAGCCCGCCAATATACAGCGAAACCATGCGGTTCCCGCTCTTTTTTAAAAGATGATAGTTAATCCGAGAATATTTTTTGCCAAGAATGCCCGAATTTATTACGAAATTTCTTCTATTCGTTTTTATTTATGGTTATTTATGTCGTTCGTGGTTATATAAAGGGTTTTATCGTAAAATCAAGGCTTATAATGGAAGAAATTCAGAAAATAAGGAAACTTCACATAAAAATATTTACTTCTTCATACGCTTTTTATTGGATTTGCCTGCTATGCCTATTTTTCTATTCTATTTATGTAATATAAATCCTAAATATTTTTTAGAATGAGATTTTTCGGGTCATTGAGCGTTCGGAGGGGATAGGTTCGGGTTTTTTTACGAAAACATATTCCATAGATGGGAATTTTTCCAGAGGGTGTTTGGATTCACTATATAATTGGATAAGATGGATTGTAAGAAGTAATCGGGCAATTCTTAGTTGTCGGGCATTTTGGTAGTAGATACGGAAGCCGTGCATGCAAGCTTGTTGAATTTTGTTTCGGAAGGTCATCGGAATATTGTTATTTCTTTGTCCCCATGTCCAGAGGTCGTCTATATCTTCAGATGGGGGCAATTTTTCCTTTTCTATTTCTTCCAGCATCTCATAGCACTTTATTAATCGGTCAAACCAAAAAAGAATAGCCCGATACCCTTCTTCCGAAATGTCCACTTCTATTTGTGCCTGGTCTATGGTATCTTTTGTTTGTTTATGCAGGTATGCCTCACGATTGGGATTGGGTTCGGGAATCATACGAACACGCATCCGTTCTAAAGAATCTCCGTAGTTAAAACTTTCTAATAAAACCGCAATGTCGAATTTGGTCGGAGAGAGAAGAGGGTATTCGTATAATAATTCCGCAGAAATTTCATCCTGAGATAGCACGCGGTCAATTTCAGTATCAATCTGGAAGCAACCAATTCGCCAATCGAACCACATATCGTGAAATAAAGCAATGAGATTTTCGCCAATGCCTGCAGGTTCTTGCTGTGTGATAGCCATGTCTATCAAATCTAATAAACGCTCTTCTAAAAATTCATGGGTTTTCCAGAAAATGCGATGGGAAAATACATGATGAAGGATGAAGAAACGGTCTATAATGATATTGGCTTTTTCTTCTGTAATGTCTGCGACTTGTTGAAATTTTTTTATCCATGAAATATTCCAATCCCGCAGTTCACGAGCCATACTGCTTTTAGGAATATGGGGTATTTCATCGAGCGCACCTTTGTCCACGCACGGTTCTAATATGAAAGGAGCCATTTCCATCTGGAATTGGGCAGGATAGTCAGCCCACATGATTAAAGTTTGGTTTGGAATAGAATAGAGATGAAATTTACTGAAATCGGTCATAAAGACATAATGCAAATTTTTATCGGAAAGTTCTTCAAATAACAATCGTGAGAGAGGACAAAAATCCAGATGATTGTTTTTTATGCTTGAAGGTAGTGTAAAAAGATGTTCAGGAACTATTACAAAACAAATTTCCTTACCGTGTTCGGATGTTAGCAAGAAAGGAAGAACCCCCGTACTCTTTGTTACCTCTGTTTCGGGGAGAGGAATAAAGGACTTCCAGCCCAATCTATGAAAAAACTCTTCAATATACCTATATCTTTCTATTCCCTGCGATGCCTGAGCCCATTTCCACCATGCTTCAGAAATCTGCAAGGCTGCACGATTATATGAAACGCTCATAAAACATTTTCCCCTTTCGGTATATTCAATTTGTTGTTTTCAATAATTCTCCACAAAAAATCTTCTCTGTTTCCGAGCAGGTCAACGGTTGCCTGTAGGAAATTTATCCATTCGGAATTTTTTTGTTCCATCTTTTCTGTGAATTCATTTGTAGTAATGACGGATACAGAAATTCCTTCAATAGATTCAGGAAAAGTATCGCCATTCGTTGTGACAATAAGTACTTGATTTTTGTCTGGGCTATAAAAAACAAGACGAACTGATTTGTTGTTATTTAGAATTGAACGAAGTCGGTCAATCGGGGAACATACTTTTAATATGAGAGATTGTAAAATAGGAACCAAGGGATGATTTTGGTCAATTTGATACCATGTCCTATTACCTTCTTTCCACTGATAGATAAGTCCAATTTGAGCAAGTCGTTCCAATTCTCTCTGAACAGCACGGAGGGGCAATTTTGTTGCACTTTCTACCTGACGCTGATAGAACATTCGCCCTAAATTTGTAAAAAGAACTAAGAAGACTTTTGTTCGTGCTTCAGAGCCTAACAAAGCCTCTAATGTAGTTAAATCAACTAAATTTTTATTTTCTTCACTAATTAATGTCTGCATTCTGTTATATGAAGTATACAGTTCATTATTTATTTAGGTTATTACATTCAATTATATAATCAATATATCAAAAAAAAACATGAATGTCAAATTATTTTTAATTAATTAGTTAATATAATTAGTTTTATTTTTCAATATAATAGTATAAGCACTAATAATTGTAGTATATCATTATACATTTGTTAGCTAATTATTTTTTTAGATAGAGGAAAATAATTTGTAAAATTTGAACAGCCTTTTTATATTTTATAAGGGAAAATAAATTTTAAATTTCAAAAATTGATTTTTATTCCTGTATTAGCAACAGGTCCTTCTATGTCTTGTTTATGTTCTCTCTTCAAACTTTCCACATCGAAACCGAACAAATATCCCATTCCGAAAAAGACATCCATTCGTCGAGTGGCAGGAAAATCTAATGAAATGAATGGAATAACAGATATAATGTCTATTTCTTTTGTCCTTGTATATTTTATTGGGAACCTAAAAACTCCAATCTTTGCATCACCCGATGCTTCAAAATTTGAGTAGTTTATGTTTAATGAAAGATAAGGTTTTGTGTCAAATATAGTCCTTTTCAAACGGCTTAAAAAAGGTTCGTCTTTAATAGATCGATATTCTGTTTTCCCAAGTGGGAAATAATCCATCCCGGCTTCGATGAGGAATTCTTCTCCTGTAAGGTCTAAACGAATTTTTAATGGACCATAATGATTACTATTATTAATTTTCCATATTCCACCACCAATTCCACTCCAAAAAGAAAAATATTTTCCACAATGCAATCCGATTCCAGCCCAGATGTCTCCGAAAAGACCTATTTGACGCATGTCTTTAAATGTCACAAAATCTTTCCAGCCCGGGACCATTCCCCTGCCTATTTCATTAACTATATATACAGGTTTCTCCGAATTCAATTCGGGAAAATATGCGTAATGTCCTATAATAAGATATAACCCCTTTGTCTTATCTATTTCTTTTTCCTCCTCTTGGGAATCACAACCAGTTATATTATCTTCTTGTAGAGTAAGTCTTTCATTTCTACTATTGGGCAATGATATATTTTTCCCGTTTACCTTTTCTATGGGAAAATTTTGTTTTTCATCCGCATTTATATACAATGAAATTAAAATAAGGAATACAATAAAAGATTTCCTTACTTTGATGAGATGATAAGTAATACATCGTTTTATGGCATTCAGAGGCTCCATATTCCTCAATAGCATTCTTTCCTTTTTTTACCCTATCTACTATTTATGTATTTTATGGATTTCATTTGAAATAATTCCATTTAATAGAAATTTTTCAATGAATAACCAAAATTGTTAAATACTAACATTTAAACAATTTGCAAATGAAAATAAAAAATATTCATACTATTTTAATGTCTATAAAATTAGACCGTAAAAGATACACAAAAAATTAACTCCATAAAGATAAGGAGATTTTTTTATGAATGAAAAGTTCAAACTCACACGGAGACAATTTAACAAAGCGGCAGCGTTGGCTACATTTGCAGTGATTTCAAAGAACATGGATGCAGTAGAGACAAACAGCGGAACCTTGAAAATTGGTTTAATTGGTTGTGGAGGTAGAGGTTTTGGTGCGTTAAAGGATTGTATGGAAGGGAACGAGAATATAAAAATTGTGGCGTTAGCAGATGTTTTTGATGACCGACTTAAAGACTGCAGAAAAAAATTGGAATCTATGCAGGGTAGGATGTATAAAGGTAAAGTAGAAATTGACGATGGACATTGTTTTGTTGGACTGGATGCCTATAAAAAGATTTTAGAAACTGATATTGATGTAGTTATCCATGCTACACCGCCTTATGCTCGTCCTATGCATGTGGAAGCCGCAATTGATGCAGGAAAGCATGTGTTTACAGAAAAGCCTGTAGCGGTTGACCCTGCAGGTATTCGCCGATTTATCAAGACGGCTCAAAAGGCGAAAGAAAAGAACCTGTGTTTGCATACAGGAACACAAAGACGCTCCAGCAATGCATATCGTGAAACAGTTAAGAAGATTCAAGATGGCGCCATTGGTGATATTATCGCAGCGCGTGTTTATTGGAATGGCGAGCTACCATTTTCTCATGACCGTAAGCCAGAATGGAATGATTTAGAGTATCGCCTTCGCAACTGGTATAACCAAATATGGACCTGTGGAGATAATATCGTCGAACAGCACATCCATAATATTGATATTATCAACTGGATTATGGGTACCCATCCTGTAAAAGTAGTTGCTTCCGGTGGTAGAGCATGGAAACCTCGTGAGGAGAAATATGGGGACCTCTGGGACCATTTCGAATGTGATTTTGAATATCCTAATGGCGTTCATATGTTTAGCTTCTCTCGCCATTGGAATAATTCAAAGAATGATGTTTTTGAACAAGTGTTCGGCACAAAAGGGAAGAGTATGTGCAATGATATGGGTAAGGATACAAAGAATCCGTATGTTCAAGAGCATATTGACTTTATTCAAGCCGTTCGGGGGGAAATTCCTTATTTGAATACGGGTATAGAATGTGCGGAAAGCACGATGACCGCAATTATGGGTCGTATGGCGGCATACACAGGGCAGGAATTAACATGGGATGAAGCTTTGAATGCAGATTTGAGTATTGTGCCAGAAGATTTAGACTGGAATAAATCTTATCCAATAGGTCCTATTCCTGTTCCCGGTAAAGCATAATATTCGATAATAATTTGGGCGGGTTGGATATTTTATTCAACTCGCCCATTTCAATCTATCGGGGTAATTTTTCAACCATTTATTACCATTAAATACGGTCGAATATTTTTTCGATAACCTCAATGATATTGGTTGGACAGGAATAAACACCTTTCACAGGAAGGGTGAAAACCTTTTCTACCTCTTTTAATAAATCAGTATTATCAGGCTCAGTTGTTGATAATAAAATCTGGGTTGTGTTGCAGGTTCGCAATGGAAGCAATAGATACTTCATACAAAAAGGGTATTCAAGTAAATATGCCTGTTCGATATTTACATGCTTTTCATTTATGAATAACAAAGGTATATTTTTTTGCAGGGATAATGCCTGAAACAAAACAATTTCATCAATCCATTCTTGTTCTAACAATAAAGTTCCCAATCGGCAATATTGTTTATCCTTCTGCAGGGTAAGCACTTCTTCCAATTGGGTATTGGTAATAAAGCCTGCTTTAATCAAAAGTTCTCCTAACTTTAAATACGGTTTCTCCTTTGCTTGAAGTGCCATAACCAAACGGGTATAGGTATCTTCATATTTGCTTTTCTCTTCAAAATTTTGTTCATCCCCTATTAATGCCAATTGCTCTTTCAATGTTTCTACTTGATATTGCCAGTATTTCACGGATTCGGATAGTTCTTCATTGCGTTGAACTGAGGCTCTGTATTCTTGCTGGAACCGCTCACTTTCTTTTTTCAAGCCTTCAATTGTTCGTAATAGTCCTTGACATTGTTCAATAATTTCTCGATGTTTTTGCTCTAATTTCTGTTGTTGCTCTTCCTACTTCTTTTTTTCCGATATTGCTTTTGCCATTTCTGTAGATAATTTTTGATTTTCTTTAAGGATTATTTCTTTCTCTTTTACTAATTTATCCAATAGTTGCTGTTGCGTATCAATATAGGTTTTTAGTGTTGCAATATTCGTCTGCAATTGTGCAATTTGCGTTTTAAATTGGTTACTTTCAAACTGATATTTTTTAATTTCATCTTCCTTGTCCTTCAACAACAATTTTTGTTTTGATAATTTATCTTCTAACTGCTGTTCTATACTTTCTAATTCTGCTATATGTACCAGAGCATTGCTTAAATCTACTGTTGTATTCTGAATTTTTTTTGTAAGATTGAGTATTATTTCCTCCGATTCTGCATAGCGGGTTGCTATTTCTATATTTTCCTGTTGCTTTTGATGAAGAGCCTCCTGTAATTCCCTTAACTTCGTTTTGTCTGCCTGCTGGTCTATTTGTGTAGAATGTAGTTGCTGTTCTAATGCCTTTAAGGATAGTGCGGTTTCTTGTAATTGTTTTTTAAGAAGTTGTATTTCTTCGTTTAATAAACTTTTTTGCTGTTCAAATCCTTTTTTTTCTTCCCGAAGGTCCTGTATTACTTGAAGTAATTGCTCATTCTGCTTTTGTTCCTGTAACAGTTCTGATTTTAATTCCATCAAATCCAGAAGATAATTGTTTAACTGTTCGCTAAGTAATGAAAGTGTCGAAGTAGATTTATTCTTTTCTTGTTCCTTATCAGGTATTGGAGAATGTATATGCTTTTTATCACCACGAATATCTGATTTCTTTTTTTCTTCTCCAAAACCACTGCCACCTGACGGTGAATAAACGATACCCAACTTCGGGGTAAATATAGATTGTAAAATTAGGGCTATATCTTTTTTAAGATAAGAAAAGCATTTCTGGCTTTTTCGTGCAAAATTTTTAGTAAATAGGCTCATGGTTTTACTGGATTGAGAAGTGCCTCTATTAGACTGTTTTCAAATTGTTCTCTATCTTTCCAGGTTAAGGCACAACGGACAGGTCTACCATTATCATCGGGGTATGTTTTTCCTTCTTTATCAATGGACAGGTTTAATGTTTTAATTTCCACAACATCTTCTGACCATGTACAATAACCTGCTAATGTGTCATACAACACACTACTTTCATCCTTTGGATAATGTTTGCGATTTGTCCATATATTGTAATTGTCAATTACCACTTTTGCGAATGGAGATTGAGATTCTGCTATCTTTCGATATTTATCCCCTTTGAGAATAATAGTCCCACAGGTATCCAATGGAATAATCGTAATTTCCCACGGGGCAGAAAAAACTTTGCGGGCACTTTTCGCATCTCTACAAACATTGTATTCACAATCCCTACCTTCCTTCCCTCCATATCCGATATAAACACTCCCTGCCATAGAAACAACCCGTGCTTTTTGAGCAATGTCCGGTGCTATTTCTACAGCCTTTGCAATATTCATCATAGGACCAATAACACAAAGGATTATCGGTTCCTTAGCATTCCGTATCGTTTCGATCATAGTTTGTACCCCGTCTTCATGAATTTTGCCTTTATATGCATCTAATGAATATTTTTCTATCCATGATAACTGGTTAATCTCCTTATTACTTGTTTTTACCCCCTTACCTATAGGAATATCCGTTCGTCCGACGGTTTCCAGCATGCGTGCAACCAATTTTACTTTGGCTTCTGTGTCATCACAGGCAGTAACAATAAGTTTTAGGTCTACTTTTCCCGCCCCTAAAAGATGCATCAATGCCCATGTATCATCAATATCATCGCCAATGTCTGTATCAAGGATAACTTGAGGAAGAGACATTGCACTACATGAAAGCAGACATAAGAGGAGAAATAGATGTTTGTTCATACGAAATTCCTTATAGTTATCAGGTTATTAATTTTCCAGCAAGCAATAACGCACCTACGAGGACTACCTGTTCCCCTAATTCGCAAGGTGCAATTTCATACCGATTGCGAAATGGAGTAAATACAATTTTGTCAACAACAGCACGAATACGATTTAAAAGCACATTTCCCATTAAAGAAACACCTCCACCCATAGCAATCCGTTCCGGATGAAACAGGGTAATTACATTAGCAATCGCCAGCCCGATAGATTGAGCAATTCGGTCTAATTCCTCACAGGCGAAGGCGTCTCCTTCTTCTGCGCACTTTCCTAAAAGGACGCAGGTCATAAGGTTGATATTGCCCCCTGTTTTTGTCCATAGGGAACTTTCTTTGGGCACATAGTTTTCCTTTTGTAATCTTTTTTCAATACTCCAACCTGAACAGATGTTTTCAAGTTTGTCATAAGCACCCCGTTCTGTTTGTGTCCAATTCGGGACATAAGTATGGCCAATCTCACCGGCACCGAAGCCCTGTCCATCATGCAACTTCCCATCTATGATAAGGGCTCCACCAATGCCACTGCCGATATTCATATAAAAGAAATTCCGCGTTCCTTTGCCTTTGCCGCATACAAATTCAGCCCAACCTGCCGAATTAGCATCATTGACAAGAACTGTTGGAATAGAAAAGGTATCTTCAAACCATTGTCGAAGAGGAAAACCCTGCCAGCCAGCAATTTGATGCGAAACCAGCACTTTCCCTTCAATACTATCAACAGGTCCCCCGAAGCCAATTCCAATACTTTGCACCTTTTGCCCTTCCGCTTCCGCTTTTTGAATCTGCTTTTTTGTTGTTTCCGTAACCCAATTTAAAATCTCTCGGGATTGCCAATCTTTTTGAACGGCTCCTCGTTCTAAATGATAAATATTCCCCTTTTCATCACCTAAAACAACCTGTAATTTGGTGCCACCGATTTCAATCCCTATCAACATCATAACTTCCTTATCTCTTCTCTAACTTTGCCTATTGTCCTGCGAGGTGCAATGTATTTTTTTGTCTATACCATCCGAAGATTTCTTTTTTGCACATAAAGATTGAATAGACTGTTCCTGTTGAGGATTTTTACCTTTTTTTTCAAAGTATTCTTGGATCATTTTTTGAGAAAAACTCGGCTCATATTTTTTATAAGTCTCGAACCGTTTTTGTACTTCAGGCAAATAGAACTTATCGCAATACTTTTTTTCTAAAATATTCAGCACGATCCTTTTCCGCATTGCCCAGAAATGAGAATTATTATACGACTCGTCAAATCCGGGTGTTATGTAATTTCGCAAATCTATCGGTCGAACCAATTTCCACTTGCCATCTATCCGTTCAATATACGGTGGTTTACCTCCACATAGGTCACGGGCTAAGCAAAATCCCTGAAAATTTGCTTCTAAATCGCCATGGGAAAATATTCCATCAACCAATTTGCCAACAAGATTATCTTCGTGCACAATTCCCCACAAAACAACCTTTCGCATGGCTTCTTCTTCTGTATATCCTTCCTGCAAATGACGGCAATATCTCTGGTAATATCTCCTGCCAAACCCTAAAAAGTGACACATCTTGTCAATGCCAAAATATATGTCGCCTACGCGTATCGTTCGAGCCATAGGTAAAAAGAAATAAGGAAAGGCAAACCCACGATGGATACTCATTTTCAGATAAGTTTGCTTACCGACACTAAAATCGGGGAATTTTTCGATCTGCGGGGCATTGCGGATAAATGTGCGTACACGGGACCAGCCCAAAAACTGAAAGAAATGGTAATAGATAGCAACGGTCAATTCCTCCGGGTCTTCAATCGGTTTTGCCCGCTTATTGACCGCTTCAAGATAATTCGATAACTCTTCGTTAAAATAGCGGTTCAATTCATCTGCCGAATCTTTCAATTCAATACCCCATGTCAGGTATTGGTCTGTTTCTGCACAATAGGCGACTGGCAAGATAAGTAGGGATAGAATTGCAAGAAAGAAAATAAAAACTACCTTTTTCATAATACCACCCAAAATCTTCAATATAAAATAAATTAAGAATTTTTCAAGTAAAATATTTTAACAAAACGAAAACAGATTAACAATTCAGGAATAGGTAAAAATGAAATTCAAAGGGGAGGGATTTATTTCTTCAAATGTTAGGAAGCATTAAAAAAGTGCCGGAGAGGGGACTTGAACCCCTATGCCCTTGCGAGCACATGGACCTGAACCATGCGTGTCTGCCAATTCCACCACTCCGGCAGAGCAGATAATATTTTAACGGATAAACCCGTTTTATTTCAAAGACCTATCAAAGGCTTTATGAAAAAGAAAAGCGGGATTTCTGAATGCAAGATGTTTTTTGCGAATTTTATGTATTTTTGATATAATATTATCTCTTTTATGGCGGACGGGTAGCTCAGGTGGAAGAGCATCGGACTTTTAATCCGGTGGCCGCGGGTTCGAGTCCCGCCCCGTCTACCATTTTTATAAGAGTAGTAGTAGTAAACTTAAAAACGAAAAAGGAGGAGTTCAATTATGTGTCGTCTATTGGGTGTAATCGCCAACAAATCTGTGGAATTTAGATTCTCATTCAAAAAATTTAAATCTTTAGGGGAAAGAAATCGAGATGGTTGGGGTGTTGGTTGGTATGATAATTCTATCAAGGCGAATATAAAAAAGGAAGGTTGCTCTACAATTGAAAGCGAAATCTATGACTGCTTATCTGAAAAAGTATATTCTCATTTAATTATCGAACATGTTCGATTGGCAACAACAGGCAAAATATGTAAAGCAAATTCTCATCCATTTGAATTCAATAACTGGATATTTGCGCATAATGGTTGTGTAAACCGTGATTATTTATTTGAAGAACTTGAACAAGACTATAGAAATGGATTAATAGGAGACTGCACCGATTCAGAAGTATACTTCCGTTTCCTTTTGCAAAGTATAAACAAACAAGGTGGTGATACTGTTCAGGGAATTCTTTGTGGTTTAGAAAAAATCTATAGAATAGGCGGTGGTAGAACATATAATTTTCTTCTTTCTGATGGCAAACATTTATATGCATATCGCGATGGGAATGACCTATATATCCTTAAACGGTTCAATGTTGATCCCAATGATTACAGTAACTTTGAAGCACTGTCAAAGGAGACACAATTACTATTAACAAGTAAATCTTTAAATCGTGAAAAAGCAGTGGTAATTTGTTCAGAAGATATTACTGATGAATCGAATTGGGAGGAAATAGCACAAAGGGAATTGGTCATTGTTAATCAAAACCTTAATATAATTAGGCGAAAGATATAACAAATTTTCCGCCGATACAAAGGGTTAATACTCATACTTCTAATAGTAGCGTCCCTATTTTTGTTATTATTTTTCTAATTTACCCTATCCCTTTTATCACTCTATGTCCGTTCCATCCGTCCTACCCGCACCATCAGTCTCATTCGCCCCATCCACCCATCTGTCTTATCTATCTCATCTGCCCCATTCGTCCTATCTGTCTTATCTGTCTCATTCGTTCCATTCGTCCTATCTGTCTTATCTGTCCCATTTGTCCCATGTGTCCCATTTGTCCCATATCAATACGACTGAATTCGATATGATTTTCTATAATCGAATATTTTGGATTTTACAGATTCCCTTTCTTTCTTCGGAATGGGATAAAAATCAATAAAGTATGTTTCTGAAGAGAGATAAATATCCAAATAATCATCCATCCAGATAAGTTCTTCTTCTGTAAAGTATTGCTGTAATATATCATCTAAATTTTTCGGATATACACCATTGCTTTTAAAATATCTTTCAAGAAGTATTTTCAATATCGAGCCATAGATAGAGCATAAAGATTGATTGTATCTTAACAACATATTCCTATATTTTTCGCCAGACCAGAACATCCAATATTCTTTATCTTCTAAACCGGCTCTTCTCTTGATAGATTTTATCTCATTTATAGCGTTATATACTTTACCTTGATTATAAAAAACAGCATTCTCAATGTCTCTCCATGAGGATGTCTCAAAAACCTCTCTATTCTTTTCCAAAACACGAGCCATATCATTATACGCAAAAAATAAGGAGATACTTCGGGGAATAGATAGTTGAGGAGGGTTATATTTCAATTGCCCTTGCTTATTAACAAACCAATCTTCAAGATAGAACAATGCGTTTTTATATACCGTTTGAAATTCCAATGTTTTGATTTTTTCTTTTATATCTAATAATTGGTTCAACAAATTTTGGTAAAACGCATCGGGTATTGATGGATATGATGCAATCATCGAAACAATAGATAACTGCTGTACAATTTGTGAGGGTTCCCATAAATAAATAGGATCTAATTTTAAAGCCACCTGATTAAATGTCTCTACCCAGTCCAATGCTTCTGTATACTCACCCTTTTCTAATAGCAAGAGAACATTGACCAATTCAATCAACAGCATCTCTGAATTCAATGCCGAATAAAAAGCATACGGATCACTTTTATAAGGGAGAAAGAAATCTTTGTTGCTAACTATTTTCATATCGTCTAAAATCCCCTGTGAATTATGGAGAAAATCCTCTATCCAATGACCTTCTGGATATATACAGAAACGCTCACGGAAATTTTCAGGACCCGATATTTGATATTCCTTTTTAGCATAAGCATCCATCTCCTCCTGAAATAAATTTTCTTTTATTAAAAATTTATAAAAACTAAGAAACATCTCAGCAGGCCATCTTTCCGCCTTAAAACTACCTTTAGTAAATGTTAAAGTATCAGGGGTATCCGGTATCAGTACCTTCCATGTGAAAGAAGAAAAATATCCGCAAACCATTCTTTTGGCTATAGTATTTGGTCTTACAAAGAAAACATACCCATTCTCATCCATTTTTGCTTTTCTTATCAATTCTTGATATTCCATACATATAGGAGGTGCTGTAAGGAAACTTTTTGCAATGATTAAAAACACTAATGGGATTACTATAATAATTGCAAGTAAAATAAATGTATGGCGATAACTTCTTAACCCACTCTTTTTCGATTTAAACATTTATTTTACTCCATTCTTTTAATTTACAATTCCTCGGATAAGACTTATTAATTATTTGTGTTGAGAAAATAGCCACTTCGGGAGGTCAGTTTCCTCATAAGCCTTAACCCAACTGTTGTGTTTTACTCCAGGATATTCTGTATATAATATTTTTGTGCCTCCTGCATCTTTTATCTTTTGGACAAAATTTCGGGTGCAATCCACAGGAACGACATCATCATCTGCTCCATGAAATGCCCAGATAGGCATATCTTTTAATCGTTGCACTCGTTGTTCTACATCCTGCGGTGTTTCATCGGGTATCTCCGGTCGTTCCAATCGCTGTTTTATAAAAGCCAATTCTCCACCACCGCATATTGGGACTAATGCCGCAAACATATCCGTATGTTTAGCACCATAAATCCAGGTTCCAAAACCTCCCATAGAAAGCCCTGTTAAATAAATCCGTTTCCTGTCAATATTGTATTCTTTTAGTGTTTTGTTTATACATAAATCAATATCTTCTTCTATCTCATTATAATATTTACCCGCAGGACATTGCGGGAAAACGACAATAGCCTGCCATCGTTCCGGGTGTCTTCGAATAGAAGTTGCCAAACCCACTTCTGTCTGCACCAATCCGTTTTGTCCTCGTTCTCCAGCACCATGCAAAAATACAATCATCGGAATTTTTGTCTGAGGTGTATATTCATAAGGGACATAAACTACATACCGTTTCATTAATTTGCCATTATCAAGCGTTTTGTTGATAAACCCTGTACATACCGATTTCCCGGTCTTTTTTTGCGTAGCCCCCATTTCGTTATTTACATGCACACATCCTATAGATGATACAATCAATACACTTATAAAAAGAAGCAAGACACTTCTGTATATAAAGATATTATTCTTATACATAAACAGATTCCTTTCTTAAATTTGTTTATGTTGTCCATGTATCTCTGGGTAATACATAAAAGCATAACACAAATAGTTCTTTTATAGGGAATTGACTTTCTATTTCTTTAGATTGAATTATAAGATGTGTCTATGATAAAATACTCTTGTTGTGCGTCAAAGACAGCCGGTGGCTCAGTAGAGCCTTAATGTTGCCAGCCGAGAGGCACGAGACATATATCGAAGTAATTATTTGAAAGTTCATGTCCGTGTTGTCTTTTGACGACACGGATATTTTTTTAATTTAGCAATAAATTTGAAAGGAGGTGAATACCTTGCCTACAAAAGAAAAAATCGAATCTGTAAAAGAAATTAGAGAACGGCTTGAAAACAATGCCCTTGCCATTATGACCCAGTATGTAGGGATTAATGTGGCACAGGTTACCGAATTGCGAAAGAAACTCCGTGAGGCAGGTATCCAGTATAAAGTTTACAAGAATAATCTTGCACGGATTGCTTTGCGGGAAATTGGTGCGGAACCTGCCGCAGATTTCATGAACGGTCCTACAGCATGGGCTTTCGGTAAAGACCCCGTAGCTTCAGCTAAAATAATAAAAGACTTCTCGAAGGATGTGCCTTTTGTTCAAATCGTTGGTGGAGTTATGGAAGGTAAAGTTCTTACCAAAGACCAGGTAATTAGCCTTGCTAACTTACCGCCTAAAGAGGTGTTGCAGGCACAAGTTATCGGGACTATCGCCGCACCCTTACGGAATCTTGTTACTGTTCTTAATGCGATACCTACAAGTTTGGTCAATGTGCTCGACCAGATTAAGAAAAAGAAGGAAGAAGCACAATCTGCCGCATAATTATTCTTTTAACTTTGAAACAAGAAACAACAAACAATTTAATAAAATAACAAACAAATAAGGAGATAATCCGATGTCAGACAAATTACAACCTATCATTGATGCTATTGCAGAACTCAATGTTCTGGAACTGAGTGAATTAGTGAAAGCACTCGAAGAAAAGTTTGGAGTAACGGCTGCTGCTCCTATGGCAATGGCTATGCCCATGATGATGCCCGGAGCCGGTGCCGGAGCCGGTGCCGAAGCCAAAGATGAAGGTCCTTCTGCTTATAATGTAATCCTGAAAGAACAGGGTTCGCAGAAGATTAACCTGATTAAGAAAGTGAAAGACTTATTAGGTCTTGGATTGAAAGAAGCCAAAGACCTGGTGGATGCCGTTCCGAAGCCCATTAAAGAGAATGTGAGCGAAGAAGAAGCCAAGAAACTTAAGGAAGAATTGGAAAGTGTCGGAGCCGTTGTTGAACTTGTTGGCGTATAATTAGAAAAACATACGCATATTTTTTCAAGCACCTGATTTTTTTGTCAGGTGCTTTTTTATTTTATGGATAAGTTTAAATATAATATCTCTATAACTCGTTTACAAAATATAATTTCCCACACATAACTTAAAGAAGATATTTATAATGACACAAGAACAAAAGAGCATCTATATTAGAGATATGTTTATCCTTGCCCTCTGGGCTTTGGTCCTATTCGGAATAAATATCTGGGGTTACGATTTATGGTCGCCCGATGAACCAAGATATGCTGAAGTCGCCCGTGAAATGCAAATTACGGGGAATTATCTCGTTCCCCATGTAAATGGAAAGCCTTATCTCGAAAAACCTCCGCTCTTGATGTGGTTAATGGTCATATCTTCCTATCCCTTTGGAGAACTTACAGAATTGCCAGCCCGATTACCTTCTATAATTAGTGGAGTATTATCTGTTCTTCTTACCTACTATCTTGCAAAAAAACTTGCGGGTAGAGAAATCGCATGGTTATCTGCCCTTATATTTATGACAATGCAAAGGGTATGGTGGCAGGCACGGTTTGGTCAAATCGATATGTTGTTAACCACTTTATTATTAGCCGCTTTATGTTGTTTTTACACTTGGTATTACTCAGAAAAAAAATCCTACAAATTGTTGTTCATTATGTATTTGTGCATTTTAGGGGCATTGTTCTCTAAAGGACCCGGAACGCTTGTTTTCCCTGTATTATTTTTTATCGTATTTTATTGGAAGGAAAAGCGAAAGATTTTTGATATACACCCAATTAAAGGATTTTTCATTGTTGTTTTAATCTATGGAATATGGTATGCCTATGCTCGCTGGGCAGGAGCTGCACAATTACAGGAAGAAGCAACTCAAGTTATGGGGGCAGATTTATTCAAGCAGACATTAGGCAGGTTTATCTATGGTGTTTCTCATCCTCAACCCCCATGGTATTATTTTCTTACCCTGCCTGTGGATATGTTTCCATGGTCCGTTTTTCTATTATGGATTATCCCTTGGGTCTGGAAAAATAGGAATGAAAGTGAAGGAATTCAGTTCCTACTGATATGGATTATCCCTGCCTTTATTTTCTTCTCTATTGCAGTAGGTAAAAGAGCCATTTATCTGCTTCCCCTTTTCCCAGCAATGGCTATCCTTTCTGCTCTGAGTTTGAAGTCTTTTGAAGAAACTTCCTCATTACGATGGAAAAAAGGTATACGAATTTTATGGACCATTATATTAATTGGTATGGCAATCGTTCCTTTTGTTGTACTTGGGACAGAATTTGCAAATATCTGGAATATATACTGGATTCTTATCAGCATAATTGCACTTATAGCAATCGCTGATACATTATTTGATTTCTTCAGACATTCTAAGGTTCGTTCCCTTTTAAATCAAATTCCACAACATGTTTCTTTATATCTTTTCTTTACAGCATTAATTATTTTCCCATCAGTTAATACTGTCAAATCTGTTCGTAGTTTTTGTGAACCGATGAGAAAACAAAATGAAAAGCAAATGGATTATGAAGCATATAGTTTCGGATTTGAGGAAGAAGAATATACCTTTTATGCTAAACATGTTATTAAAACATTTTTTGATGATAAAGAATTAGAACGGATTGTTTTATCTCAATCTCAACCCTATGAATTTCAAAATTTCATTTCCGAAGTGCATAAACAATATACCCGAAAAACATGTAAAATACCGTTTGCAAATATATTGGCTCCAACTCCGGAGGAAATACAACAAATCCTTTCCGCATTAGACAAAGTAAAAGAAGAAGTAGAAAAGCAAGGGAAAGTGGAGTTATTACGAAATATTGAACAATTACTTGATGAAAAAATTAATGATTTTTATTCTTTTTTAAGTAAAGACAGTCAAGTTTTTGTGTTAATAAGAGAAGAAGATTGGAAATGGGTCATTGCAAGGAAACCCGAAATAGGGAAGAAGGTTTATTTACTCAAAACACGGGCAGAATTTAACCGTCCTGTACTTCTTCTTTCCAATAAACCCATGTAAAATTTCCTGCTTTATTCATTAATCCTTACACAGCATTGTTTTAGTATGAAAATATCAAAACAGGAGGGAATTTTTACTTATTTTCTAAAGTCCTATGTAGTTCTTGCCGATAAAATAGACAAAGGGATATAGAAACATTTTGCATGGAGGCAAAACACATGGGCAATGAACTTAATTTTAACCCCTCAATTTATCAGTTACTACCATCAACCGGGCTGTTCTCACAAAAACAGGGGAAAATAACTCTTCCTAATTTCATCACAGGGATAGAAAAAGCAGAAGAAAATTCTCCTGATAAGTCTGTTCAAGAAAAATCTACTCCACCAACAACACAATCTACTTATGAAACAAAAAATGTTTCTCTCGCAAGTAAAATAAAGGAAATACAATCGCTTCTTGGTAAAAAAACAAGTGATGAAGAAAAACAACAGTTAGAGTTTGCATTTGCGTATGAGAAAAGTGAAGAATTCTTTTTCCAATTTTCACAAAGAACAAAATCCGTAGAAAACAATCTTTCTTCTGTTCAAAGGGAAACCTATGCAGAAATTCGACAGAAAATATCTGTTCAATTTAAAATAGGAGGGAAGATAAGTGCAGAATCAATGGTCGGATTTCGAAATGCATCTGAAAAACTGTTTAATAACCCCGACCTATTTAATTCCTTTATGAAAATAGCACAGGGATTATTAGCAAATGGAGATTCAGACCAATGGAATGAATTTTTTGAAGGATTAGCAGGTCTTTTTAATAATACAGACGGGAATACAGAAGCAATAGACCAATTTATTAATCGTTTTTTGGAACAATGGCTACAAAAACTATTTCCCAATGCCACCGTTGGTAATCAAAATAATAATGGGAATTCCCCAAACTCCTTATCTACACAGCAAAGCAATCAAAACTCTTTTCAGTTCCAATTTCAGATAGAATTTCGATTTGAAATGTCTATGGAAATTCAAATAGGAGTGCAGAGACTTGACCAACAACAAGACCCCATTGTATTCGATTTAGATGGGGATGGTATTGAACTCACAGATGTAAATAATGGTGTGCGATTTGATATAACCGGGACAGGGAAGTCTGTTCAAACAGCATGGGTTCGAGGAGGGGATGCCTTATTGGCTTGGGATAGAAATGGAAATGGTCGGATTGACAGTGGATTAGAACTGTTTGGTGACCAGAGAGGGGCTGCCAACGGATTTGAAGAACTCAGAAAATTAGACACAAACAACGATGGCTTTATAGGTCCCGAAGATAAAAATTTCAAAGAATTGGTTTTATGGCGAGATAACGGTGATGGTATTAGTTCTCAGGACGAAATATTTACTTTGCCTCAATTAGGTATCGAACGAATAGCCGTAAACTACAAAAATACCAATGTTATAGCCGATGGAAATAATACAATTACACAGAAATCTTTCTTTATTCGTAGTGACCAAACCGTTGGCCGTGTTGCTGATGTAAAATTTAATTACATTATTTAATTAAATACTAATATCCGAAAATTTCCCATAGAATATAAATAATAGGTCTATATTTTCTTTTTCAATTGTGATATTTTTGGGTTAGAAGAATTAATCACTTAAAAAATCCCGGAAGTGAGGACGCTTCAGCTACAGAGGAGAGGGAATGATTTTTTATTTGCGTGTGTTTGTATAATTTGCGATTAAGAAATTAACCACAGAGGACTCGAAGGAAATTTTACACAAAGGGCACGAAGTAGGGGGAGGATATAAAAAACAAAGACAGGAATGTCTTAGCTACATTAGAGGCAATTTCTATTAATTTTTATTGTAGGCACTTGCTGTGCGGGCGAGGTTAGAACAGGGTGAAGCACGGCTTACCTAGTAATGTCTCCTTTGTCTCATGTGTCCCATGTGTCTCCTTTGTCCCATGTGTCCCATGTGTCTCCTTTGTCCCATGTGTCCCATGTGTCCCATGTGTCCCAAAAAAACGGAAGTAAGATGTTTTAACTACATAGGGATAATGATTTTTAATATGTGAGGACAAAAGCC
>Ga0116168_1001044_pt1 | contig 22856 bp, 14 predicted proteins | sample AD_UKC129_MetaG_FD_89795 | JGI IMG/M metagenome (GOLD analysis project Ga0116168, IMG submission 89795) | Active sludge microbial communities of municipal wastewater-treating anaerobic digesters from Canada - AD_UKC129_MetaG | ecosystem: Engineered > Bioreactor > Anaerobic > Digestate | place...
AACATTAAACAACATATCTATCAATGTTATAATATAAAAAACGGCTGTTTTTTTAGCAGCCGTTTTTTGTTTTAATATGTTTTATATGTTTGAGACTTAAACCATTCGGCAAGCTTATTATAAAGTTCCGAACTTATTTCAAATTCAACAAGTGTTTTATCATATTTACTTGCTGACGCCATATCAGTTCTTAATGGTACATGAACTTTCTTGTTCGAATATACATTAATCCATGGGATATACCCGTTTTCTGCATTTATTTCCTTATCATAAACAAAGTATATCTTGAAATAGGAGTTCGGACCGTTTTCATAATCTTCGTCATAAATAGCCAGACCAGTTGTTGAACTGATTACTTTATACAATTCTTCCTGAAGTTCTTTGGAAACAGGCTTATACAGAGAATTCATTTTATCAAGCAATTCCTGTTCATCTTTTGTTATCGCTTCTCCTTTTGTTCTCTTAGCGACAAGTGTTTCAGCCAATGATTTTAATTCTTTATAATTTGCTGAATCTCTTTCACGCATATCATTTGGTTTGACTATATAACTAAGGTCGACCTTCTGATATGTCTTATTAAACCAGTCAACACTTGGCGTAGCTTTTCCGTTATTGTAATAAGTGCTGTATATATAGAGCATATAGTTAATGTTGTCTTTTTCTTCCTGCGTAAGCACGTGTTCTTTTTTCTGATATCCATAGAACGTTATTTTTGCGTTATTCGAGTTTGCGAGAACGTTCATGTCATTCAATAACGTTGGCGTATCAATTTCATTAAAGTATATCCATTCAGACAGATAAGAATCGTTAAGCGATTGTCTTTTCTTGTTGCTTCCAACAGAACACGACCATTCATTACCATCACCATAGAAATAAATACTTTCAAACATTATCCACTGCCTGCTGTTAAAGCCTGCGACTATATAAAAGTACGCATGTTTTTCATTCGCATCATAGAAAATCATCGGATATATATTTCTATTTTCTTTTATATTGGCTGAATCTATGTCAAATCCTTTAGGAAGGTGTTTTATATTTCCAACTGGGTCTATACGCGTTTCAAGTTTAGAAAAATCTTTTTCCCTTGTAATCGCAAGCTGTTGGTTCTTTTCTTCTTCAATTCTTCTTAAGTAATCAGCTACAGCCTGGTTTTCATGCGTAGTCGTTGCATAAGTCAAACCATATTGCGGATATCCTTCTTTTTGTATAATATATTGTCCATTTGCCCCGAAAGCTTTCTTGACAACTTCTGGTTGAGGATAATCTTCTTCGTCAAATCGCAAATACGCTGCAACTGTAACTTTAGGATTTTCCCAGTTATCTGGGATTTGGAACCTTTCCTTGCTTTCACCATTCTTATCTATTTTACTGTAAATCACTTTTTTGAAATCTCCACAATAAATTTCATATTTAATAACAGCACCTTCTGGAATTTCTTTATTAGGAGAAAAAAGGTTTATTTCAAGCTCATCCTGCGGCTGATAAACATACAGTTTTAAAACAGGATTTAGATTGATATACTGTATGCCAGCATCCTTTATTTTTAATTGATTTAATCCTAAAGATGAATCAGGATTAGAGACAATATTAGTATCATTCTGTGAAGGATCTCCGTTTGTTGCTGGACTTTGTCCAACCATCAGGAACTTAGCTATCATAAGTATAAGCAATCCGCCAATAATCATTAATCCTGCCCTTACTACAACCTTTTGTTTGTCTGGATCTTTTATAAAATTCAATATTCCCGAAAAAGCAGGCTTTTTGTCTACTGGCTTGCTTTCATTCAAATCTTCAGATGGCTTCTGTTCTTCTTCCTGGACAAAATCATCAAACATATCCTTTTCGACAGCATATAAACTGTTAACATTTAATTTTCCATTTTTTGAAATAATTTGCAAAAAATTCATGTCATTATCATCCAAAGCTATAATAGCAAAATCGGCAATAAGGTCAACAAGTGTCTGCATTTCATCCCCGCTATTTTCAAAGACTTGGTAATTAAAACAGTCTGTAATAATAGCATACCTTATATTGGCATTTATGGCAAAAGCTTCCTTAAGAAGATCAGAATATTTACTGAAATCAGTGCCGTATTCAACAACTTTAATAACAACTTTAAATTTACCTTCTTCCACATCTTCCGCCAAACCATAATCAAAACTTTGCGTTCCGCTAATGTTATACACAGGGGAAACAACAACTTCATATGGACTTGTTGTATCATAGCCTAAAATTTCTATTAGAGGAAATAATATTTCCATTTTATTTTTATTTATATCGTTATAGTCTTTCGTATCAAGCATACGTCTTGCTTTGGATATAATATCCTGAATGTTTTTATCCATAATAATGTTTACCCCCTTTCCCAAATATACATATTATTATATTTTTTGCTGCTAAAAAACATAAAAAAAAAGATCCCTATTTAAATATCTTTTTTTATCAAATATAAAAACCCACACTTTTTAAGTGTGGGTTTTCGTTTTTATTCAATTGGTTCTTTTAAATAGTTTATAGCTCTTGACAGCATAACAGCCATTTCTGAACGTTTCAACAGATCGTACGGTCTGAATTTCTCTGCCCCAGATATAATCTTCAAGCTCAAAAGGTGGTTCAGATCGTCAACCCATTTTTCATCAGGATTTACATCTTTAAATACAGGGTTATTAACTTCATTATGATATTCATTTTCAAAGATTGTACGTGAAAGTACCTGAACAGCTTCTTTCCTTGTTATAGCTCTGTTGAACGAACTGTTTTTGCCGAATATTTCGTTTATTTCATTTTCAGTCAGTCCAATCAATATATTGCAACTTCCGAAATAATCCCAATCTTTTTTCGACAACGGAATTGTTTTTTCCTTCTTGACAGAAGGAATTGTTTCAAGCATAGCCATTTTAAGCTTATTAACTATGCTAAGGAATTCCTTTATCGTTATTCCGTTCTCTGGCTTGAACCTTCCGTCTTCTGGATAATCCAGAATTCCAATTGTCGTAAGATCTGCCAAATATGGTTTAACCCAACTATCTGAAACATCAATATACCTTGGAAGCTGTGGAGATAATTCAACAACTTCGAATTCTATTGTCTTAAGTTCATCCTTGACAACGTTCAGAAGCTGTATTGTCTTTCTACCTTTTGCAGTAAGCGTTACAACATCTCCATCTTTCTTTATGTCAGAGCTTGCACCTTCAAATATGATGAATTCTCCTTGCTGTTTAGCATTCTTCAAGTCTGTCGTAGCGGTCATCAGAACATCTGACAGCTTGAATGTAGTGCCGACAAGGAATGTATATGGGAACTTATTTTCACTGAACGAATATACGCTATTCAGATTCTTTATGTCGTCAGTTACCACAACGTAGAACTTAACAGTCTTGCCTCCTTTTGACGCTGTAACAGTTCCAACTCCGATCTTATCGGCAGTTACCATTGAATCATCCCTTGAAACGTATTTTTCATCAGCATACCATGTGATTCCGTTTATAGTGCCGAATTCTTCCATAAGCTTATCTTTGAATGCAAGAATAAAATTCAATTCACTGCCTAATTGCACCACGACAGTTCTGTTGGATGAACCAGCGTTAAGTGTTTTAGCAAGTATATCAATTATCTGTCCAGTTTCTAAATCCTGGAGACGAATAATAAACTTACCGCTTCCAGTTATTGTCATATCATTTCCACTGAATGAGACATTTACGCCTTCAAATATACGGTAATCGCCTGTCAGGTTGAATTTGTTCTTAAATAGCGTCAACCAGTAAGAAACAGGCTGTGTTTCTCCCTGATTAAGCATCAAAGGATTATTTACATTTACATTCTTCAATTTTTCAGGAAGCGTCGATTCAAGCAGGTTTATTGTTACAGAAGCAACATTTCCAGCCTTGTCTCTTACTTGGATTATAACAATGTCATTTTCCATAACTCTCTTGTAGTTTTCTTTTACAAATTCACCTTTCTGATTCCTTGCGCCATCTATCATAAATGAATAAGCATATTCAGCCAAACCGCCCTTATCATATGCGTTAACATATAACCTGTTTTCTTTAAGGACTATGCTTGTTATCACAGGCGGCGTAACATCAGCTGTCATAACTTCATCTTTCTTTGAATAAAGAACACTTCCATCTTTTTCACTGACAGCAGATTGTTTAATTTTATAAACAGTAGAGTCTTCAAGTCTTGGAACCATAACCTGTTCAGCTTTGTCAAGGCGTATTCTGTAAACTACACGTTCAGTATCTTTTTCCAAAACTTCTACAACGTAATCATACTGCGACCAGTCAATATTTTCCATATTTTCATCTGGATTGATAATGACTCCACCGCTGCCACCGCCGCCAGTTCCACCTCCAGGCGGAACGACTATAATATCGCCTCCACCTTCGTCTCCGCTACCATCACCTGGAGTAATAATGTCTTCATATCCATCAGGGATATCGCCTTTATAGCTGGTATTATCTTTTGTAATGAAATATTTTTCTCTTGTAATGTTTCCAGCATTATCCCTCAACATAACTTCAATGTACATAGGAATCATGATTTCCTGGAAGTTTTCTTTCTTATATATTTCAGTATATTGTGGTATTATCGTGTTAGCTGGAATCTTGACACTTATATCAATTTCAGTTACACCCACATAGTCAGTACTGATTATCATATCTTCCAGAGGATTAAATCCATATGCAAACGGAGCCAATCCTGAATCAGCATCAAAACCTTCAACATACAGCTTACCTTGATATGTGTAAACTTTTGTTATAACAGGCGGTTTATCGTCCTTTATTTCATCTTCATTTTCATTCTTTCCTTCTTCTTCTTTTATGATGTCTTCAATATAATCTGGCACTTCGCCGACAAGTACAGCATTTTCCTTGGTAATCAATATTTGCAGCTCTGTAACATTGCCTGCAGCGTCCCTTACTTTGAATGTAACCAAAGCAGGGATGCTTACCTTTGCAGTACCAACCTGCCTGTAAATAAGAGTACCAGAAGGTATTGTTGTTCCAGCTGGGACTGATACTTCGTCTCCGCCTTCACTGAATCCTGACATATCCATTCCAGCAACCACAGTTGTATCAAATCTAAATCCATAAGGGAGATTGTGAAGTTTCACATTATCTCTTGCCAAAACATGGATTTCACCTTTGTAAATGTATATACCTGTTATTTCTGGCGGAGTCTTATCGGTAGATTCGTCTTGACCACCGCTGATTCTGTCTCTTTCAGCTTTTAACATATTCTTTATATATTCAGGAATACCATTCGGATATGCTGGATTTTCCCAAATTACATAGTTGTTCATATCATGAGTTATATAGAAGCCTTCAGGATCCCCAGCAACAGCAATATTTCCGTTAGCATCCCTTAATTCGACAATTATATGTGAATCAATCAGCATACCAGTTGATGAATCTCGTCCTATCCTCTGTTTACTTTCAACTTTAAAGATTTCAAAGCCGTTAGGAATGGATGTATTTGCTTCCAGCCTTCTTGTCTGACCATATCTATCAAGACCTATAATTTCAAATGAATAGCGTGTTAAACCAGAAGGATTAACCCACTTGAAGCCGTAAGGATACTGATCCAATCCAACAGCGGGAACACCATTCACAGGTAAATCTTCACCAACTATATACAATTCATCACGATACATGTAAATTCCATATATAACAGGAGGATCCCTGTCGACAACATCTCCATTGTTAGCTGCGTCTATTAAATCTTTAATTTCCTGCGGCAATTCGTTTGAACCAAATAGAATCATATTGTCAGAACCTTTTGTAAGGTGAACAGTTTTGGAAGTTGAAATATTTCCAACCCTATCTGCCAGATATAACGTCATCGTCATAGCCTGGTTCTGCAAATCCATCTTCATATATGTCTGGCTGGTCCAGATTGTCGTTCCAGCAGGAATAGTTTCGCCAGCATTGAAAGTCTTCGGCGCATCATTCACTATTCCAGATATCGCAAATGGCAAAACTGTTGCCTGTTCAAACTTAAATCCATAACCAGTTTTCCCTATACCACTTGCCTGTTCATTATTAGGATTCGGATTAGGAACTTCATCAGCACCATAAATATACAGGTTGCCCTGATACAAGTATGCAGCTTTAATAACAGGCGGCGTATTATCAACTATTGTATCCCCAATAGGATTTGTATAGTTGATTTCATATTTATTCTTATCATGTATCTCTGATATCTGGGCATTCTCCGATGCTTCAATCTCCATTATTGCTACCCAGTTGTCGAATTTAGGCACAAGCATAATTCCTTCAATTGCAGAAATCGACATAACTTTCAAAGTTGTTGTATTTACAGAAGCAACAGTATCCATCCTTAACAGATAGTAAGCAGATGTATTGCCATAATCAAGCAAATATAGCGGGTATTGTATTCCATAAGTCGAATCGGTAGTTCTTACAGACAATATTCCGCCATGTTCACTGAATTTTACACTTTCTGGAATTGCACCTATCATGATTATATCATGGTCAGTAAGGTAAGTTATGTCAGTATTTGTCCACTTTACGTTCGCAGCTAGCTTGTTGCCTATGGTTGCCGTAAGTTCATTTGTTAGATCATAAACTTTGCTTTCGTTTTCATTCTTTATCCAAGAACCATTAATAAAATCATATACATCAACTGCATAGAAGTTCTCGGACATCTTTGCAATAACAATGTTATTGCCTTCCTGATAGAATGGTCTCTCCGAATAATAACACTTATATACGCCATCAACCAGAGCAACCATCTTGACAACTTTTCCAGAAACGTTCGGAGGAGCAGACACAGGCAGTTTGTCTACACTACCAGCAACCTTATATATAGCTGAGTTATATTTATAACGTGAATCAAATACAACTCTGTTATTTGTATTAAGCAAATCTGTCGACGCATACTGTATTGAAGACAGTGCATCCATTCTCGTATAATATCCGTTTTCATCAATAATGTTTGTTGCGTCAGGAGCATCTATCCACATACCCTTGCTGAATATCTTTTCAACTACCTTGCCTCTTTGTTCAGCTGTCAAATTGAACTTGATCCTTCCACCTTCGATAACAGGAACAACAGGATATTCTACAGCCCTTATTCCATAAAAAGGAGAATTCATAATAAAGTAATTGTTCCCTTGGAATGTCTTTGAATACTCCTGGAAGTATGAAAGGTAGTTCGGATCCCCGATATCTACTTCATCAATATTAGCAGAAAATCCTAACGCTTGAATATCTTCGCTTGAGTACTTCAAATAGTATGCGAATGTTACCTTATCTGTAAACTTATACTGATTGAACGCAACGCCAGCATCATCATTCAACACCCATCTGTTTTGAACAAGTGAATAGAATTTGGCATTGCTTGGATATATGACATCATTGCCAGATATAGTTATCGGGGAATCGGCAGAAACAAGGAAATAGTTACTTAACCCCCTTACAAAGATATATTTATAGTTTCCAGATATACCACCGAAATTAGGCAATGATATAAGTTTATAATCAGGAGCTATTGCGTCATTGTTACTATTTCCGTTTGCCTTTAAAATAGTCATTCCAGAAGCTGTCTTCAAATCATAGTTTATATATTCAATACAGTTTTCATTAGGATCGAGAATAATCCTTGTATCTGTAGATACACCCTTCAAGTCATTCAGCTTTTCCCATCCAGTAGCGCCAATAGCCTTATAAATCTGCATATCTACTCCTGCTATTGAAGATTGGAATGTAAGATACGTTCCATCAGCATTGTATTCTATAATCGGCATTCTGGATGTATAGAACATCAGCTGGTATTCACCATAGTTCACCAATGTCCTGTAATCGTAAACACCTGTCGTAACAAACGGGGCATATCTGCCAAGATATAGCAATGAAGGTTCAAATGATTTACGGAAGACAAGTTCTCCTTCAACTTTGTTTGCAGGTTTACGTTCTACTTGTAAGTCAACTGTAATAACACCATCTGTTAACCCACTGCCATTCACTCTTAATGTAAACATCCTGTAAGCATTTTCAAATTCAAAAGCAGAATCCCTGTAGTCAAACAATTCTTGCCTGTCTACCGTAATGCGACCGTTATTATCTATACTTAATCCGCTTTCACTTACAAGCCCGTCAATGGACCATGTCAAGGCTGGACCGTTATCAATAGCGTTATTGTCTTCATCATAATAAACTGCATACATTTGTTCATTCAAAATGTTCGGATCTGTTTCAATCATCTGTATAAGTTTTACATTCGGTGTATCAGTTCTATCAATAAATGATCCGTTTATTTCCACCCTGACAGCTGGTTTCGGTTCAGGACGTCCAAGAACCGTAATAGAATATGTTTTCGCGGATGTTTCACTGCCAACACGAACAGTTGCTAAAATGTTAAAGGTCTGATCATTTGCTGCTCTTTTAGGTGTTACAATAATTTGATTATTGTCATCGTCATCTTCTGTTTCCCATGTGGCAGGAAGCTGGCTAAGATTCCATTCTATTTCAGCCTGCGGATATTCAGGAATATACTTCTTCAATTTGAATTGGTTTACTATCTTATTTGGGCTTTCATTTGGAGCCAAACCAAGTTCCCTTGTACTAAGATAAGTGCTTGCAAGCCTTTCAGCCAAAACATTATCACTTTCATCTTCCTTAAGTACTCTTATATTAAATATTTTTACAATACCACTGTTTGCGTTTGCAATCACAGCCTTCAACTCAATATTAGCGTCGTTTTCAGTCGAAGGTCTTCTTGTAAAGGTTACATCTTCTCCATTTATTGTCAAAAATTCTGAATCATCAATCCAAGTCAAAGGAACTTCCTGTCCTTTATAAAGAACCTTAGTCTTTACTTTGAACGGGGAAACTATTGTATTTAAAGTTTCATTGCTGTTAATAACAATGAAGCTGTTATTCAGTATATTATCACGGATAAATTCATAATCCTCTGTCTTAAGCTCCCTGTCAGCAGGATCATCTTTTAATACCCTTATTTCAAAATTTCTTTGTCTGAATTCTGCTACTGAGTTTATTTCACTTCCTGCAACAGCAGTTAATCTTACATATTCATCGCTTACCTGTCCAGTATGGTTAATAACACCTGTGTCTGAAATCCTTCCAGGAACAGCAGACTTCCACGTAATCGGAACATTTACTCCATTCACTGAAACGCTGGAAGGCAGAGTAATATTGTTATATGCACCATTAATACCTTCCCCGCTTGCAAATACCAAATCCTGAACCTTTAACACCCTTATAGCCATTTGGTTCTTTTCCAAATCAGTAAATGTATTTGCAGCGTTTACAAGAATGTCAAAAGTCCTTGTAGCTGTACCGCCTACAGTAGCTGTAAGCCTTACTATCTTTGAACCTTCTGTTGCGGTAGGATATGTTACATGCCCATCTGTATCAATAACAGAAGTATTGTTTGAACCCCATGTAATTAAATTATTGTAGAGGATACCATTATCAATATAATTTGTCTTTAAAGACAATGTGTCTCCTACCGATAAACCAGTATAAAATTGGTTCTCGGTTATGCCAAGTATACGATAATCAAGTTCATTTGCTATTCTTGCATTTCTTTGTGCTTCCGTTTCTCCAGTTCCATCTGATGAAGATGACAAAACCTTTATACTGAATGTATTTACAGCATCCTTGTTAAGTTCTATACCGTTTAAATCAACAGGCAAATATGAACTTCTGCTGCTGTTTTCATACAAGGTAACATACGTATTATCATACGTTTCTCCATTTACAACGAAAGATACTTTCGGAGTAAGAACAATAGTTGTATCAGAAGACGGCAATGTTACAGAAGCATTTCCTCCTGATATAGATACTATGCCTGGTTTATCAGAAGTCCAGGAAATATCATATGTCCCATCATACAAATCTGTTCCGTTAATTTCATCAACTTCAACAGAAGTACTCAATACAAAATCGGATCTTATATTCTGAGCAGACGTATAATCCATATTTAAAGCATCTTTATATGTCAGCTCTCTTATAATTTTTCTCGCTTCCAATACTTTGGTATCTATCAGATCACCAATATAGTTATTCCTTAAAAGACCACTTTGATCATAATACTTGTTATATTTTCTTCCAGCTATTCCGTCTATGTCTTCAGGAATTTCACCATCATGCTTATTTCCGCTGAAATCAAAATATACAGGATCGTTTGAATAAGAAGGACTATAGAATGTTCCGTATTCATCAAAGTATTCATTTGCACTTACATATCTCTTTTTATTCCTTCCATAACCATCAAGTGTCATTGCCTTTCCCATATTGACAATGATATTGAAGGGTTCGCTTTTCTGGGAATTAACTTTTACTTTTCCTCCAAATGTTGACTGCTTCTCATTGCTTATAACTTTTGGCGCAGCAATAACAATCCCATCGGAACTTACAACACCAATGTCATAATCAGGGTTTGTCCAAACAACCTCATATTCAGGAGCAATAAGAGTAGTAAAGAATTCCCTGATTTTTCCAAACAATGTTACTTTTCTATCTATATATGCAGTATCACCAATATTTAACCTTAATGCATTTATACCAAGTTCCTTGGCAATTCTGTCTGCCTTAGCTTTATCGTTTGCATCAGGAACAGGGGTATTATTTCCTTCTTCAAGGACAGCTATGTCAAATGTCTTACTTGCCGTTGCTCCATCAACAGTAACAGTAGCAGTGATTTTTCCAACAGCATTTCCGCTTCCAGCTGCAGGTCTTGTTACTTTACCAGTAGCAGAATTAATTGCAGTGTTTGTAGTTGTCCAGTTAACATCGGCATCTTCAAAGTATGAAATAAGCTGTATGTCATTTTTTACACCCATCATAGTGTCGCCAAAAGACAACAGTATACCAATATTGTTCCCGTTCTGATCTACACCGACACCAATTGACGAAGCAATCCTGTCAGCTTTTTGTTGCGGAGTTTCATTAAATGTATTATAGCCAGCATTTTTTACGACAAGCTTAAATTCACGTCTGTTTTCATTGTTTGTTACAGTATAAATAGCTCCATCATCAATACCAATGATTCCATCACCATTAAGGTCATATTCCAATGTTTCAGGAACTACGACAGCAGTCAAAACAACTGTCTTATCCTGAGTTTGCCTCGTAACTACTCCAGTTTCAGAAATAACAGTAGGATCACTGCTTTGCCATGTAATATTAGCCACACGTTTAGCATTTGGATCACTTGGCAAATCAGCATTATTCCCAAAATACAATTTTCCATTATATGTGTAAGCAATAGATGGCAATTTCAAATTTTTAGTAACAGCAATCGATCTGTCAGTAACAGACATTCCAATATCTGAATACTTCATTTCCTTCGCATAGTTAGCTGCCATTTCATTGAACAGTTTTTGAGCTTCCGCAGTTCTTTCTTCTGGACTACTTGCAGTTTCTTTTATATTAATAGTAAATGTTTTTGAACTTTCACCAACTTTAACCTTTAATTCACTTGTTCCATCTTTTCCAGAAATTGACACAGTATTACCCTGAACTGGCTGACCATCCAATTCCCAAGAAAGTGAACTTCCGCCAAACGAAGGAGAAACATGGAAGCTGTTCTGAACAGATGTAGTATTGATATCCCCAAGCTGTGCCAAACCTATACCGCTTATAACTCTTTCATTCTTATCAGCTTCTGCTTCTTCTTTCTGCTTTACAACAAAAGTAAAATCATGTGAATAGGTTGTTCCAGTATCATTATTTGAAGCAGTAAGAACAACAACAACTTTATTTCCTTCACCAAATTTAGGTCTTTTTACTGTTACTTCTCCAGTTGAAGGATTTACAACCAGAGCTGTATCGTTTGAACTCCATGTAATGGTTTTCCCTTCTATAGTTACAGGGACATAGAAGTTATCTGTGATATCGCTCGGATCTATAACTGTTGTTTTATCAGAATAAGTAAAATAGTTTACATCAATGTTTTCAATTATTCTTTTTATCGTAACGTCATCAGATTCTGGTTCTTTTAAAACTCTTATATAAAACTTCATTGTTTCTCCAGAAGGAATAGACGCTGTAAGATAAACATCAGCGTCAGGCTGTAGGTTTGAAGGTCTTGTAACCTTCGCAACTTTTTCTGAAATTACAATTGCAGGGTTAGAACCATCAACTGTCCATGTAATATCTGTTCCATTCTTGTCAAGTGGAAGATTAAAGTTACTCATGACATTCATATAATCTTCGCCAGAAGCAAACGAAATATCATCATATGTCAGGCTGTACAAATCATCAACAGCTTTATCAGCAGCACTTTTAGGCTGCTTAATTACTTTAAGCCTGAAATATCTTGAAGGTCCAGATATCCCATCTATTGTAGCCGTAAGGTCTACATATTTATCACCTTCACTGAAAGACGGTCTGTTAACAACAACTTCCCCTGTTCCAGATGTAACACTAAGAACAGAAGAATTTGAAGATTCCCAAATAATATTATAAGTAATGCTTTCCTGTGACCCATCGGATTTATATACAGTTTCAGTCTTGGACTGAATAGGCGTAAAATTAGTTTTTACATTATTCGGGTCTTCACTAGGAGCAAGTCTAAGATCACTAACGGATAAGTTGTCCAAAATCCTTGTTGCAGCTTCTACTTCACTCTCTTCTGTTCCTTTTACGGTAAGATAAAAATGTTTAATCGCAAAATCATCAGGAGATGCCCCCTGAATACGTACAAAAGCAGTCAATCTTACATTAATATCCTTATTCTGTCTTGTTACCTTTCCAGTAATGGCAGATATAATAGAATTATCAGTGGACTGCCAGTCAATTGTATAGTCGTATCCATAAAGTTTACCTGATTTCTGCAAATTAAGTGAATGAGTGACAGCAGAAGGAATATCCCCTTCCTGTAATCCAAGAACAGAAATAGTCAATCCAGCAGCAACTTGCTCTGCCCTCATCTTATTTGTAAGAACCTGCTTGGAACCAATAATAAGATAAGGCTTAACATTATGGTTCAGAATGTTATAACCATAAGTGTTATTAAATGAAGTACCATCCAATGTTTCACCACTTATTGAACCAGCAACTTTACCAGTATAGTCTGTTATATTAGCGAGTGTGAATGTAGCGCTTTGATCTTGGTCTATATTAAAATACCCTTTCTGGTTCAAAACGGATGAATATACGCTCTGCTGTTTCCATAAATCTTCAGCAGGTGAATACATGAATTTTTTAATGGTAGCATTGTTTTCAAGAACCACCAGTTTATTTTCGTCATATATATACCAAATTGGTGCTGAACTCTTATATACGTAATAATTGTTTCCACTTTTTACAATAACCATGTATGGCGCAGATTCGTCCTGCTCAATTGGACCATATAACCCGCTATCCATACCACCAGCAAATACATTCATGGGAAACAAGCTTAATAATATGGATATTGCAAATATCAGAGATACCGTCTTCACGAATCTTTTTTTCATTTGAAAACCCCCTTTACGTCATTAATGTTGCTAAAAAATTATATAATCTACCATATTTAAAAACAAACAAAAATTGTCTTATAAATAAAATTATATAATCTACCATATTTAAAAACAAACAAAAATTGTCTTATAAATATTAGAAAAAAATTATGAAACCTGTTTCTCTTCATTCCCTTCCTTAGTTCTTCTTTTTTTTATGATTTCATCTATTTCAGAATTATTCAATGTTTCCTTCTTCAAAAGTTCCTCAGCTATTTCAATTAAAATATCTTCATTTGCTTTTAAAAGATTAACTGTTTCATCGTATAATGATTTTGACAGTTTCGAAGCTTCATCCAAAATGTTTTCATTGCTTGCAACACTTAAAACACCTGTGCCTTTAGCAAATTCATTAAGATTTATCATCCCGAATTTTTCAGACATCCCATAAGTTGTAATATACTGTTTTATAAGATTTGTCGCCTGTTGAATGTCGTTGGAAGCTCCTGTCGTTATTTCATCTTCGTTTTTAAGTAATAAGAATTCACCAACCCTTCCAGCATACATAATTTGTATAAGCTTTCTTAAATACTTTTTGCTGACAAGTGATGTCTCTTTTGGGGTCCTGAAAGTAACTCCACCAGCGCCAGATGTTGAAGCTATTATTGTTACCTTGGGAACTTCTTCGTCTGTTAGAAGTTTTGTTGCCAAAGCATGACCAGCTTCATGATATGCAGCTATTCTAAGCTCGTTTTTATCCCTTGAATGACTTTCTTTCTTATCACCTTTCATAATAATTCTCCAAAATGCAGTATCTATATCATTCATATCTATGCATTTTTTCTTTTCATTAACAGCAATAAACGCAGCTTCATTCAGCAATGCCTCCAAAGCAGCGCCACTGAAACCAACAGTCATTACTGCAATGTCTTCAAGTTTGACACTTGCGTCAAATTTTTTGTTTTTTGCATGAACTTTTAATATTGCCAATCTATCTTCACGTTCAGGCAATGGAACAGCGATATGTTTATCAAATCGTCCTGGTCTGATTAAAGCATGATCCAAATCTTCAATCCTGTTTGTTGCAGCAATTGTAACAATCCCTTCTGTCCCATTAAAACCATCAAGCTCGTTTAATAATGCATTAATGGTTTGATCCCTTTCAGAATTGTTAGTTGTACCCCTTTCAGTTCCTACAGCGTCAATTTCATCTATAAAAACAATACATGGCGCTTTTTTTCTAGCTTTATTATATAAGTCCCTTACTCTTTTTGCGCCTAAACCAACAAACATTTCAACAAAATCAGAACCACTGACACTGAAGAATGGAACCCCAGCTGTCCCAGCAATAGCTTTCGCTGTAAGTGTTTTACCAGTTCCAGGAGGTCCATAAAGAACAATTCCTCTTGGCATCCTGGCACCCATTTCTGTATATTCTTTTGGATTTTTAAGATAATTTATAATAAATTGCATATCTTTCTTCAATTCTTTACAGCCTGCTATATCATCAAAAGTAACATTTGGAATGTTATCTGTTATTTCTTCATTTCTTTGCGCTGGAATAGTCCTCTTGAAAAGCCATATTCCAAATGCAAAAAACAATATAAATCTGATACTGTTAAAAATTTCAGTTACTAATGCGTTTTGGCTTGTTGATTCCACTTCAGTAACACTTATTCCTTTTTTCAAAAGAAATTCTTTAAAATCTGCTGTTTTTGGATTTTGGGTATAATAATACTTGTCTTCATTATCCTGGAAGCTGAATACAGGTTTTTTCAAATCAAGCGCAACAGCTTTTACTTTACCTTCATCAACCATTTCTAAAAATTCAACATATGAAACTTCTTGCGGAACTTCCTGTTGCTTAATATTCGCAGAATATGAATTTAAATATAACCCAAAAATAAAACATGCTATAAAAGTCAAAATAATAAATCTGTTATTTTTGTTAAGCTTGCTTATAAATTCCTTTATTTTTTTCCACATGCTGATTTATACCCCCTTGCTACATATACTTTTATATGCAAAAACATTCATCCCCCACCTGTAGAGGTGGAGGTCTTCTGTTTTAAATTTTATATAAAAACATCTATGTAAAAAATATATATTTCATTTCTTAAGTTTCAACTATAACATATTATAGTAAAATGGCGTAGCAACAGCAACTTTTCAATGTATTATCAAGTTCAACAAAAAAAATAAAATAAAAAAAACATAACTTCCTTCGTAAATAGGACGGAAGTTATGTTTCTTCCCACAATTTCTTCGCCTCCATTTTTGACCTCTGTCTGTTATAATCCTTTACGGATTTATGAGCTCCCCCACGTGGAGTCTTTACCATTGTGCGGATGCTTCGCATCACTTCAAAGGTATCTATCTTCCCGACATGAATTTTTTTCTTCTTTGCCATATTCTTTCCCTCCACCTTTATATTCATTTAAATTATATTAAAATAAGGATTTTAATATTCATTGATATTTAAAAAAAATAAAACACCTGCATTTGCAAGTGTTTCATCCATCAATAATTAAATAAGCAATAATAATAAAAAATTTCAACTTATTAACTGTTTGATTACTTCATCTATTGTTTCAACTTCTATAACCTTTATTTTTTCCAACTTTAAATCAAATACATTGTTTTTCGGAATAAAAACTTTTTCAAAACCCATTCTTTCTAAATCCTTAAGTCGGCTTTCAATATTCGGAATTCTTTTTATTTCCCCTGTCAACCCTACTTCACCCAAAAAAACAGTTTTCCCATCAACGGAAATATTCTTCATGCTTGAATAAATACTTACAACAACACCCAAACCAACAGCTGTGTCTTTTACCTTAAGCCCGCCACCTACCTGCAGATATACATCATGTTTTTTCATATTCAACTTTAATCTTTTATCAATAACAGCGATAAGAATCTGTACAAAATCCTTGTTTAATCCTCCGCAAATCCTTGTAGGAAAAGAAAACGCATTTGATTCTGTTAAAGATTCTATTTCAACGGCAATATTCCTACTCCCTTCACGAATCATCGTTATTACGCTTCCTGTTACTGGATGATCTCTTTCAGTAATAAAATATTTGCTTGGATTATCAATTTCTTTAATCCCTTCATCTGTCATTTCAAACAAACCGATTTCTTCTATATTTCCAAACCTGTTTTTACTTGCCCTTAAAACACGAAGAGTACTTCCTTCTTCAGCTTCAAGATTAAAAACAGCATCAACCATATGTTCAAGTTCCCTCGTTCCCCTTAATTCATCATCTTTTGTCATTTGCCCAACAAAAAACATTACAATTGGTTCTTCCGTTTCCTTAGCTTTCTTCAGAAGCGTTGAAGTACAAAGTATAATTTGTTTATCACCACCTGGAACATTTTCTATATCAGGTGAATAAATCATTTGAATTGAATCTATAATCACAAACTTTGGTTTAATGGAATCGATATCTTTAAGTATATGGTTTAAATTACATTCTGCCTTTATATATAAGTTTTCAGATATTTTCCCTTTTAAAATCCTATCAGCCCTTAACTTTATCTGGGATTCACTTTCTTCGCCGCTTATATATAATGCATTTAATCCCTGTTCAGCAAATTTGTTTGCAATATCAAGCAATAATGTCGATTTTCCTGTTCCTGGAGGGGCTGTTATTATATTTACACTGTCAATTACAACTCCTCCCCCCATAACCCTGTCAAATTCTTTAATTCCAGACTCATATCTCTTTAATGCATTTACCTTTACTTCCTTCAGTTTTACAGGAAGACTAGTGCTAGTCATTTTTGATGCAGTATACGCGCTTTTAACTTCTTTTAATGTATCAAATGACCCGCAATGTGGACATCTTCCTATAACATAAAAGAAACTGCTATATTTTAAAGTTTTATAACCACATTCCGAACATATAAAATTCCTTTTTATTTCAGGCATCCTTATCACCTTCCTTTAACTTACTGAAAAATTTCAAATCCCTGTAATATGACAAAAACATATATATGCATGGGAGAAGGTATATCACCGCAATATTATATGGAGTAGCAACCGTTACTGCAAAATCATATACTTCATAATAATCAGCAAAAGCAATAAGATATAAAGCTATAATTTGTGCTCCAAGTTCATGAATTCCTATTATAAAAATGCCGCCAGCAAAAAACAGGACAGCTATAAAAATTCCCTTTAAAACATCATTCTTGTGATTTATCATATATGGGAAAAATAATATAGCTAAAAACGATATCACTATAAAAGCTACAAAAATAGGCACTGAAACAGCCTTACTTGAAATCCCTAAGCTTGAAAAAAGGCTTGCCCTGAACATATATTCATATACATTAAAAGAAATACATAACGAATAAATGGCGTACAACAATATAACAAACAAACCTGAATGTTCAAATATATAATTTTTAAGATATTCCTTAATTTCTGGATTTTTTCTTTTTTCCAAAATTGAATTTAAGTTTATTTTATTAATATCAATACTTTTAAGAAGCTGCCTGTATTTTATTAAAGTACTTATTACTATGCATACAATCGCCCAAATTTTCATAGCTTTTATAAAAGTGGAATACCAGAACCCATAAGGATTAATTTCTGTAAAAAATGGGAAAAATACTGCAAAACAAAAAATCCCCCAGAATATATAAAATGCAAAAGTATTTTTTATAGTGGTAAAAAAATCATTTTTTATCACAAAAAACACCCCCCAAAATACAAAAAACATGCATCATCTATAATTATATAATTATTTCTCGCGTTTGGCAATAAAAAAAACAATCCATTACATAGCTATAAATAAAAAAAATAGAAGAACAAAATTGTTCTTCTACTTCACCTTTTTTATTGTGAAGCCTCCCCCACTTAACCTTGCGGTTTGAAGTGGGGGCTTCTTGTTTCAGCCATCGTGCCTGAAAACAGGTCTTATACGATGTCCACAAGCGTAACTTCGGGGGCTTCCCTCCCTACGATAAATCATAAAACCCCTTGTTATTTTCATCAAAAAAAGGATTTTCTTCTTCATCAACTTTCTGAACAATATACTGAACCCTTCCTACAAAAGTAGCAAATCCCATTTTGGGAAAACGGGGATCAGTTTTGTCCAAAATTACTTGAACCTTTGCACCGTTTTCGTAATAATCTCCTTTACTATAAACCCTTACTATTCTTCCTTTTACCAATTTACTCGGATCCCTTGTCCCTTGGTTCTCTTTTTCGATGATAAGAACCAAATCACCTTTTTTAAGCCTACTTGGGTATTTTGCATCTTCGCTTCTGTTCTTAAAATGATTTATCGGCAAAAATACCACCTCTTTCATTATCTTTTGCATATTTTATTTTTTTACATAATTTTTAAATAAAAAAGATGCGAAAAGCATCTTTTTTATTATTTTTATTCAGCTTTTTCTTCAGTCTTTTCCTCTGGAAGCTTTGCTGCAATGCCCCTTGCTCCAATAACACCCAAAGCAGCGCAAATGAATGCGATAAGTATCGTAAGAAATTTTCCACTTAAGCAGGTTACAACAAAGCTTACTACAAACAGGATTTGCAGAAGAAGCATCCCCTTTGAAAGACTTTTTGTGAATGCGTCACTGATTGAAGTCAGAGTGGAATTTGCAATGCTTTTGCTTTTGGCAGCAAGTTTATTGACATCAATACTCTTTTTTGCCGCAGGAGCGGACTGATTCTGAGCTGGTTGTTCCTGAGTGGTTTCAGCAGCTTTTACTTTTTCAGACATAAGGCATCCTCCTTTTTTAATTAGATTTTTGAATAGAACCATTTAATCTTATTGATGTATTTTTCAAAATATAATACAAAAGTGTTTTATAAGCATTTATATCTTGTATAAAACGACGGGATAATCACAAAATACGTCAGATATAATATTCTGCACAGTATCCCAGTCGCCATTTGCAATGCCACATCCGATTCTATATGGAATAGCAATAGATAAGCGATTTTTTACTGCGAATTCCTTTAAACTTAAGAAAGATTTTCTTAAAGCATCATAATCGGTATATACTTTCTTTCCAAAACTGAATCCAACAGGCTTCAATTGCCCAAATAAATTCGCAATATACCTTCCATCATTTCCTTTCAATATCAAACAATCGCCTAATAAATCATTTTTCTTTTTGCTTTTGCAGTGTCTAATATATTCAATATTAACTTCTGGATATTTCTTTTTAATAACATAGGCAATCCCTGCACCCATTTTTCCGTAACAATTTACCTGATGGCAGATTATATCCTGTACAGACTTGAATATATCCCTTTCAATGACATAAAGCCCATTCTGATTCAGAAATGATATAAAATCAGCACATTCTTCAAGAACAGCTTCTTTACCTTTCTTCATAATATCTCTGATTACATCAGCGCTTTTATCTCCGACGAAATCATCGAATTCGGAAGCAAAATCAAGAAGATCAGGGTTTTGCTCGAAATATTCAAGCCAAAGAAACTTATAAAACAAAGTAAGATATTCATTGGGATATTTTTTACCGTTAAAAACAAAATAAAATTCATTTTGTGAATATTCAAAACAGTTTTTTATTGTATCAGTTCCAGTTCCTGTATTAACTTTCGCAAAAGCATCACAAAACCGTTTATCACCATTCATATCACACCGCAGAAGTTTCATAACATCGCCTCTTTCATTATATAATTTTTTACATATATTTCTAATATAGAATATTTTATATATTTAAACAAATCAAAAATGACGGAGAGGGATTGACATTCTGCAGAGGATATGAAACTTTATGTATATAAACCACGAAAAAGAAATATAAAAGATGTGGGAAAATATCAGTATTATTTCAGGAATAATAAATTAATAAAAGCTCCAAGCAACATGCCAAAAGTAAAAGCCAATTGCATGCCAGAAAAGAAAAAATTATCAAGTTTTTCAACAAAAGTATCCAAATATGCAATCATCCCCATATCACCCTTCTTTCTTTTGATTTTATAAAAAAACATTCCCTTCTAATTATAATTATATAATTATATATACCTAAAAACAAGACTTTTATACATAAGTTTTCCCGTTATATAAAAAATATAAACAAAAAAGCTGGATTAAAAACACTTAATCCAGCCAAAAATTATCGTTATTTTTCTGATGACTGTTCTTTGTCTTTTTGTTCTTTTGCCCTTAAAATATTTTCAATATAACCGCTGTCTTCGACACTCTTTATCATTCCAGCAGCTTTTAATTCATCAAGGGTTTGCAACGGGATCGTCCCATTAACAATTTGTTCAACCTGGTAATTAAAATCACTTGTTTGAACGTAGTAATTCAATTCAAGGAAATTAAAGAATTTATCCATTGTTTGCCCTATTTCATTATCTTTATTTTTTTCAGCGAATTTTTTATATCTTTCTTTCATTTCTTCCTTTAATTCGCTATTTTCATTCCAAATTTCAGTATTGTTCATCAGCCCAAGATAAAAACCAAACTGTTTGTTGAAAACATTATATGCTTTTTCAAATTCTCTGGATGTCCTGTTATTTTTCAAAAAGTCATAAAGCATCGTTATAATTTCTTCAACTTTGTCATAATCGGTTGCGTTATTATTAACTACTTTCATGGTTTCAATTTCACTCATCATTGTATAAAAATTACGAACATCATCTGACACATTTTTTCCGAATAAATCCAACACTTTCTGATAGTCAATAAGTACAACCGCTTCATTATTTATATATTTGACCGTCATATAATGCCTTTTTATTTCACTTATTGTTGTCTTTAATATACTGTCATTTGTTTTTACATCTTTAAAATCCGTATTGCTAAATACATTATTGTATTGCCTTATAATAGTTTGAAAATTATATTTCTTTGTAACAAGATAGTTCATAAAAATATCAAATTTTTCATTGTATCCATTTTGCATAAAATTCTGATTATCAACCTTCATTATTTCCTCAATTGTATCAATATTTATCTTTTCCGTATCTTCAATAGCCTGCCATAAAAACATATTATAATCTTCTTCGGAAAGATCTTTTAAATAGCTATATTTTGAAGACGTTCCGCATGCAGATAACATGGATAACATAACTATAAAGCAAAATATTATTGCCACATTTTTTTTCATAACATCCCTCCCTGTTTTTTTACATTATACCAGATATAAATAACCTTATCAATGAAAAAAAGATCAGATAGCAACTGATCTTTTTTATTCAAAAATATTTAGTCATCCTTTTGTCATTATTATTAAAAAAACTATCAAAAAAACATTGAAGATAAATCCATATATAATACCTGAGAACTTTCTTTTTTCACCTGAAAACAAAAGCATTCCAATTAATGAACCGACTGGGCAGAAAAAGTGAAGTAAATTTTGTTTTTTGTCAGAAAGCCCTTGATCCCTGCTGCTAAGATAAGCCAAAAATGACATAACATTCAACATTACGAAAAAAATTACATAATACATATATTTTACCTCCTTAATTGCCAAAATTTCTTATTTACTTTATTATAAATTGCTGATATGGCTTTTATGATTTTTTTTGTTTGAATAAAAAAATAATATTATTCCTTGAAAATATTATATAATTATATCAAAAGGGTAACTGTAAGGAATTTGTGAAAGGAGATTTAATCTATATGTATAGGAATATAGAATCAAGGTTTCTTCCAAAAAGCATAAGAAAGCAAATTGATCCAGATTTCAGAAAAGAAGAGCAGCAAAAGGAAATCAACAACAGGATAAATCAATTGATTATTAAATTGTCATTTTCTGTTTTTTCAAAGTTTGACAATGAAGATTTAACGAAAATAAGAAAGAAATTGGCGGGATATCAATATATAAATATTGCCGAGAAAAGGGAAACAGTTGAAGAAATTTTTAACTGTGTAAAGAAAGCCATTCAAATACTAAAAGATATCGACAATAACAAAACAAAATATTACATCCATTCAGCCTTCAATATATACCGTGGATACTTCCCGCAATATGCACAGGAACTCATGAAAAGAACCCGTATTTAACGGGTTCTTCTTATTATTATTATTATTATTATTCACTTAATTTTATCCCCATATGGCAATGATTTTGTATAATCTTTCATAAATTTTATGCCGCAATCTTTCAATATATTCTTTAATATATTCGAAATCAGGAATATACCCATTATCAGAATATTTTTTTTCTGGATCAATTACAGGATTATTATTTTCATCTTTACATACTGGAAGTTTAATGATCATTTTTTCTACTTCTTTACTGTAAAGCGCACGACCATATGAAAACTTATAGCGTTCCTTATTTATCAATGTGCATATGAATGAACCTCTCCCACCTATAGAGGTGGGAGTTTCTTGTGTTTCATCCTAAGCTGTTAACTTAGGCAATGCTTAACACAAGTGGGTTGGCCACGAACCCTCTATCCCTTAGCTTAAATGCATCA
>Ga0116168_1001054_pt1 | contig 22744 bp, 12 predicted proteins | sample AD_UKC129_MetaG_FD_89795 | JGI IMG/M metagenome (GOLD analysis project Ga0116168, IMG submission 89795) | Active sludge microbial communities of municipal wastewater-treating anaerobic digesters from Canada - AD_UKC129_MetaG | ecosystem: Engineered > Bioreactor > Anaerobic > Digestate | place...
CTCAACTCCTTGAATGGCAACAACCCATCTCAATCTGGGAAAAGGTCCTTCGAAAATACAAACATTGAGTATCGGCGCCGGTGGTTACGGCGTTTGCGGTAAAATGCGCTCGCTCTGATGGACTTTAGAACACACGTGATATGAGCTATGATTGTCGAGAAGATAGACTTTGCCGGTCATATTCAGGTATTTGAAGGGGCGTCCAATGGACAGGCGACCGCGGTCCAGCACGCTTCGCGTCTTTTTTGCCAGGACTTGATGTAAGGGATTTTGGTAATGGTTCAGGTTACCGTCGATCAGGTTTTCGAAGCCGGGGTGGTCGGTGCGGGTGGTGCCGGCTTTCCGACATATGTCAAATTATCAGGTCGCGCCGATACTGTTTTGATTAACGCGGCAGAATGTGAACCACTTTTACATAAGGACAAGGAGATCCTGCGTCATTTTGACGACGATGTCTTGGCTGGTTTGCGAATCGCCATGGAGTTAGTGGGGGCATCGCGAGGCGTCATTGGGATTAAGGGCAAGTACGCCGATGTCATCGAGCAGCTCCGGCCGAAGCTGTCCCCGGATATGGAAATCGTGCCCCTACCTGATGCATATCCTTCCGGCGATGAGTTTATCTTGGTCTATGAGGCCCTAGGTCGGGTGATTCCCCCGGGTGGTATCCCCCTTCACGTCGGGGCCGTGGTTATCAATGTGGAGACGGCTCGGAACGTGGCAATGGCTAGTCGTCAGCCTGTGGTGGAAAAATTCCTGACGATCGCTGGGGCCGTCCAAGAACCTGTGACGGTCCGTGTACCTATTGGCGTGACCTTGGCGGAGTGCGTTGAGCTTGCCGGAGGTCCGACCGTCTCCAACCCGCAGTATATGGTGGGCGGCGTGATGATGGGTTACCTAGAACAAAATCACCACGCGTTGGTAGATAAAACCACCGGCGGCGTGATCGTGCTGCCGGAAGATCACGTGGTGATACGGCGAAGGCAACAGGATTGGAAACAGATTTCGCGGATTGGCCGGGCCGCCTGTGATCAGTGCAGTTTCTGTACGGAATTATGTCCGCGATGGCTCTTGGGTCATCCCATTGAGCCACATCGTGCGATGAGAAGCCTCGGATTTAATCTGGTTGGCGAAGCCAATGTGCAAGGGACGGTGTTCTGCTGTGAGTGCAATCTTTGTAGCCTATATTCTTGTCCGGAAGACCTTGATCCCAAGAATGTTTGTGTCCAAAACAAGCGCCGCATCCTCGCCGAAAAACGCCGCTGGGAGAATCCTCCCTTTCTTCCAGAGCGCGCTGAACGCCTCCTAAAAAATCGCAGGGCCCCGACCAAGCGATTGATGAAAAAGCTCGGGCTTACGTTGTTCCCAAATGTGGGTTACCTGGTAGAAAGGACCGTTACCCCGAAGATGGTCGGCATCAAGCTTAAACAACACGTGGGCGTGCCGTGCGAGCCGGTTGTAAGGGTGGGAGACAAGGTCGTTCGCGGTCAGGTGGTGGGAATGCCCCCAGAGACCGACGGTAAACGGGCGCTTGGTGCACCCGTCCATGCATCGATTGATGGTGTGGTGACACGAATTCAGGATGGTGTGGTGTGGATCGAGCGACAGGCCTCGTGAGTGAGCGTTAACTAGCGGATTCTGGTTTCGCAGGAAGTCATTAACTCAATCTAGGTGGTGCTTATGGTTAATGTGGTTTCCAACAATCGAGCGATCGCGGCAGTTGAGCTGTCCAGTGTAGGCGTCGGCTACGAGGTGGAAGATGCCATGCTCAAATCGGCGTCCGTTCAGCTCCTCATTGCGCGAACGATCTGCTCGGGAAAATACCTCATCATCGTTGGTGGGTTAGTAAGCGACGTTCAGGCGGCTTTACAGGCGGGCTTGGAAGCAGCTAGGGATTCGGTCATTGACCAACTGCTCATCCCGAATGTCCATGAGTCCGTGTTCCCGGCCCTTGGGCAGTCTGTGGTGCTTGATCAAGGCCATACGGGGGCACTCGGTGTGATTGAAACATTTAGTGGAACTGCGGCCCTGGCGGCGGCCGATGCGGCGGCAAAAGCTGCACGGGTAACCCTCTTCCGAATCCATGTGGCAATGGCCTTGGGCGGCAAAGGGTTGGTGCTCATGACAGGGTCGGTCGCCGACGTTCGGGCGGGTGTCAATGCCGGGGCGGCCGAGGCGCGAGAGCGAGGGCTACTTGTTTCTGAAGTGGTTATCCCACGACCGGCACCCGAACTTTTTGCAGATTACCTATAGGGTTTATTCCTGTACCAAAAGCGGTCGGATTCCGTGGCTTACTCTGGCATAACGAACGGAGGCTATGGGCGATCGGTTGTTAACACTCAGATTGAACCCGCGGGACCTATCGCCTTTGGCGCAAGCTGGTTACGACAAGTGAAAAGCAGCTCGCGTAGAATATGCTTGGATGCCCTGTGCGCGCTGGTAGGATGCGTTGTGCGTCATGTCAAACAATTTTGAAACTCAACATGTCCCCGTGCTGCCCAACGAGGTCCTCCAGTGGCTGTCTCCTCAGCCGGGGCAGATTATCGTCGACGGCACTTTGGGCGGAGGTGGACACACGCGGCTGTTAGCCGAGCGGATTCTCCCCGGTGGTTTGGTCATTGCACTTGACCGAGACCCCACTGCGGTGGAGCGATGTCGGCAAACCTTGGCCGGCTTGCCCGTTCGCATAATCCACGCGGATTTTCGTGACTTGCCCGAGGTTCTCCAAGAGTTGGATATCGAATATGTGGATGGCATTCTCCTCGACCTTGGCATGTCTAGCGACCAGCTAATGGATACCTCTCGCGGGTTCAGTTTCCATGCCGATGGCCCGCTCGACTTACGATTTGATCCATCTCGGGGAGAACCGGCCTGGGCACTGCTTAAGCACCTTAGCGAACGGTCGCTCGCCGATTTGATTTACCGATATGGCGAGGAACGCTTTTCACGGAGAATTGCGGCGGCCGTGGTCAGGGAACGCCGTACCGGCGGGATCAAGACGGCTCGCGAATTGGCAGAGCTTATTTCGCGCGTGGTGCCGCGGAGCCGCTCAGGGGGTATCCATCCGGCAACCAGGACGTTCCAGGCCCTCCGTATCGCTGTCAACGATGAACTAGGGGCCCTGAAGACAGCACTTGAACGGTACCCGGAGGTGTTACGACCCGGGGGACGCTTGGTGGTCATTAGTTTCCATTCGCTGGAAGATCGTCTCGTCAAAGAGGCCTTCTTACGTGATCCTCGTTACACCGCTCTGACGAAGAAACCGATTACCCCCACAGAAAGTGAAATCGCCGCTAATCCCCGCGCGCGAAGCGCAAAACTGCGAGCGGCACGCCGGACCTAGCGCGGTTCCCCGGGGGCCCAACCGCAGCGCGGAGTTCTATAATCAACGGCTATCTTGTAGAATTCTTTTGCAGGTGATGCAGCCTGTTCCGGGTGGATTGTGGGGGGAGTGGGCTGCCATCAGGGGGGAGCGCTTTGAACTGCGAGGTGAGACGTGAGTGAATTGACGGCATCAGTTGCCCAACTGATTGAGTGTTTAACGCGACTTCCCGGTATCGGACGAAAGTCGGCCGAAAGAATTGCCTATCACCTGCTGCGGGTCTCTAAGGAAGAGGCTTTCGCTCTCGCGGACGCGATTCGCGCCGTCAAGGAAAATGTGCATCATTGTAAGATTTGCTTCAACCTCTCCGAACAAGAGACCTGTCACATTTGTCGCGATGCGACAAGGGATCAGACTCTACTTTGCGTCGTGGAGCAGCCCCAAGATCTGATGGCCATTGAGCAAACAGGGGCTTACCATGGTCTTTACCATGTGCTCCTGGGGCGACTCGCACCACTCGACGGCGTCGGCCCCGAACAACTAACCATCCGGGAGTTGGTCGAGAGGGTCCGAAATGGTACATTTCGAGAGGTAATCATGGCGACGAACCCCACAGTGGAGGGAGACGGGACAGCCCTGTTTATTTCTAACCAACTTGCCGACACCGGTGTAAAACTGACGCGTTTGGCGAGAGGAATCACCCCCGGTAGCGTTATTCAATTTGCGAACAAGGAAATTTTGACGGATGCCTTGACGGGCAGACAGGTTCTTTGACGAAATGGAAATGGCAAAAAACTGACGAGGTCGTTGCCACTTTTGGTTTTTGTGCTGCGGAGGTGGTAGATTTCAACTGAAGGATGCATGCGTCTGATCTGGGAGAAACCGGATTGGACCGTACTATGGCCGAGTTTCCACTGCGTGTGAGGTCACAGTTATGCGGATGTCATTAGGACACGAACTTCGACAGGTTCAGAAGCAAGTTCAAAAGCAGATCCTGTCGCCGCGAATGATTCAGTCGATGGAGATCCTCCAGCTACCACTTCATGATCTCGAACAGCGCGTTGAGCAAGAGGTTATCGAAAACCCAGCTTTGGAAATGGTGGAAATCGGCGACGACGAAGGCACCGAGGACGAGCCGCTAGAGATGACGGACACCGCCCTGGACGAACCGGTGGAGGAGACCTCGGAAGCGGTAGACGGTGAACTGGAGGACGCGCCAGTAACTCGTGACGAGGATGAAGCGGAAGAGCCGACCACGGGCGGCGGTGACTTGGAACGGGAGTTCGTGGTTGACGAGAACAACTCGGCAGAAGAATTTAGCCGGCTCGTCGAGATGGAACGGGAGATCCCTGAGATTTTTGAGGAGGAAAACTCCCGGCCGTCGCGCAATCGTATCGAAGAGGTCTCGGAGCGCCATCACGACCTGATCGCCAATATTCCCGACCATACCGAAACACTGCATGACCATTTGGTGAATCAATTGTCCTGGTATGACTTGGATCCCGCCACGCGGGCGATGGCAGAGCGCATTATTTCCAATCTCGATGAAAATGGGTATTTGCTGACCAGCCTCGAAGACCTATTGGGTCCGTTTAACAGCGAGGAGGACAGAGAGCGGGCGGAGAAGGCCCTCTCTGTCGTCCAAAAGATGGACCCGCCGGGTGTGGGCGCGAGAAACCTCCGTGAGTGTCTTCTGCTGCAACTCGATCCCGAAAGCCCTTATTATCATGAGCTGAAGCTCATGATCAGCGAGTACCTTGAGGATTTAGAACACAATCGGATTCCGCAAATTGCCAAGAAGTCGAAACTCTCTCTTGAGACAATTCACGCCGCGCTTCAAGAGTTACGCCGACTCAACCCCCGCCCAGGTGCCCAGTTCCGCAATGAGCCCAACATGGCGGTTACTCCTGATGTGTACGTGGAAGAAACCGAAGACGGACGATTTATCGCGCGGGTGGTATCCGGCAGAATACCCCGGTTGCAACTTAATCGGACACTTTTGGAAAGCCTGAATCGGGGTAACCTCTCCAAGGAAGAAAGAGAATATATCAAGGCGAAAATCGACCGGGCTAAGTGGATCTTGGATGGTATCCAACAAAGGAAAAGGACCCTGCAACGCGTGGCCCAGGCCATTGTGGACCATCAGTACCGATTTTTGAAGGAAGGGCCCGAATCAATCGAACCCCTAAAAATGCAGCAGATTGCCGACAAGTTGGGAATCCACGTCACCACGGTCAGTCGTGCCGTGGACGACAAATGGATCCAGACCCCGCAAGGTATCTTCCCCTTACGGAGATTCTTCTGTGGCGGGACGGCCAGTTCGGAGGGCGAAGAAGTTGCCTGGGATGTGGTCCGCTTAAAAGTGAAAGAGCTGATCGAGCACGAAGATAAAACCAAGCCGCTCAGTGACGAAGAAATCGTGAGAGAATTGGCAAGGCAGGGGATTCAGGTCAAGCGGCGAACGGTCACAAAGTACCGAGAAGAGATGGGGATTCCCAGCTCACGCGAAAGACGTGATTGGCTCGCCATTGAGCGGCAGAAACGCGAAAAGAGCTGAATGTCACGGGCAAGCCCTCCTGCCGGAAGAGATGGACGGGGCTGTGGCCACGTTCTTTCTCTGGCTCGCGAAAATCCGTCGTAGTGCGTCCGTTGGGAGTTGCCAACCGCCGCGTATCGTGTTCTATAATACACGATTCGGATTCATGCCCTGGGTTAAGGAATGCCAAGTTCGTCTCGGCCACTAAGCGTCACGGGAAGAAAGAAGAAATTGGAGCGACATCGATGGATAATGTCTCACGTCAGTTCCTCACACAGATTCTCGGAAATCCAAGTCCTTCAGGCTATGAACAACCTGTTCAAGAAGTCATTCGAACATATGCCAGGGAGTACGCTGACGAAGTCAGAACGGATTTGCACGGAAACGTAATTGCCGTCCGGAATCCCAAAGCCCCTTTTCGAGTCCTTTTGGCTGGGCATTGTGATCAGATTGGGCTGATCGTTCAATACATCGACGATGATGGCTACATCTATTTCCAGTCCATCGGTGGTTGGGACGCGACCGTGTTAATTGGCCAGCGGGTGACGATTTGGACGAAAACTGGCCCCATTCCCGGTATCATCGGTCGAAAACCGATTCATTTGTTGTCGGAAGAAGAGCGGAAGTCGGTACCCAAACTGAAAGACCTGTGGATTGACATTGGCGCCGCCAATAAGGCAGAGACAACGCAAAGAGTCCGTATTGGTGATCCGATCACCATTGAGTTGGCGGAAAGGGAACTCCTAAATAATCGGATCGTGGCGTCGGGCCTCGACGACAAGTCTGGTGCATGGGTGGTAATGGAGGCCCTCAAACGTGTTGATCCGGCAAAACTCCGGGTTGCTGCTTATGCCGTGGCTACCGTGCAAGAGGAGCTAGGATTACGGGGTGCACGGACAAGTGCCTTTGGGATCGATCCCCAGGTGGGCATTGCCGTCGATGTTACCTTCGCCACGGATTGCCCCAACATGGAAAAGAAGGAAGAAGGCGAAATCAAGTTGGGGCGGGGGCCGGTCATTTACCGCGGGCCGAATATGAATCCCAAAGTGGTCGATCGCCTCATTGAATTGGCCGAGAGCAATAACATCGCCTATCAACTGGCAGCTTCAGGGAGGGCGACAGGCACAGATGCCAATGCCATTCAAATTAACCGGGCGGGTGTGGCCACCGGGTTGGTGAGCATTCCCAACCGCTATATGCATAGCCCTGTGGAAGTCATTTCGCTTGACGATTTGGATGCTGCAGCCAACCTTCTGGCTCGGTTTGTTGAGGCCCTGAATCCTGATGACGATTTCACTCCATAATGGTGAGCTTGTTAGCCGAGTTATAAGCACGGATTTGGAGATTTCGGCTGAAAGAAAGGTTTAGGTTTCACGTCATAAAGAAATGGTGACCATCGGTGAAACGAGCGATCATCAGCGACATTCACAGCAATCTTGAGGCACTGGAAGCGGTTTTAAAGGACATCGATTCTCAGGGAATCACCGAGATTTACTGTCTCGGCGATATCGTAGGGTATGGTCCCAATCCGCGGGAGTGCATCGACCTGGTGATGCAACGCTGCAAGGTATGCCTCCTGGGAAATCATGACCAAGGGGCTCTCTTCGATCCCGAAGGATTCAATGTGGGCGCCGAGAAGGCCATTTTCTGGACCCGTGAACAACTGGAGGAGCACCACGGAAATCCGGCTGAATCGTTGAAGCGATGGGATTATCTCGGGGAACGCCCCCGCATCCATAAGGAGGGGCCCATCGTGTACGTTCATGGCTCCGTGCGCAACCCGTTGAACGAATATGTCTTTCCAGAAGACATCTATTCGCCAGCGAAACTTCAAAAGCTCTTCTCACTGATTGAAAAGTGCTCCTTTCAAGGACACACGCATACGCCCGGTGTGTTTACCGAACAGTGTGAATTCTTTTCGCCGGAAGAATTGCCTAACGGTGAATTTGATCTCAAATCCGTTTCAAAGGCGATGATCAACGTGGGTTCCGTGGGCCAGCCACGGGACGGGGACCCTCGGGCGTGTTACGTGATTCAAGACGAGGACCGAGTGATCTTCCGACGGGTGCCCTACAATTACGAGTTGACGTGCGAGAAGATCTATGCCATCCCAGAATTGGATAATTTCCTCGGCGACCGGCTGAAAGAGGGCCGCTAGCCGAATCACTCCAAGAACCTCGCGAAAGAGACGACCGCTGTTTTCTTTGCATACCAGGGGCAAGAATTTTACAACAAGCGAGCTTGGTATAAAGCAGAGCGGCTTCTACTCCGATGTAACCGCCGGGCTACCGGAAAGAAGAGTCTGTTTGACCGGGTTTACCTTTTGCGCTTATAATGAGGTAATGCTCCTCCTAATAGGGGAGGCTAATAGCAGCGCAAGAGGCTTCGTACGGAAGGTGATAGTCCCGATCCCCAGCCATTTGTGGGGGATCATCTAGTCCAAATTGTCTAGTTCATTGGTAACTTTTGCTTTTCCAGAACGATAAGAGGGCAGTGGCGCCGGTAAGGATTCTCATCCGGGGCTCGTGGAGTCCTGAAAGAGTCTTGAGAGACTGATGATGGGTGATTCCCAAATCAGACCAGAGAGGCAAAACACTGCATCCGGCGGTAGCGCCGCGAGGACCGCGGGATATCGGCTGGAGGATCAGCCTACAGTTATTACGAGCGGTGAAATCCTTTCCCCTGAGCCTGCTACATTGGAAACGAAGGGCGAAACGATCAGCCCTACTCTTTCGCCGGGAAGTACAATCGGTCCCTATGAACTCCTGGAATTCGTCGGCGGCGGGGGGATGGGGCGGGTATTCCGGGCGTACGACGTCCGGCTATCTCGCATTGTCGCGCTCAAGGTCTTAACCCCGGAGCAAGCCACCGACCCCCAAATCCTTGCGCGGTTCCAAAACGAAGCCCGGGCGGCCGCTCGCTTGAACCATCCCGGCGTCGTCCAAGTGTTCTCCGCTGGTGAGCATGCCGGGATTCATTATATTGCCTTCGAATTCGTTGAGGGCACGAACCTACGAACGTTGGTTGAAAAGCAGGGACCGCTTTCCGTGCCCGAAGCCCTCCATTACGTGCTACAGGTAGCAGAAGCCCTTGATCACGCCAACCGTCGCGGTATCATCCACCGAGATATCAAACCATCCAATATCATCATAACACCGGAGGGTCGTGCTAAGCTGATCGATCTTGGTCTGGCGCGAGTGTTCCAACAGAATGGCCGTTCGCAGGACCTTACGACGAGCGGCATGACATTAGGAACATTTGATTATATTGCTCCAGAACAAGCCAGGGACCCACGGTTGGCGGACATACGGAGCGACATCTATTCGTTGGGATGCACGCTTTATTTTCTCTTGTCGGGGCAACCCCCGTTTCCTGCCGGTTCGGTCCTGCAAAAGTTGCTGCAACATCAGTCGGAGGAGGCGCCAAATATCCGAGCGATTCGACCGGACGTACCAGAAGCGGTGGCCAGGATTCTGCGACGGATGATGGCCAAGTCTCCGCGGCAGCGGTATCAAACGCCCGCGGAGTTGATCCAGGCGCTCCGCGCCGTTCTTGGCGTCGAAGTTCAAACTGTTCAGTTTGGTCGTGAGCAACAAAGAATAGCAGAAAAGAAACGTCTGCCGTTACGACAGCATTTACCATGGCTGGTACCGGTCGTGGGTTTGCTTTTGAGTACGCTCGTTCTGGATTGGTGGTGGTCCCAAGGAGCGGAGGAAACGATCTATTTCGGGGATGATGTCCGATATACCGAAGGTCTCTTCTCCCCGCTGACTCCCACGCCCCCGGGCTACCCGGCGGCTGGGCAACCGGAGCAGCCGCAAGGGAAACCCACGGATTCGCCTATCCCTCCAGACAGATCATCACCTTCTCGCACGGTGCCCAATCAAACCGAGCTGCCTTCTGCCACGAGTGAGTCCGGACAAGTATCGGAAATCGGGATAGCGCGGGTCAGGGGTGCTCCGGTAGACAGTTTGGAAAGTCCTATTGGTTCGACGGCGGTCAGCGGCTCAGCTTTTTCATATCCTCAAGGTCAAGTCGCACCGGCAATGGGCCATTCGAGCGGTTTTGAGGAAAACAAAGTCCTTCCGGACGCCACAGTCTCTTCCCAGGATCCGGTCCCGTTCTCCTCCTCAACTCCATCTGACACGGGCATTCCTCGCGTGGTCACGGACATGGTAACGAGGAGGACTCCGGTCGGCAGCGAACACACGGAACGATTTTCACCAGCCCTATCGATGTCGGCCGAATGGGTTCGGACGGTCGATCCCACCACACAGGAACCTAGGAGTTATCCGACCCTCGAGGCAGCATGCCAGGCGGCTCTTCCGGGTGACGAAATTCGGCTTAATTTTGATGGGCCGTTACCGGTCGAGGGTTGTGACCTGCGCGGGCGGCAATTGATTATCAAGGCAGCGAAAGGGCGATTGCCCGAATTGGTGTTTCACGCGTCCGAGCAAACCAAGCTGCGTAGCGGTTCCTTTTGGACATTGGCGGCCTCTTCCATTGTTTGCGAGGACGTTGCCATCAGAATTGAGGTGCCTCCCGAGTACGCGGCAGACGACTGGCACCTTTTTCGCGTGAGCTACGATTCAACCATCGAGTTGAACCGCTGTGTACTGACCTTGGCCGCCGCGCGTGACAGGCGACAGATAGCGTCTAACGACGTCAATGTCGGTAGTTTTTTTCTCTTTTGTGAAGACCCACGGAGTGCGCTCGTTGTTCGGGCTGCACAAAACAGAGAAGCAGATCAGCTGCGCGGGACTGCGGTTCGGTTGCATCGGTGCATTATCCGCGGAGATGGCGATCTTTTCCGCAGCACATATTGCCAGCCGGTACGGGTGACGATTACGGAAAGCTTTGTCTCCGTGGCAGGCCGGTTGCTCGACATGCTGGGAACGGAACGGTCGCCTGCGTCCGATGCGGGCGTGCACCTAGAATTGCAACGTCTGACCGCTTGGACGGCAAAAGGACTAATCCGGCAGCAGCAGTTAACTTATCAGCCCTATCTTCAGCCGATCCGGGTGGAAAGTGAACACTGCATCTTCGTCGCCAGTCCCAATAGTGCCTTGATTGAGCAGCACGTGCCGAATGTGGATGGAGCCCTCCGCTTATTGACATGGTTCGGGCAGCGTAATTTCTATGAGCAATTTAGCCAATTCTGGCTGGTGGTGACAGGAGCTCAGCATTCTGTCCCCCTCCAACTGTCGTTTGATCAGTGGAAGGCTTATTGGCAGACTGAGCACGAGCAGGAGCCCGCGTGGGGTGCCATACCGTGGCAGGCCCCTCTCCCACTGGACGTCCCTCCTCACCTCCATCGACCCAGCGATTTTGCCATTATGGATCCCTCGTGGGATGACATCGCGAGCGACATTGCGAATCGTGCCGGTTGTCCCGTGGACCAACTGCCTTTCGTCCCGTCACGATAGCGCCGTTTTCTTCAACGGAAGACCGGTAGGGAGATTAAAAGACATTAATTGTGGGTGCACAATAAACTTGTCGGCGATTCTTCCTTCAGTGAACAGCTGTGACGTCACATTCGATGGTGCGAATGGCGGCCGGAAAGCCGGTAGGGGCAAACGTTGCGGGAAATCGCTTCGGAAGCGGATTGCAAGTTGACACCTGGGGGTGCGCGGGGATACATTAAGGGGTGGAATGATAGTAATTTTTTTGGACAGATCGGGGAGCTTTTCGGTAGCAGGGAGAGACGGACCGTCTAATCAGGGGACATGGGTAACAGGGTCTTCTGAGCAATAGGAAAAGGGCTTGGTGGCCGAGCGGTCCCATAAATGAGGTGTCGTCTATGCCAAAGTCAGAAGCCTGCTGGGGAATAGATATCGGGAATGCATCGCTTAAAGCGCTACGGTTGCGACCTGGCGAAAGCCCAAGCTTTGTCGTTGCCGACGCCTTTGACTACATCGAGTATCCGATGCTTCTCACGCAACCGGCGGCGGATCCTCCGAGTTTGATCGAAACAGCCCTTCGCCAGTTTTTGTCACGAAATGAGGTCCGTGGCCATAAGGTCGCAATCTCTGTCTCGGGAGCGACGGGGCTTGCACGTTTTATTAAGCTACCCCCTGTGGAGCTTAGCAAGCTGCCGGATGTCGTCAGATATGAAGCCAAGCAGCAAATTCCGTATGACTTAAATAGCGTCGTGTGGCGCTACCAGCGACTGGATGCGGGGGGCAGCGAGAGTGGCTTCACCTTGGGATCCACGGTGGGGATTTTCGCACTCAAGCGGGACCAGGTGGAAGCGGCTATTCAGCCTTTCGCCAACGTTGGCATCGAAGTCGATGTGATCCAGTTGAGCCCATTGGCGATTTTCAACTATGCTCGCTTCGACGCGATGCCAGATTTACCGCCCCCGGACGAATACGACCCGGATAACCCCCCACCGTCCATTGTTGTGATTTCCATGGGAACGGACAGCACCGACTTGGTAATCACCAATGGCTATCGGGTGTGGCAGCGGAATATCCCGATTGGTGGAAGCCATTTTACAAAGGCCTTGAGTAAGGAGCTAAAGCTGACGTTCTCCAAGGCGGAGCACATTAAGAAGAATCCCACGACCCATTCAGACCCCAAGGCAGTGTTTCAGGCAATGCGCTCGGTATTTACGGAGTTGCTCTCCGAAATCCAGCGGTCGATCAGTTACTACAATACGATAGATCGGGCTGTTGAGATTTCGCGGGGAATTGCCTTGGGTAACCCCATGAAGCTTCAGGGGTTGCGGGCTTTTCTCGAAAAAGGGCTGGGATTTCCCCTGGAGCACGTGGATCAGTTTGAGCGCTTGCAGGGGCCCGATGTCTTGCAATCTCCTGTGTTCCGAGAAAACCTGTCGTGTTTCGGCGTTACTTATGGGCTGGCCCTACAGGGAATCGGTCGGGCCTACATGGAAATCAACATGTTACCGGATGAAATCGTACAAGAACGATTCATTCGGGCTAAGAAGCCGTGGGCATTGGCAGCGGCTACAACTCTCCTGATTGGATGCACGGTCAGTTTCGCTGCGCAGTCTCTTGCTTTGAGCCGGGTTTCACCGGAACGATTTGCGGCAGCCGAGCGAACGGCAGAGCAGGTTTTGAAGACGGTACAACAATACCAGTCGGAGCTCGCCTCGGTAGAGTCGGAGTTCAATAGGATCAAGAGCATTGGTCAAAACCTGACGAGTAGTATTGAAGGTCGTCTCCTCTGGCTTGAATTGCTTTCTGCCATTAACCAATGCTTACCACAGTATCGTCCTCAAGCTGGGGCTCCCGCGGACGTCGTGGACATTTCGGCGGTTACCGATACCGAAAAGCAACAGCAGATCTTGGAACAACGGGACGAGATCCACATCACTAGCCTTGAAGCCATCCGAACAGAACAACTTGAAACGTGGTGGCAGCGAATGGGCGGATGGTATCGCAAGCCGGGAGAAACAGACACCGAGCCTGCGGAGACAGCTCAAGCGACGGCGGCCACGGGAACAGCAACACCGGGCAGTCCGGGAGCGATGATGGGGTCGATGACTTCCCCATATGGAATGTCCGGAATGTACGGACCGGAAAGCGAAACAGGCGGCTACGGGCCTACGGGAGGGGGACTATTTGCGAGCGTACCAGCCCGCACACCACCTCCCTCCGATGTGCAAGGGCCTTCGGGAAGCGGATATGTGATACGACTTACGGGTTATCACTTCCACAATAGCGATGTCGCTGGACCCAATCAGGGTGCGCAATATGTAAGGAATACCCTGATTCGGAATCTCGAAGAAGGAAAATTCTGGATCAACGGAAAGTGGGTAACAGCCAAGGAATTGGGGATTGGCTATCCCATCTTGGTCAACCCTGGGCGGATCGAGGTTATCCGTGTGGCCGATCCAAATTATCGGCCGCCGGCCGGGACGCCAGGTGCCCCAGGTACCGGGTTACCCACCGGGGTTGCTCCTGGGCTAGGAACAATGCCCACAGGCAGCCAAACCTATCCCGGTGTCACCGCACCCGGTGTTTCCGAGACAGGGACCGTCGGTACAGCGGGCGGAAAGATCCCCGGAGTATTAACATTACGGAGATTCAACTTTGTTGTCGAGTTTGTTTGGCAGCCCAAGACTGAGTCAGAGCGAGAGAAAGAACGATTGGAACAGGCGGCTGCCGCTGCGGCAGCCCAAGAGGCAGAGGCCGCAGCAAGTGGCGGAACTGGACCAGCAACACAAGGTGGTCAACCGACAACCGAGACGGCGCCAAGCGGTGGCGCTCCTGCCCCTGGCCAGGTGGTGCCTCCAGGGGTACCGGCGGCCGTAGGGCCAGCAGCTCCTGGAAACGGCATGCCTCCACAGATGCAGCCCGGTACCGTAGTACCACCAGCAGCGGGTCAGTCCAGTGTTCCTCCGGGAGTCACTATGCCAGGCGTAGGCGGCGCTATGCCACCCGGCGCAGCGCCTCCAACTTCAACTCCTGTGAACCCAGCGGAAATACCGGATGCACCTGTTCTGCCTGACGCCCCAGTCGAACCGGGCGCTCCAGCTCCAGGGACTCCAATGACTGAACCAGGACAAATGCAGCCGGGTGAGACACAACCGGGACAGGCGCCCACGGGACAGATGCCCAACGGTTAGTAACGAGAGAGAAATGTGATTCAGCTTAAAAGTCCACTCAGCATGAGAGGATTTGTGATATGAACCAACTTCAACCCCTGCTCGTCGCCATGAAAAAATGGGGTTTTTGGATAATATGCGGCCTTGCTGTCGTCATAGGTTTGGGCGTGTGGTTCATCGCCCAGCAGTCTGTCCAGGCGAGCATTAAGGCGCGCAAGGACCAATTGGACGGCCTGAAGTCCCAGGTCAGCGGCGTTAAACCGGGTTCGCCCAATCCTAAAGTCATCGAGGCAGCTCGGCAGGAAATTGAGAACCTCAAGCGCGACGTCTACCAGGCCTGGGTTACCATGTATGCCGATCAAAAAGAAAAGAATCAGTGGCCTAAGGCGTTGGGAAATGAATTCTTAAATTGGGTCAATCAGCCTGGGCGACAGTTTGGTGATCCGATCCCGGAACGTTTCCGGGAAATCTATCTTAACTTCATCGAACAACATTTTCCGACCTTATTTGAAATCGTCAATTTACGGCGACCTGCGAATGTGGACCTTAAACAACTGGGAAGTATTCGGGCAGCGATAACAGCTGGATATGGGGCATCAGGTTATGGGAGTGGTGCATATCCGGGTGCTACGGGCACCATGGGTGAAGAAGCCTACGGAGAAACAATGGGATATCCGGGGGCAGGAGGCTATCCCGGTACCGGGGCAACAGGTACCGGAGCGGCTGCTATCGAAATGGTGGGTGTCGTGGAATGGAATCCTCAGAATATCGCAGCCATCAAACAGCGATTCGCATGGCGGCAGGTCCCCACGTCTGACGAAATATGGAACGCACAAGAGGATTTGTGGGTTTACGAGGCACTTTTGCGAATTATTGCCAAAACAAATGAAGGCGCGACAGGGCCACACAACGCAGCCGTTAAACGGATCAATGCCATTCAGATCGGGCCCGATGCAGCGGCGTATTTCGCTTCAGCAAGCACATCTGCGATGGCAAGTGCCACAGGGATGATGGCCTCTCCCGGTATGGGTTCCCCCGGCATGGAGGTTGGTATGCCGAGTGAGCCAAGCGAAACCGGTGGTGAATACGGAAGCGGCTACGGCGGTTATGGCGTATCGGGTATGCGTTCCACGTTTGGCCGTTATGTTGATGCATCGGGTAATCCGCTTCGCCCCGGCGATCCCCAACCATTTGCCGAATTCAAGATGATGCCGGTCCGCTTGGACTTGGTCGTCGATCAGCGTAAGATTGACCAGCTACTCGTCAACTGTGCGAACTCCGATATGCCGGTGCGTATCACACGGGTCTTGATCAGGCCTGGCCAAGCGAGTCGAGGTGGAGCTGGATATGGAGGATTTGGGGGCGAGGCGGGGATGATGTCAACCGGCGGTTATGGATACGGAAGCGAGACAGGTTATGAGACTGGTGCATCCCCGGGAACTGGATATGGAGCCGGAGGAACCACCCAGGCTTCATCATCGCACGATGTCCCCATCGTGATCGAGGGTGTTATTTACCTATTCAATCCTCCGGATCAGGAACAACTTGGAAAACAAGGGGCTCCTGAGTTGGTCTCCGGACAATCATTGGCGCCTATCGAAGCTCCGCCAGTTGAGACGGGGGACGCATCACAAGGTGGCGCCCCTTCACAGCCCGCTGGAGCAGCTGCCCCACAGGCTCAACCTGGTCAGCCTGAACCACAGGCTCAACCGGCCGGGGCTCAACCGGCGCCAGCGGGGCCGATGGCTCCGGCAGTACCGCCCCAGGCAAGTCAGCCGGGAACCCCAACAGCACCGCCCAGTGCGCCGCAGGGTTTGCCGCCAGCAGTGCAACCGGCACCTGGTACGGGCCCAACACCCGTTCCGCCTGGGACACAGCCAGGGCAACCTGCAGCAGCAAACCCATAGTGAAGGTATGATGATAGCGGGAGCAAAAGTCCGATTGGCTAACCGAGAGGAAAAGTCCTGACCCAAGTGTGTGGGCCTTTGTTGCGAGGGATTGAAAATGGCCAAGTCACAATCCGGTGGAATTGATAAGATTCTGGCCAACATCTGGGAAAAGATCGTACTTGGCGTTGCGATTCTTATCACGTTGGGATTAATCGCGATGTCGGCCACGAGTGGCCCTAACATTGACATTACGCCTGAGCAATTGACCCAGCTTGCCAGTCGTGCGGAGCAGAACTACGCCAACACCAAACCCGACGTGATCAGAGAGAATGAAAGTTTTTCAGCGCCCAGGTATTCGGAAGTGGCAAAACGAATTAGGGAAGCTGTCTCTTCCACCGGATATCAAATCGTCGCCCCGTTCGATCCACCGATGTTCGAGCAGAGAAAGAAACGCGGCCAGCCGCCTGTCTTGCCCGTTTCCGATTTGAGGGCGGCAGCCGGTCACGGCGCTGTGGCGGGTCTAGGGGATACCGGATCTGGGTCGGTCGGTGTTGGGAGTGGCTATCCAGGATATCCCGGCAGTAGCCCCACCATGCCAACTTCTCCCTATCCCACAGCGACTTCCACCTACCCCCAGATGTACGGAGAGTCAGAGACGGGCTATGCCGGGTACTCGGGATACGGAGGATATGGGGGACCTACGGGGCCGAGCCACGGTCGTCGGTGGGTTGTGGTTACGGGAATCATTGATTGGGAAAAACAGATTCGGGCATTCCGAGACACATTCCAGGATGCTATCAGGGTATCCGGACAAGGTACGTCGGGGATGAGTGCGGGCATGGGATACCCCGGATACGGAATGGGTGGGGAGGAAACATATTCAGATTACTCGAGCACCACGGGCTATCCGATGACTTCAGGGTCTCCTGGGTACGGTTACGGTCCTTCGGGGACCGCCGGTTATGTGGAATTTCCTCGCTACGTGTACTTCTCCATCGAGCGGGCCGAGATCACGGATGAGTCGGTGCCTGTGGACAATCTGAAATGGGAACCCCTGAATGCCCGTGCAAGGTGGTTTGAAGAACAACGGGTCCCCCATGATCAATTCATGTACGTTTCGCCTGAATACGTCATGCCACCGGGTCAGGTGCCTTTCACTTGGCCATTAGTTCAGTTGACGGCAGGAGATACCTGGGGCAAAGAAGTGGCACATGACCCCGAAATCCCGTTCTTAGAAATTCCGCGTGGAATGGGCTACGGCTATGGACCGTACGCAGGCTATCCGGGCGAAGGCTCGCCAGGCATGCTAGGAAGCACTGCGACGGGTCCGGGCGCGGCGATCCCCACGGGCCTTATGCCAGGAGCTGGGATGGCAGGCACGCAACCGGGACAAGCGGCCCAGCCGGTTCAACCGCCTCGTCCCGAGATTCCAGATGCCCCGATCGCTCCCGGACAAATGTTACCGGGAATGCCCGGCGTGTCACCTTATGGAACGTCCATGTATGGCACGGAGACCATGCCAGAGGGCAGTTATACGTCGCCGTACGGTGGCTCGCCCTATTCCGGGATGTATCCGGCAACCTCAGGTGAAGAGGGTTACGGAAGCGGCTATGGATACCCCGGATATGGCAGCGGAATGATGGTTCGCAAAGAGTCACCAATCAAATTGTTCCGCTTCGTTGACTACAAAGTTGAGCCCGGCAAAGAGTATCGGTATCGAGTCAAACTATGGCTGGCGAATCCCAATTATAAATTGCCTCCACAGGTCTTGGAGGATGAAAGCTACGCACGAGAAGCGTGGCTGCTAAGCGAGTGGAGCACCCCCTCCAACGTGGTGCGGGTACCTGCCGATGTCGGCGTCCTGGCAGGACCGGCTAAACCGGGGCGTGTGGCCTTTATCGAACCCAGGGCCTCTTTGGGGGTCACGGTATTTCAGCCTAGCAGTGGACTCACAAAGTTCATGGAGTTTGCCGACCTTCCCCGCGGAACCATTGTCGATTTCACGGCAGCAGACGTGAAGCGATTGAACCCTCCGAAGCGCGAGAAAAAACCAACCACGTCCTATCCGTACGGTTATCCCGAAGAGGGAATGGTCAGTAGCGAGACGGGAATTGAAGGCATGCCCGGCATGATGGGATATCCTGGATATCCCGGAGCTTCAACGACAATGCCAACGACCCAACAGGTCCAAGAGCCAGAGATCGATTACCTGAGTCGCATGATGATTGTTGACATCTCGGGTGGTGACCAACTCCCAACCAAGGAAACCGCCCCATCCGTCGTGGCCCTTATGGACCCTGAAGGTAATCTTTTCGTGCGGGATGAAATCGAGGATGCGCCCCAATACAAGCGATTCACCCAGACTGCTCAGCCGACGGGGCCCTATTCAGGGTACCCGGGCGAGATGACGTACGAATCGGAGTATGGCTCGGAGGCGGAATATTATGGGCAGATGACAGGGCCGCGCGGGACCCAGGACCGTAGGCGCGGGACCACAACAACAAGAGGGCGAACGACCACTCCCGGCCGGACCGCTCCGCGAGGTGGTCCTATGGGCTCGCCCCCCATGCCGGGACCGTAATTACAGCCACGCCACATCTGGCACATGCCACACGTCCACCTTGTGGTGCCAATTGCGCCCACAAGGTGGTTTTCGTTTAGGAAGCCGGCAGGTCCGGCTTGTACCATGTTAGTCAGTCTCCATAGAAGCTGTTGAAGGTGCAAAAAAATGGCGGGACCTTGATTCCACCACTTGTGTCGGGCTTGTCTCTGTGTAGCCCAAATTTGCTAAATTGTGGCATCAGGAATTGTCTCGTTTGTAACCCGTTCTCGAGTCTTTGCGTCTGTTAAGGTGGGTATCCAGTGGCAATTTCGGCCGTTGACTCGCCGCTGAGAAGCTATGGACACACGGGCAACAGATATCAAACGTCATTTGAACACTTAACGTAGTTCAGCCTAATTTGACGACTATATGGACTGCACTGCTTAGCGGAAAAGGAAAGAAAACCATGAAATGGCTCCGTCTTGTCTTGAAGTTGCTTCCGTTTGTGCTTGGTGTGGTTGTTCTGGTTCTCGTGGTCTTCTGGTTGTCCGGCTTCTTTACCGAGCGCGTCGCCCCCGCGCAAGTGAATACTGAACTCCCGCGATTTGATCCCACGAAAGAAACGCTGGAACCGGTCGAAGTGGTTATCAAGCCTGTCATTGAGGAAGTTGTGGGAACAGTGAAGGCCCGCGAACGGACCACGGTTTCCGCAAGGATCATGTCAACGATTACGAAGATTCACGTTCGTGCGGGAGATAACGTGAGAGTTGGTGATGTGCTTGTGGAATTGGATCGGGCGGCCCTTGAACGCCAGCGGAACCAAGCCCAGGCCGCCCTTCAGGCCGCCGAAGCTGCTTTAAAACAGGCCGAGGATGATCTGAGTCGAGCCGAGCGACTCCGACAGCAACAGCCCGGGGCCATCAGTGAGCAGCAATTTAACGAGTTTCGTACACGACGCGATCAGGCTCAGGCTAATTACGAGAAGGCAAAGCAGGCCCTGGCCGAGATCGAGGTCAATATCTCCTACTGCACGATCACCTCACCGAGAAATGGCCGGATTGTTGATCGTTTGGCCGAAGAGGGTGACACAGCGTCACCGGGTGTGCCGCTCTTGACGCTTTACGACCCCGCCTCGCTCCGGCTGGAGGTCCCTGTGATTGAGAACGTAGCCGCACATTTGAACATCGGTGACAAAGTGAAGGTCTATATCGACGCCCTTCAACAGGAGATAGAAGGGACTGTGGATGAAAAAGTCCCCCAAGCTGATGTGGCCACCAGAACTGTCTTGGTCAAGGTTTCGCTGCCGGAGACGCCAGGCCTCGTGGAAGGTATGTTTGGACGGCTCAAGATAGAAGCCGGCTCGCGCGAACATCTCTGCCTCAATATTCAGGCGATCAAACGGATTGGGCAGTTGGACTTTGTGGAAGTGGTCAGAGAAGACGGCACGAAAGAGCAGCGTCTTATCCAGATCGGGCGATTTGGTCGCCCAGGACACGTCGAGGTTTTAAGTGGGCTAAATGCTGGCGAAAAAGTGGCTATCCCCAAGAGGCCCGAGACAAGCGAATCCATCGGGACAGACCAGCCGCAATGTTTGGCGTCACCTGCTTCAGAACAACAGTAAGGTGTGTGTCAGTGGCAGCGAATTTTGGTTTTGGTGATGATTGTTCTTCGGAGCCTCGCTTGTCCAAAAAAGTGACACCCACAGAGAAAATCACGATAGAGCAGGACCGCGTGAACACTTCAGGGCTTACGCTGATAAGCAGCCAACAAACCATGAAAAGAATAACGGAGGGCGTGACGTGACTCAATCGACAGAGCGAGTACCCTTTTTGACACGGATCGTCGATGTATTTCTCCGTGGCGATTCCGCGATCATGCTCACCGTCATTTCTGTCCTCATCGGCCTGGGTGCTTTGTGGATCACCCCGCGTGAGGAAGAACCCCAGATCGTCGTACCTATGGCGGACATCTTTGTCTCAGCGCCAGGACTTTCGGCACAAGAGGTCGAACAGCAGATCACAAATCGGCTGGAACGAATCGTCTATCAAATTGATGGCGTTGAGTATGTCTATTCCATGTCGCGTCCGGAAACGGCGATCGTCACGGTGCGGTTCTACGTGGGTCAAGACCGAGAGGATTCGCTCGTCAAACTCCACGCAAAAGTGCAATCGTACATCGACGAAGCGCCGTCCTCTGTCAAGGGTTGGGTCATCAAGCCCGTGGAGATCGATGACGTCCCGATTGTGAACATCACCCTATGGTCCCGCGACCCCGAGCACGCTCATGACTACGAGTTACGACGGATTGCCGAGCAACTGCAGAACGAGCTGAAATCAATTCCGCAGACCAACCGTGTGACCATTGTAGGCGGTCGTCCCAGACACATCCGTGTTGAGGTTGACCCCATCAAACTGGCGGCCAGGAGCACGTCCATTCTGCAAGTGGCTCAAGCCCTGAAGGTGAGTAACGTCAACGTCAGGGCTGGGCGGTACGAACAGCGAAACCGTGAATTCCTCGTTGAAGCCGGAACGTTCGTGCGCGATGCCCGGGAACTGGAAAACCTCGTTGTCAATGTGGTGGGCAACCGACCCGTTTATCTGAAAGACGTTGCCCAAGTCATCGACGGACCGGCTGAGCCTGTCTCCTACACCTGGATGGGATTTGGGGCCGCCGCCAAACATCCGGAGGCCCCCCGAGAGCATGTAACACCGGAGGACTTAAAATCCAAGCCACGCGCCATCCCTCTGCAGTATTTCCCCGCGGTGACGATTGCCGTGGCCAAACAAAAGGGCACAAATGCCGTCTGGGTCGCTCAGGCAGTGGAAGAACGCATAGCCCAGTTGGCGAAAACACATTTGCCATCGAATGTTTTCTATCGCATCACACGGGATTACGGAGAAACAGCGAACGAAAAAGTCAATGAGCTTGTGGAAGCTCTCATCGTCGCCGTTTTGACTGTGATTGGCCTCATTTGGCTTTTCGTCGGATGGCGGGCCGCGGTCGTCATTGCCCTGGCAGTGCCCGTGTGTTATAGCGTCACATTGTTTATCAATTATCTGGCGGGTTACACAATCAATCGGGTGACGCTCTTTGCCCTCATTTTGGCATTGGGGCTTCTCGTGGATGATCCGATCACGGACGTGGAAAACATCGCCCGCTATTTCGCCATGCGGATTTTGCCGCCCCGGCCTGCCGTCCTCCGCGCTGTTCAAGAGGTTCGCCCCGCCTTGGTGATGTCAACCCTGGCCATCGTGGCAAGCTTTGCCCCGATGGCGTTTATCACGGGAATGATGGGGCCTTACATGGCCCCTATGGCGCTCAATGTCCCCGTGACGCTCATGGTGTCGCTGATTGTGTCCCTGGTCATTACTCCGTGGATGGCCATGTTCGCCCTGCAAGGTTCCAAAGAACACGGAGACAGTACTGAACAAGGCTACGATTTGACCAAACGGCCGATTTACCGGATGGTTCGAGCAGTCTTTCATCCTATCTTGAATTATCGAGCCACGGCGTGGGGGGTGGTCCTCGCCGTTGCGATTCTCTTTGTTGCGTCACTCTTGCTACCGGGCTTGCGGGTCGTTCCCCTAAAAATGCTCCCCTATGATAACAAGAATGAGTTTCAGGTCGTTATTGACATGCCTGAAGGAACGACTCTGGAGCAGACGGACGCGGCTGCCCGACGTATCGCGGCCTATCTTGCTACTTTGCCTGAAGTTCGAGATTTTCAGATTTACGCCGGCTTGTCCTCGCCTATGGACTTCAATGGTCTGGTCAGACACTATTTCCTGCGACAAGGAAGTCACCTCGCCGATATTCGGGTCAATTTGCTACACAAGGATTTTCGTGCTCAACAATCACACGAAATTATCCTCAGAATCCGCGCCGA